>Ga0315279_10004026_pt1 | contig 19952 bp, 9 predicted proteins | sample YL17G06_20_MG_FD_203694 | JGI IMG/M metagenome (GOLD analysis project Ga0315279, IMG submission 203694) | Sediment microbial communities from Yellowstone Lake, YNP, Wyoming, USA - YL17G06_20 | ecosystem: Environmental > Aquatic > Freshwater > Lake > Sediment | place: USA: Wyoming | collected... | reverse complement strand
TTGAACTAAGACCGCAATTGGGAAAGCGAGTCGATCATGTCGAAATCGACCTCCCACACCTCCAACAACCGTCCCTCACAAAGAACCGAATCATACCCGAGGAATTCAAGATTGACCAAACCTTGGGCGTTGAACCGGAATTCAGGTTCATCACAAGCCTCGATTCCCTCGAACACGCGTTACACATCACACCCCACCAACAACCCCGCATCGAAGTCATTGACCTAGGTGATTTTACAACCGATGAGATCTCCTCGCATCTGAAAATCCCAACGACAATCGACGCACAACCTTCGAAACAAAAAACCAAGATACACAAACAGCAACCCATGAACACGAAATCACCACAGATAAAAAAAATAGAGATTATCGACGCACGGGCATTCATGCAACAAGCCTCCGAAGACGTCTTTCTCACCGCACTCAAACAAAACGAAGAAATCGAAAAAAAATCACAGATTTACTATCTGAAAGCCGTAGGGCACAAGGACGATAAAATCAAGAAAAAGGATGTGGAGCAATCCTATGTCCCTGATGACTTTGAACAACGGCTGAAAATGTTGAGGGAAAAACAACAACAAGAAGAAGAACAGAAACGTGAACTTGAGGAAAAACTACGAAAACAACGTGAAAAAGAAGAGCAACAAAAACGGGAATTTGAAGAAAAAGAAAGGAAACAACTCGAAAAAGAGCAAGAAAAACTCGCCAAACAAGAATCAAAAAAGACGAAAATAGAAGAAAAAAAACCGCAAGAGGAAAAAAAAGAACAAAAAAAGGAATTACCAGAACCATCAGCCGAAGTGGTCACGAAAAAACAACTCAAAGAACAACAACGCCTCGAACGGATTGCAGCACGGAAAGCAAAAATCGAGGAACGATTGAAATTAAAAAAAGAAAAAAAACTACTCAAAGAACAACAAAAACATCTCGCGTTTGCTAAAGCAGATAAAAAAGGAAAATACGCGGCGGCGTCTACCGAACTTGATTCGGATGTCAAAAAAATACTGCAGATTACTGACGTACTCCTCGGAGAGCTCCCTGAGGAGGTGATCAACCGATTCATGCAGTCCGATGATTTTGAACTCTATGAACACATTCTCAATAAATACAAGATAAGGTGAAAATACCATGGATCTGTTAGAAAAGGCGCAAAAAAAAGATCAGGATGAATCAGAAGGGTCACTGCTTATCTCCCTGAAAAAGAAATCAAAACAATCAAAAGAGGTCTCAGAGAAACCTGTCCTCACGGAACCAGTGTCACAGACACCAGATTCATTTCGGATAACCAGACCAGAACAAACCATACAAAAAAGCCTCCTTGATAAAGTGCGTCAGAAAAAAACAACAACTCCAAAGTATCCACAAGTACCACAAACAACAACCGGATCAACGGCAAAAACACAACAAAAAAAGGTAGACACCGCCTTCCTTGATCCCACCCAGAAACAAAGTGAAAAACACATTGAAGTGATTGAAAAACAGACAGGATTCGGCTGGAAAAAACAAGGGTCAAAACGCATTATCTATGATCGAACTCGCCATGAAACCAGATACGAAGTCATCGAACCTAAAATCAACGACCAAGAAAAACTAACCTTAAAAGAACTCGCCCATCTATTCAAGATGCTCGCTGATATCGACACCTTTGACATGCCGATGAAAGAAAAAGAAAAATTCCTTGAAGAGACCCTCGAACAGATCATCGCCGATAACCATATCACGTTCGAGGAAAACTCTAAAGACACGATCTTCTACCATATCTTTCGGAACTTCCTCGGGTACGGACGCATCGACATCCTCATGCACGACGACGGTATTGAGGATATCTCCTGTGATGGGCCGGACACGCCGATCTTCATCCATCACCGGAAGTACGAGGCAATCGAAACCAACATCTTTTTCGACACGGAGGAAGAACTCAATTCGTTTCTTGTCAGGCTCTGCCAAATCTCAGGTAAACAAATCTCGATCTTCTCGCCCATCGTTGATGGAAAACTCCCGGACGGCTCACGTCTGCAAGCAACACTCGCGCGTACCGTAACCAGCGGCTCAACCTTCACGATTCGGAAATTTAAAGAAATACCGCTCACCCCTGTCGACCTAATCGATTCCAACTCGATGTCAACCGAGATGGCGGCCTACTTCTGGATGGCGATCGAGGATGGATCTTCAATCCTGTTTTGCGGCGGGACTGCGAGTGGAAAAACAACCGCGCTTAATGCGCTCATGTTGTTTATCCCTGCTTCGCATAAGATCATCTCCATCGAGGATACAAGAGAGGTGAACATCCCACATAAGAACTGGATCGCGGGCACGACAAGGCGAGGGTTTGCCGCAAGCGATGAAAGCAAGACTGGGAAGGACATCGATATGTTCGACCTTATCCGCGCTGCGTTACGACAACGACCCAGGGTAATCATCGTCGGTGAGGTCCGTGGAAAGGAAGCATACAGCCTGTTCCAGGCGATGGCGACCGGTCACACCGCCTATGCGACGGTGCACGCAAGCACGATTCACACGCTCATCCAGCGGCTTGAAAACCCACCCATTGAACTCCCCAGGGCGCTACTGACGTCTCTGGACGTCATCGTGTTCCAAAATGCAGTCGACATCGGCGGGAAGATGGTCCGACGCATGACCAGTATCACAGAAATCATCAAACTCGACACTGACACGAACCAGCTAATCTTCATGGCGCCGTACACATGGGTCTCGAAGATGGATGATCGATTCGAAAGCAGTAGCTCAAGCAAAATCCTATCACGAATCAAACAGCAATATGACTGGACCGATGAACAACTTCAGCAAGAACTCAATAATAGAATCCTCATCCTTGAGTGGATGCGCAAAAAGAACGTCAGAGGGTACAAGAAATTCGGGCGGATCATCGCAGAATACAAGAAATTCCCTGAAAAAATACTTGAGATGGCAAAGAAGGACGCTGAAATATGAAGTCAACGAAATACACGCGGTTTTGTCGGCGTATGTTCGCCAACACATTCAACAAATTCAATATCAGCGAAACAAGCAAGAACAAACTCCTTGAGAAAGCTGACATCAGCATGATCTACCAGGAATATTTCTCCATGGTCCTCATGAACATCGTCATCGGGTTTATCGCCTCGTTTTCCTCGACCTTATTCTTGTATCTTCTTGTTCCGAACGCTGCGACCGCATTGCTCATGCTTGCAACCACCTCTATTGTCCCCGTCGTCCTTGGAATGGTGTACCTACAGCTCCCTACATCGAAGGCGAAAGCGCGAGGGAAAAACATCGATCGGCATCTGCCGTATGTCGCGAATTTCATCAACACGATGTCGGTTGCGGGTATATCGCCGTCGGAAATCTTCGGGACGCTTTCAGGGATAGAGCTCTACGGTGAAGTGCAAAAAGAAGCCAAGAAAATCACCTCGGAGATTGAGCTGATGGGCGTTGATGCGATCACAGCCCTGAAAAACGCGATCGAGATTTCCCCCTCGAGAAAACTCAAGGATTTTCTCCAAGGGATTGTGGAAGTCCTGCAGTCTGGTGCTGCGCTTGCGCCGTACTTTGAACGGTGCGTTGACCGCTATATGTTCGATGATTTAAACGAACGGAAAAAAAGTCTTGAATCCCTGGCTATCATGGCGGAAAGCTTTGTCACCACGGTCATCGCGTTCCCCTTGTTCCTTGTCATCATCCTTTCAATTATGGGGCTAACCAGCGGTGGGATCCAGTTCGATTTTCTCTATATTATCTCTCTCGTTATCCTCCCGATGGCATACTTCGGTTTTTATGTAATGATGAAATCAGGGATGGGTGAATCAGTATAGCACAAATCAAAATCGTCAAAAAATATGATATAAATCGGAAATACGGCAAGGATAAAATGAATGATGTGCTCCTTGGTGTTTCTATTCTTGTCGCATCATTGTTCTTTGTGTTTGGGTTCTTCGCGGTGATCGGACATCCTATCATACTCAAGGGGATACTCAACACTGTCGATTACCTCGTGTTCGGCGTGCTTGGATGCATTGGACCGATTGGGTTCTACGCGCATGTGAAGGAGAAACGGAAACGGGAGATCATGGATAAGCTCCCTGATTTCCTGCGAGATATCGCAAACTCATCAGCATCGGGGATGAACATTTTCGATTCCATGCGGTCTGCATCAGAGGGTGACTACGGGGAACTGACGGACGAACTTAAAATGACGGTCGCGCAGCTCTCCTGGGGGATTCCAATCGATGAGGCGCTGACGAACTTCGGGGCACGGATCAACAACAACGAAGTGAAGCGGCTTGCGATCACCATTAATAAGGCACTCGAGATCGGAGGAAACACCTCGTCGGTCTTCAACGCTGCAGCAAAGGAGCTAGACCAGATCAGGCGTGTCGAGCAGCAACGCAGGACCGAGATGTCGATGTACAGCATCGTGATTTTCATTAGCTTCTTCGTGTTCCTCGCTGTGATTCTTATCATTAATGGCACCATCTTCCAAGCGATTTATTCACTTCAAGGAAAGATGGCGGGAAAGGCGATAGGGAACCTGAGAATCGCAAATATCGACCCCATGGCAGTGAAAACCATGTTCTTCACCTTCGTGTTCATCCAAAGCCTCGGAGGAGGCCTCCTTGGTGGGTTCATGATGGAAGGAAAACTCTCCGGCGGCATACGACAGGCATTCATCCTTGTTCTCATCTCATTTATCACCTTTAAACTCCTTTTCTAGAATGGCAAAACCGAGATAATGTCACGATACCATTATATAGAGAAACATACCAGAGAAATACACGTGGTAAGGAGTGATGAAGAACATAACGTTCTCTGATAATCATATTGCAGTATCCGAAGTGATAGGGGCGATGCTGCTTGTCGTCATCGCTGTCGCTGCCTTTGCGATTATCTATGCACAGGTGTTTCCTGTGAAACTACCAGGGCCTGAGCCACATGTGCAGATAGCTGGGTATGTGTCAGAAAACGGGGAAATCGTTCTCGAGCATATTGGAGGGGAAGAATTAGTAAATTATCAAATCGTTGTGACGCAATCTGATGGGGTCTCTAACAGATCATCTTCGGAAAAGTCTTGGCAAATAGGAGAACCAAAGTTTCTCAGCACCAGTCTGGTTAATTATCATCTTTTTGATCAAACACAACAAGTCAGGGTGGAGGTCATCACCATGATGAAGGACGGCAGTACCCATGTCGTGTTTGACGGTGTCATCACCCCTAAGAATATCCTGCCAGGACCAATCCCCCAACCGTTACCTGACCCGATGTCCATTTCAACCTTGCTTACGAACACCTCCGATGAGGATCTCATCTGTTATAACTATACGATTCAGCCAAAGATTCTCCCAGCACCAACCGCGTACATCTATAACTGGATGTATAAAACGAATCCTGACCCGAGTGCTCCTTTTGTCTCACTCACTCGTTTACTCATGCCTTTTGACCTCCAAAATCCGTTCTTCGCGAAGGACTATTCGGGGAATAACAACAATGGAACTATCCTGGGAGCAATCTGGACGAATGGGAAACTTGGTGGGGCGTACCGGTTCACAGGTATCTCTTCCATCGCTCTCCCTTATTGTTTTAGCGTCAACAAAATCGATACTGTTACAATCGAGGTTTGGATTAAGACAGATCAGGCTTCAGGGACAATTCTATCCTACAACCGCAGCAATTATCTTGAACTTGGAATTTCAAATGGTAAGGTGAAATGGAGCACGAACGCAAGTGACGGTTCGGGTGATGTCAACGGCACAATCGCAGTGAACGATAACACCTGGCACCTCATCGCGGTTACTTATGATGCCACCACGGGGGTCGGTAACATCTATGTCGACGGAAAACTCGACACCTCACGACAAGCACATAAGACCAATAAACTCCTTGGATCGGGGGACAGCCCTGCCGGGGCGATCGGGAAGTGGACCGGTGCGACCGCCAGAAAAACCATCTTCTCGACTGATTTTGAATCACGAGATGAAGCGAACAACTGGAATGAGGACGGTTCAACTGCCTCAAACATTAAAGATGCAGTGGATAGTAATACAAGTAACGTCGACGGTTCTGCAGATGCAGGAACAGAAACCAATTTTGCGAATGCACAAGGGACATCCAAAGACGGCAATGTCATGACTATCAAGGAGACGAACAAGGGCACAGGAACAAGCACACTCGGGAAAACATCAGGGTCCGGTACCTCATATACTACGGTGAATGTAGATACGATGTGCGGACAGGTTTTCACAGCAGCCTCTACCGGAGAAATCTACCAAGCAACGTTTTACGGGAGGTCCAGCTTGGGGACCATCAACACGAAAATGGTAATTTGTGATTCAACTGGTGCTATTCTGCCTAACGGCGTCAGCAGTGCAGTAGGAGTCAGTACGACCCTGGGAAACAAAGTAGCGACCTGGACCGCAGGATCAAGACCTATTGTTCAAAGCGGTCAGAATTATTGGATACTGGTGCTTCCAAGTTCAAGTTCGATACGATTATATTATGATGGAACAACGGGCGGATCAAGTAAAACTGATCTCACTAACAGCTATGCAGCTCCGACGAATCCCACGGATGCCACCACTGGCACGATAAATTATCGAGTGTTGTATGCGGATATCAACAACATTAACTATCAGATTGATTTTGAATACCAGTTCACGGCTGTCATATATAATATGGTCAATAAACAGGTCTGTCTCTATGTCACCTCGCATACAGGGTCCGAGAACCTTCTTGTGAACTATTGGACTGGATCTGCATGGTCATCGCTAGGTAGCCTCTCAGGCTCAGGGTGGTATAATGTTACCGCAACAGGGCTCTCATCATCAACGTATACTATCCAGTTGAAAGGTGCCTCTGACACAAGCGACGTTTCCCAGGACACCTGGAATATCGACGTCATCTTCTTACACGAGTGGGCAACCCAACACACCTTTGATATGTTGCCTTCGACCGCACTCACACCGCACGCGGGATCCTATTCCCTTGGTGGGTCTGGTGACTTCTACCCCCTGTACACTTACTTTAATAGAACTGATATCACCCTATCCGGGTATCAAAACGTCCAGCTTTCAGTGTGGTACAGCTACAAGAACACAGAAAGCAACGACTTCTTTGGTCTCTACTACAAGAATAACAGCCAATGGAACCCTATATTTGAAATTTCAAATCCAACACAATCTGGACAAAAGGAGTGGACTAATGTCATCATTACACTCCCGTCTTCCCTCAACACACTACGATTACAATTCAAATGGCGAACCACCTCATCAAGCGAATACGTGGCAATTGATGATCTTAAAATCACCGGGATACCATTGGGGACGGAGAACAATTTTACTGGAATCATCGACGAAGTGAAGATTTACCAGCGAGTACTCTCTCCTGAGCAACTCTATCAGAACTACTTGTGTACGAAAGACGGAACTTCTTCATGCAGCGTCCTCACTTCAAAAGAAATCCTGACCAATGAACGATGGAAATGCCTTGTTACCCCGAATAATGGGATCCTTGATGATGTCATAACCGAGTCCAATCTCATTGTAGTTAAAGTGTATACTGGAGGAGGATAAAAATGAACAAACAGCATGCAGCAATAGGGGTCACCTTCCTCATGATCATGCTCTGTTTAGCTGGGCTGACCTCAATTTCAGTGAAGGCAGGGTCGTACGATGGCAACGATTTAGCGGTCGCTATCCTTACAAACACAAATATTACTTCTCTCGTCAGTTCGAGCTACTGGGATACTGACACGGTGGCGCACAGGCAATCCGCTATATGGGCGTCTCGAGGAAACCTATTGCCGACCGATGGACTGACATTTGCGATACTAAGCACCGGTCGTGCAGATCTTTTATATGCGACTTCAAGCGGACTTAATCCAGGGAATGAACGAGGGAACTGGTTCCAGGGAGGGCAATATGGGAATCCGCGAGATGAAGCCAGCCTCCAACTCCAATTACACGTCCCGGAATACATGCATTATCTCTATTATGATACTCAGTTTTTCACGACAGAATGGTCAGAGTATGTCGGATCGCAATATAACGATCAGCTGACTATCACTGTTAACTCGCCGTCGAAAGGAACTACAGGCTACGTGATTAACGTGAACGGCGGAGACTTTGTCTTCAACGCCAAAGATGCACCGTTGCTGGGTACTGGGTATAATCTCTTTGCCCAGGATAACAACCCGGCGGGAGTAGACTGGCTCCAATCTACACCCAATGCTAATGGTGCTGATGCTGGTTCATCCGCACTCGTCGGACGGCAGCATCCCGTATCTCCCGGTGAAACCGTGACGATTACCTTTGACCTTAAGGACACGGGTGACAACCAGTTCGATAGCATGGCGTTTATCGATAATCTGCATTTCTGCGGTTATGCGAAAACGCAGATGTTGGCAAGGAAAACCGTCACTGACATTACCGGCGGGCATGTCCTTTGTGGAGACACCTTGAAATACGATATCACAATAAGTAATATCGGAACAGCGAATCAAACCGACAATCCAGGGCATGAATTCGAGGACCTTATTCCAGGAAATGTACAATATGTCCCAGGGTCTGTGACAGCAAGTTCAGGGACGATTGCCTATGATTCTGGCACCAATATGATTGTTTGGGACGGCGCTATAACCAAGCAAAGCAGTGTTGCGATAAGTTTCAAGGTCAATGTCAATAGCGGTCTAGTGAATCACACGATCGTCTCCAACCAGGGTGTTGTCTATTGGGACGAAAATGAGGATCATGTTAATGAGAACAATGAATTAACAGACGACCCAACAGTGCCAGGGGACCATAATCCCACCATTGTGACAGTATGGTCGTATGAGGCTCCTACGGTACTAACTGAGACATTCGCGGATCTCGATGACACTGTAGGCGGGAAGGCCATGGATTCCTATCAGGGGAATGTATGGTTTGATACCAGCCTGCATTCCGGGCAAAGCAACTTCGAGGTCGCTCCCAGTTATTTCTATCACACGGCACAATCCTTTAAGATGAAGCTGCGTGCGTCAGGGGGAACCCAATATTGGAACTACACGCTCTCGGTGTTCCAAAGCAACCTCACCTCATGGGAAAGCTGGTTTGCCTGTGGCAATAGCAGTGAAGCAGCAGATCTTATCGTGGACTTCTTCTCGGCAAGTGGTGCTAAAATCACGTCCCTTAAATTCGAGTATGTGTATGTAAGTGGGGTTCCTTTATCGTCCTCGTACCAGGTGAAGTTGTCCTTTGCGACACCATCAGGATGGAAACAGTTATCCTCTGATCATCCGAGCGGCTATCTCTATAACGGCTGGTACAAAGTACGGATTGGGAAGGTGGATGGAACCACCATGCAGTACACGTTAGAGCGCAATGGTTATGGGACTGTTGGTACGGAAACAGGGCAGAGTCTTAATGCCCAGCTAGCAAACCTTGCACAGGTGCGGTGGTACTCGACAAGGGAACCCACGGTCTGCCCGATTATCTTCTGGGATGAACACACAATTCATCTTCTAAGAATCATATAGGGTGGTAAACAAAAAATGGCACGAGAATTCACACGAAATATGTTAATCATGCTAGTGTCGATCATGGTTGGTGCTGTGATCATCACTTATTTTATCGCTGACATCATCAATCGGTCAGCGATAGACACCATGACCATACAACATAATGTCGAAATAGGAGACATCAACAGTCGCAATGAGAACTTCACGAACTATTGTCTCCAAGGCTCCATCAAAATGGATTCAGCCCGTGAGGTGCGGGAGATAGCCAACTACTATTTTGATTTTGCGTTGTACTGGTTTAACAACGCACTTGCGGCGTCCAACAAGAATCTTACGACGCAATGCATCAATAACTGCACGAAAGCGATGGGCCAGTACCTGACCGCCTATCAGAACTTCGGGAAATCACGACCGTATTTTATGACCGCGAGGAACTACACCAACAAGAGCCAGTACCTTGAGGTCATTGGGTACTACATTGGATTTTCCCACGCGGGGCAGAACATCACGATGCTGCGATACAATGCTAGTGACTACCTCAGACGCGCCGCCGAGAATCTCTCCTTCGGGCATATGGAGAACGTCACAGCCCTCATGGCGAACTTCACCAACATAGAACAGATGGTCCAAGGGGCGACCGAGACCTATAACGAGTTCCGCTACCAGATAGACGGGTATTTATTCTTCAGCACCATCCGGGAGATCCCTGACCAAACATAAGCAGCATGCACGTGTACCTTTTTCTAGAATATTTTTTGTTTCACGCCTGGGGACGTCAGTGCCAAAAAATTAAAGAGAGAGGAGTGATTACCCCACCCAACAGCATGATGTTTTGCCCCGGTAGTGTAGCGGCCTATCATGAAGCCCTGTCGAGGCTTCGACTTGGGTTCGAATCCCAGCCGGGGCGTATCTTTCTATCTGTTATGTAATCGACGAGCCTTACTTCGAAAAGTGTTGATATTGATGTATAGCAATTTGATAGAAACATACTTACTTTTTTGGTAACTCATGTTTTATGTGAATGATTAAAGACTTTGCTGAGGGGACCTAGGGATTCAAATTCCTTCCCCTACACATAAAAACATAACCCGTAATTTTTTGCTCGGAACTACAGAACGGATAATAATTGTCAAACAAGCCATAAAAAGCATCAGAAAAGATGTAACGATATGGTAATTAAAAAGAAGCAGAAAAGAATTATGATTGACGAGCTTTCAGAAAAGTAACAGCCTGTCATGGACGCATGTCTAGGTGAACCATCATTCGATTATTGAAATGGTGAAAGGTCTTTGGTATTTTTTGCTGTTTTGATTTTCTCTAATGTAATATATATAAGACCTCTAGGTGCCTAGCGTCTCTCCTGAGAATAGCTTGGACTCGGGTCCGAATCCCAACCGGGGCGCATCTATATTTTTTCTAAAGAAGAATGATGAGCAGCTTCGTGATGATCTGGATCTCAGCAAGTTGATTCCCGTTGCTGTCGTATGTGAACGCAGTCATCGAATAGATGCCAAAGGGGACCTGAAAATCGGTCGAAAACCCACCAGTGGTATTCTTGTCCCAGAACTCGAAGGTCTTGCCAAGGAAAAACTGTTTAGCGACAAACTTCACGGACGCGACATCCTGCGAAGCGCCGGGGAGCGCCACGTACAGGGTCGTGTAATTCACTGCGATGGACATGTCAAGCGTCCGTAGGATCGGACGTGGACCTATCTTCGGGGTATCAAACCAGTAGATGTACCCTGGTTCGTACAACCCGCGGTCAGGGCATCTGATGGTCCGTCGTTCCTCCATCTTGTTCCCCGCGATGTCCCAGACATCGATGAAGAGATCGTAGGTCTCACCCCGTTCAGCGGTAAAATGCCATTCAAACCATACGAAGTGGTCTCCCGTGTAGCTTGTGTTGAAAATGGTTTCGTCGTTGACCAAGATCTCCACGCGAGAAATCCCCGAACCGGTGGTATACTCCGTGGTGCTGCCGTTGATCGTCGTTTCGCCAGGAACGATAATATCAGGTGGCTGCTGGACGGTGATCATCGGGGAGGACATGTCTATTTTAATGTCACTGTAGCGATGGTGTATCTCCTCGTTGATGGAATCATTCGACCAGTAATCGACATAGTTATTTGGGGCCTCTATCGAAATCACAGGAGGTGACGCTGGGTTGTAGATTTCTGCTGCATAACCATTGATGCTGTAATAGGTGGTGATGTTGCTCGGGTCGCTGTCCGGGTCGGTGACATCGAAGGTGACCGTCACCGGCGTCACGTACCACCCGTTGTTGCCGTTCGGCACCGCAGGTGTCAAACTGATGGTCGTTAAAGGTGGATAAATATCAAGCCCGACGATCGCTGAGATGTTCCATTTGTCAAGAATCGGCGTGACCTGAGCTGAGACTCGGGAGAACGTCCCTCGCAGTCGCACACATGATGCATTGATCGCAGACACGTTGTCCCCGTTCTGCACGTCCTGTTTCAGGATCGTGGTGCCGTTCTGGTCCATGATGTCGAACGAAAGGGATGTAGTCGCTGGAACCGTTGCTTTGAAACAGAACTGTCGCCAGGCACGGAACTCATCAGGCTGGATCGGCACTGACATCAGCTGCGCTGAGGTGATCAATGACACCTCCTGGCCAAACCCGGTCGTGATCGCAAGAGAACCTATGGTTTGCTTTGACCGCCAGACATACCCGAAGATATCAGCATACGGGCTTACGAGATCCCGTTCGTCCTCCCAGGCTGCGAAAATCCGACCGGCGCCAGCCCCCAGGGCTGCCCAGTCGACATTCTGCGAGGAGCCGTCTGAGAGCTCCTGCCTACTAGTAAGAATAGAACCAGTGGAGTCGATGATCCGACCGTACACATCTTGATTGCCTGAAATCGTCCCATCATAGGAGACGAAGAACATGGTGTCAAAGTAAGGGACGACATCCGTGCGGATGAACGTTGTCCCAGACTCGATGATATAATTGTTTTTCACGACGCTCCCCGTGGTATCCAGGATTTTCCCCCAGATGTTGCCATCGTAGCTGTCCCTGCTCGAGGGATCTTGGCTCACGTCCCCGTCATTCCAGGTGACGAGGTACCGTCGTGCCTTCGTGTTGTAGGTGACCGCTGGGTAAATATAATCAACCGTATCACTGCCGGTCGCAATCGTGATCTGAGAGCCGATGATGTTCCCGTTCGAATCGACCCGATAGGCGTACAGGCTGAACGGTCCAACCGCCGGGTCAGGGCCGTCCTCGTACACCACCAAGAAGTTCCCGTGCTTGTCGGAGCATACCCAGGGGTCGCCCTGGTAATTCGTCTCGTAGGCGATCGCGAACTCATCACCAAAAGGATACCCATTCGAGTTGTATAACCTTCCGTACACGTCATAATCATCCCCCCCGTTTCTCGCGTCCGCCCAGACGACAAGGAAGCGGTTGCTTTGGTTGTCGTAGGCGACCTGAGGGTCGAATTGACCATTGTTGACATTACAAATCGTGAAACGCATGGTGACCTGACCGTCTGGTGACACCAACGCACCAAGTATATCGGCTTGATATCGCTCGAGGAAGTTATTCGCCGGGTTCTGCTCCCAGGCGACGAAGAACTTTCCCGCCCCGAAGGCGTTCGCCGGGTTTTCCGCATGGTACGTGTCGTTGTTTGCTGGGTCAGACACGTCGACATCACTGTTGTTTGTTGGGACGGGGTCGCCCCCGGTGAGGTTGTAGGTCCTGCCATGGATCACCCCAGGGATTGTTCGCTCCCAATGGGGGAGCGGGATGCCGATGTCCTCAGGACCGAGGCGCTCCTCCCAGGTAACAAGAAACCGGTTCCCCCCATATTCAACATCAGGGTCCCATGCGCCTTCCGTTGCCGCTTTAAAGGAGACCATGACGTCCGGGCTTGTACGATCTTTCCAGGTAAAGACGGACGCAAAGCTACTTTGGTTCACCGCGGTGGGATTGCCATAAAATAGGTAGATGGTTGTCTGGTCTGGTGGCAGCGTTGGTACATCCACAAGCACGTTTGCAAGGACGCCGTTGGTCTTATTGAGGATGTAGTACGACAACTGGGCTCCAGTGCTATTCGTGAAGCGGATATCGTCAAAGTCTGTTTGCATATCGGTGTCATAGGAAACAGTGAGGTTCACATCATAATCACGATATGTTGTCTGTGCACTGTTGAAAATGGAGATGGGTTTCATGCGGGTGAACGAAGTGTCTATCCAAGCGGGGTAGGTGTTTTCCATAGACACGGTTCCGATGCTTGTATTCACGACAATATCGTGGGAGAGCGTCTGGTCAATCTTACTTCCATTGAGAAAGTCATCCTGCCAGACGAGCAGCGATCCATAACTCTTCACTGGCAGTGGCATGGGATTCATGGCACCCGTTCTGGGATACATCATCGCTTGGCCAAGGGTCACACACAGCATGACCAGTATGACAAGGACGCTAAGTCCAGCTTTGATGCGTTTCTCCCCCATCGCTAAACTATCTCCTTATTACGGCCATGGAACATTGTACCATTGGCCCTGCCAGAGGACCTGTAACGTCCAATCCCCGGGTATTGGTTCATCACCAAGGATCCAGATGCGCTCCAAATGGCCATTATCCGTGTACCACTCGATTGTACGGGTGAGCTCGACGAAATGCTCACCGGTGAGTGTGAATCCATACTGGTAATTCCCAGCGTGTTGCGGGTCGTACCCGAACTCAAGGTTAAACTGATCGCCGAGCGGTGCTCCAAAGGTATACACCGTGAAATATCCTGTGTCCCCAAGCGCCCACGATATCTGTAACCTGCGGCTTGCATTGAATGAGACGTTCCCATGGATTTTGAAGGTGTCTGACTGAGCATCAGCAAAGGTGACCACGACTTTTTTGTTGAACTGCAGTTCAACGGCACCGCTTTGTCCTATTGATAAATCTGCGCTCACGGTAAAGAGATCACCAGTGAGATACACCGCGATGTCGACGTTGGTTAAACGGAGGAGTTTCCCGGACCAACTGAAGTTCGAGATCTGCCCGTTTGCATAATCCCAGGAGAGGATATAGTGATCGTCCGTTTGGATGCCAAAACCAAGGTGGAGTATTTCGACCCCATTGTCGACAACGGAGATCGTATTATTCAGCATGATACCACCGGTGATAAGACCTACCTGTGCGTGAGTTGTGCTTTGTGTGGGTAACTGCCAGAAGAGGTCAAGGTATGCATTGGTGAGCTCAAGGGTGTCTGAAAGGGCCCATCCGTCATGGGCAAGCGAAAAGGAAAGCGTCGGACTTCCACCGGTTGCATCCCGTGAGAAGATGATCTCCCCGGTCCTGTGCGCCCGATCCACGTTCCAGGAGAGATTCAGATGATTGTTGCGCAACGTCAGAGCTTTAGTAAACGTCCAATTCTTGTAGGAGATGGACGTGGAAAAGATAGCTGCGCTCGAAGAGTCACGGGTGACATCAAAGAACCCGGTCCCGTCGGTTAGATCGATTTTCCATCGTGTCTGCATGAACGTGTTTCTGAGTTCGAACGACTTGGTCACGACCATATCCTTATGGGAAATAGAGATGTTCAGGAGCCGAGGCTCATCATACCCACGCATCACGGTGATGTTCCCTGTGCCGTTCTTGAGGTCCACTGCGTTTTCAAAGCGGAGTTTCTTAGGGAAATTCTCAACCGAAATGAACGGGGTGGTATCCCCGGAGAAATATAACGCGAGTCGTTTGACATCCCTGGACATGTTCAGGTCAGCAAAACTTGATGCTGCAAGGTCCCCGAATGTCCCGAGGTCCAGGCCCCAGGTGGCATGGATATTTTCAGGGATGTTCAGTGCCTGGAAGGTCACGAGGTTCCCGTTCTGTATGGAGTCGAGCGCGTACGTGACGTTGTAAGGGCGGTCACTGGTGTAGAGAAATTCCCGTGATCCGAGAATCGTGAGATCAAAGGTCATGTAACTGGGTAGTGGATCGATGAGGTAACTTTGAACGATGTCATCAAGGGCGCCGCCTTCTGCCCGCAGTTTAATCGTCGTGGGGACGCCAGCGCTTCTCCCGAACTCGTAGCTGATCTTTGCTTCTCTTGGGATGGAGGTAATCGTGAGTTCGGTCGCAGGCTCAAAATCGATCGTGTAGGTCCGTTGGAAGATCTCACTTCCTGTTGCATTGACCGCGAGATAGTGTGTGAAAAACGTAAGTTTCGATCCGCTTTCGATGTTCTCAGGTTTCACGGACAGTCGAAACACGCGTGGGTCGCTGATGTTGTCTCTTCCGACATAAAACGTGGTGTTGACATGGTTCGCCCCTCCCGGCCCGGCGGTGGAGATATAGCCAATAGAGGTGCTAAAATAGGGGTTGTTCTGTGCTGTGGGCTGTCCGTCGTTGAGGAGGACGAAGGGGAAGCGTACCTCGACGGAAACCTCGTACTCTTTCGTCGAGTCGCAGGTTGTGTCGATATTGCATTTCGATTCGATCACCCTGACCGTGTTGTTCATGATTTTTGTTTTCGTGAACCGTAAATCGACCGTGGTATCATCTTTTGATTGCATGGTGACCTTGAATTGTCTGGATTGGCCGGTACTGAGCATCGATGAAAAATCGGTAATCCCTAATTGAAGCGGCTGAGAAATGGTTTGTCCTCCATTGTATTTCGTATTGACCCAGACGCCGAAATCTTCCTGCCCGACTTTAATATACAGCACCTTGATCGTGTCACGGCAGAGCTCGTTTTCTGTTGCGCTGTATCCGATGACGGTGAGATTGTATATCCCGGAGGCACAGCTCAGGTCGGTGCTCATCCCGTCAACGGTTTGATAATCCCAGCGGTCTGTCTCCCAGCCTGTGATGACGCGTTTGGCGACGAATTTCGCATGATGGATATCGCCACTATCGGTGGTGATCTGAAGGCTGCGGCCAACAACAATCGAACATTTCAGACCAAACGCGGTGGCGAGTGTCATCCTGATAGGTTGAAGATGTAAAAGATACAGGTACCCAGCTGCTGGTGCTGTGATGGTGATATGTGGGTTCTCTCCAAATGGTATTAGAGATGTCCCTATTGTATAATCAGATGTTGTTGCGGTAGGAACCGTTTGGTACTCGTTTGATGTCGCAAAGGTCCCTATGGATAGGAACGGAGAGCATACGAAACACACAACCACTAACCACGCTATCTTTTTTCTCATATTCATTCACCTCTTTTACCTAAGACTTATATTCCCCTATTTTCACCCTGCTTTATTTATATATAATCTTATAAGATAATGTGGTATATAATCTTTATGACCACGGTTCTTCCCTCGTCAGTGGTCGAAGATTTTCTAGGGAGCAGATAGGCACTTTCTTTTAGAAAAATTTCAACAAAAATCCAGAAAGAAGATAAGCTTATATATAAGAACTACTATATATTTTTTATAGGTGAATAATATGAAGAGCAATTCGAGAAAATTATTAAAAGCTGGTATTGTCATGTGTCTCGCAGCTTTATTCATTGGAACCTCAACAGCTGCGATGGTACAACCAACGAATATGTTGGTGACCTCGACCAAAGCCACCACAGGGATTAAACAGACCTCCCGTGACCAAATAGAGCTGAAATATTACGACCCAGACACGCTCTCAAGTGTCGTCGGGATTGAAGGAGGCACCCCTCCATATAAATGGAAATCTGCTATCCGATTAACACAAGATGAACTTTCTCCCTACAAAACCTGGAACATCACCCAAGTCGTCATTGGGTTTGGTGAAGACTACGCTGAAGGTCCAATGAATGTCACCATTTTCATTTATGCAAAGGGAACAGCAACGAAACCAGGCAGTGTCATTGTGAAAGACACCTGGGCGATTCTGAATGGGACTCAATTAATCACCGTACCTTTGATAACACCTGTCTCGCTGTCAGTTACTGGCCGTGAAGAAGTCTGGGTCGCTATTTCATACACCCAAAACGTTGACATGACTCACTACGCATTCGTTGATGCAGGTCCTGCGGTTGTAGGAAAGGGCGACTGGATCTATCTGAACAACGTCTGGCAGGAGATTCACAGCACCATTGACTCCAACTGGGCGATAGGTGCAGTTGTGGAAGGTCAGGGACTCGCAACGATTGCCATCGCGAACGTCAAAGGGCCAACTGGGATAAAAGCTGATGTGCAAAACACTGGTGACGTCGACGCCAACAATGTCGTATGGTCCATTGCAGTGAAAGGCGGCATTCTTGGGAAGATTAACAAGACAGCATCAGGTGTTGAAACCACCCTTGTCGCACACAACACCCTTGCGATCAGCCTACCGATGTTCTTTGGATTCGGTAAAATAAGCATCGTGATCAAGGCACATGCAGCGAACGCTCAGGAAGTCAGCGCTACCAAATCAGCGTTCGTTTTAGGGCCTTTTGTCGTTGGAATTAAGTAAAACCACTTAATTCTCTCTTTTTTTCTTTTTTCTTCATTCCTTTTTGGTGACGTTATCTTCTTGGTATCTTGTACTTCTGGAAGAGAATGTTTAAATATTCAGTAACTTATAAAATAATGGGGATAACCATGAAGAGACAAACGATGATGATTTCTTTTTTCGCTATCGGCCTCCTGCTCGTGAACACATCCTGCGGTATCGCCAGCACTCCTTCACAGACCACTTCCTTTCAGGCGGTTTCTTCCACACGCTTCGCAGGATTTCCTACTGCGGTCACGGTATCGACCGCAGACCCATTTTACGCGTTGATTGCAACCCCCGTTGCCGTCTCGTACAGCCAAACCGGAGAGCAAACCGTGCTCCCATTATACGTCAAGGATCTAGCGAATCCTTCGAAAGCGGTTCAACGCACAGAGCAAGAAATCGGGATGTACGCTGATTACACGATCGCTGGTCTTTCCGCGAAACAAAGCTCGCTTCTTACGGCGTCACTCTTTTGGCAGACGTCCAACACCGCGCTTGTCCTCCAAAGCGATGCGACAGGATACGACCTGGGGGTGGTGGCCGCTCCGATCGCCTCGTATCTCAACATCCCTGTGATCGTCACGGATGCCTTTGATTCGGACGTGACGAGCGTGCTAGAGAGTCTTGGGGTGACACAGTTGTATGTCTGCGGGACGCTTCCTGTCCCAGGGGAGTATGCGGTGATCCGTTTCACCGAACCTTATCAAATCACCAGCATGACAATCCAGATCATCACGGAACAGTTCGGGAAACAGGTTCAGTACATCACAATGACCAATCCCTTAGACGTTCAACGGCCGCATGTGCTAGACACCACCCGGTTTGAGTTCCGAGGCACGACACAATCAGCGATTTCCCTCCCCAGCCAAATAGTAGGGCTTCTTCTGAAAGGATCAGGCTCCACCTCTACGTTTACGATCCCTGATGATTACACCTATACCCTCCTGAGCATTGATCTAGTGAACCTGAACTCAGAAAATGTGCAACAGCTCGGGGACAAGTTAGCCCTGATGTTGCTGAGTCCGACGAATGAGACCTATCTGTACACGGGCACCTCGAGTGGTCGCCCGGTCCTTGACAGAAACGGAGATATCATCACAGATCGCCTTCATTTTGACTCGGTGATCTATGACAGACCCGGCCGTTACACCCTCCTGCTCTACGGGTACTGGTTCGGAAATACCCAGGGCTCCTATGCGATGAATGTCACGTTACAGAAACTTGATAGCCCCTTGGTTCCACTCATGGACAATATTTCCTCAGTCGCCCCGTATCTGACAGCCTATCATCAGGGTGTCGTCTTTGCGAACACGAGTTTTGCGTTTGCCGCTGATGACAACGTGTTCTATAACGGATCAACATGCCCTGGGATGACCCAGGCTGGGGGAAACCCGAATCTCACGGTCCCAGCGAATCTTCACACGATGAAGATTCATGACCAACTCAATGGGCTTCTTTCGGAGATTTCTGGTATCAACGGAAAGGATCTGCGTCAGCTCCGTGAGTATTATATGGAGCACCCGCTCTCGATCGCCATCGTTGCTGACCCGACGATGGTCCCGATGTATTTCTACTACAACCCTGATGGAAGGCCTGATACCCATAATGGTGGCGTCATGGGGTACTCGGTCCCTAGTGACTTCATCTATACAGATGTTGATGTCGACTATGTGAACCCCGAGAACGATACCTATTCCTCCTGGCCGTTCATGGAAAACACGGTCGGTCGGGTCACCGGCTGGGACGCGCAGGACTGCAGCGCCTTGATTGACCGAACCATCTTCTACAACACCATCATCGGTCATCTCGGTGATTGGAAGAAAAACTCCCTTGTTCAAACCGGCTGTGGTCTTGAGTTCCAAAATCTTCCCCTTATCACACGTCTCAGTCAGCTGCTTTATTCAGGACGTGGCGAACCGACCAAGTTCCCGACAGGGGAAAGCACCTTTATGAATCTGCGACTCACGAATGATATGAAGACTGGTGGTTTTAACGCGCAGCATACGTTTTTCCTACAATCCCAACGCGTCGGATTCACCAAAGAAGGTC
>Ga0315279_10004025_pt1 | contig 19956 bp, 18 predicted proteins | sample YL17G06_20_MG_FD_203694 | JGI IMG/M metagenome (GOLD analysis project Ga0315279, IMG submission 203694) | Sediment microbial communities from Yellowstone Lake, YNP, Wyoming, USA - YL17G06_20 | ecosystem: Environmental > Aquatic > Freshwater > Lake > Sediment | place: USA: Wyoming | collected... | reverse complement strand
GAAATTTATGAGAAAACGCTATGGGTAGTATGACGATTGCTGCAAACAAAAATCGCACGGTTATTTTAACAGTCTGTTCGCTTCTGCCTATCCTGGCTCTTGGCGGCTGTTACCAGCCTGCAGAGTATCCGCAGGTTATCGCCACACCGCAGATGCCGACAACACCGCCGCCGACGATTCTCGCACAACCACGCATTGTCGGAACATCGGTGCAGAATCGACCGATAATGTGCACCGTGCTCGGGCAAGGACCGGATGTGACGCTGATTCTGGCGGCCATTCACGGCAATGAGCCGGCAGGGACACCACTCGTCCGGCGGCTGGCAGAATATATCAGGCAGTCACCATATCTACTGGCCGGACGCACAGTTGTGCTTCTGCCTGCAGCGAATCCGGATGGTTTGGCTTACAACAGCCATTCCAACGCAAACGGAGTGGACCTCAACCGCAACTTCTCAACGGCAAATCGGGCCAACAACGCAGAGTTCGGACGCACAGCACTTTCCGAGCCGGAGGCCCGCGCAATCCAGCAGCTTATCCGGCAATATAGCCCTGACCGCATTGTGAGTATCCACCAGCCGCTCGGCTGCATCGACTACGATGGGCCCGGTTATGCACTGGCCAGCAGAATGTCACAATACTGCAACCTGCCCATAAAAAAACTGGGCGCCAAGCCCGGCTCGCTCGGCTCTTATGCAGGCCTGACGCTGGGGACGCCCATCATAACTTTCGAGATGCTTCCGGGCGATTCATCACTGAGCGCCGAGGGCCTGTGGCAAAAATACGGCAGAGCGCTTCTGGCAGCGGTCGTGTATCCGGACAGGGTCCAGTGAGAAAAGCGGCAGGGTTCACAAACTTGTCTGTATATAAAACAGACTCATCAAAAAGTCACAAGCAGTACGAGCGAACAGTTAGGCCCACGAGGCATCCACTTACAACTCACCTGCTGCCAAGAAGGCTGCGAATCAAATCTATGAACTCGCGGGCATCCTGAATGCCTGTTGAAACGTCCGATGCTTCAAAAGCAGCCGTAGGGATATAATCCCCTTCCTGTCTATCATCGAATAATTTCTGATAGAAGGTGTCCCATTTGGCATCAACCAGCCCGGATTCGACATAAGTTCGGACAAACTCGGCTTTGACCGCCGAATGCCTCGCAAATTGCTTCCCATCCCGCAGCAGAAGCGCCGTGACCGCGTAGAAACAGGCATAATACAGACGGTTTACAGCGAAACTTGTGTGACCTGCCTTTAGTTCAAGCTCGGCGGAAGCCAACGCATCATCAGCTTTTCCAGCCAGAGTTCAATCAGCTTTTCATGAGCGTCGCTATCGTTCATATTTCGCATCCATCTCTTCCAACTTTGCTGTGAATGAGCGTGTGGCGAATTAGCCCATTTGACCAGTCCTGCTCATATATAACGACCGACGTCAGCGAAACGTCATTTCGAAGGTTGATGTCGGCCAATCGTTCGGAGACAGCCTCGCGCAAATTGCCGGTGACCGGACAGGATGTCAGCACAAGAAGGTCAATATCTGAATCAAGCCCACCTTCACCCCTCGCTTTTGAGCCGAACAGTATCACTCGCTTTACGGGCAAATCCGACTTGAGGCGATGGGACGCTTCTTGTATCGAACGCAGCTCTTCTGGAGATAGTTTTACACTTTCGAGCATTTTCGTTAATTACCTTTCGCCATAGCTTTCAAGTGCATTATACTTACTCAACACAGCATTTCAAAACAAAAGTATCAATGAGAAACATCGAGGCGCTTGTTTTATGGACGACCTTTTGCCTTGAGTGGTATAATTTGAGATTAGAATGTATGCTAAGGATTTAGAAAATTCACTGACCACTATAGTGCATACGCTAAAAGCAAATGGCAAAATTCAAGCTGCATACGGAGTTCAAGCCCGCCGGTGACCAGCCGCAGGCGATAGAACGGCTGGTGGAGGGCGTGCGCGCAGGCAAAAGGTTCCAGACACTGATGGGCGTTACGGGCAGCGGCAAAACCTTCACAATGGCAAACGTCATCGCACAGCAGCAATCCCCCGTCCTCGTCATATCGCACAATAAAACTCTGGCTGCTCAGCTCTACGAAGAATTCAAGGAGCTGTTTCCGGAAAATGCCGTCGAATATTTCGTAAGCTATTACGATTATTACCAGCCCGAGGCATACATCCCACAGCGTGACATCTACATAGAAAAAGACGCATCCAAAAACGCCGACCTCGACCGACTGCGGCTATCGGCCACCACCAGCTTGTCCACAAGAGACGACTGCATCATTGTTGCATCCGTCTCCTGCATTTTCGGGCTTGGCTCGCCTGAAGATTATAAAGCCAGCGTTGTAGCCATTCGCACGGGCGACTGCGTGGACCGAAATGAACTGCTCGGCAGATTGGCCGACATCCAGTACAGCAGAAACGACATCGAATTTCAGAGAGGGGTATTCAGGGTCCGGGGTGACGTGGTCGAACTGTATCCATCTTATGAATCTTTTGCGATTCGCATTGAGTTCTTCGGCAACCAGATAGACAAGATAAACTATATAAACCCCGTATCGGGCGAAGTCCTCGCCGCGGAAGAGCAGGTCTTTATATATCCGGCCCAGCACTATGTTATGCCCGGCGACAGGATTGCCTCCGCCGCAGAGCATATAAAGGCCGAACTAAAAGAGCGTCTGGATGAACTGCGGCAACAGGGAAAACTGCTTGAGGCCCAGCGACTCCAGGCCAGAACGATGTATGATATCGAAATGATGCTCGAGGTCGGCTATTGCAGCGGAATCGAAAACTACTCAAGGCACCTTGCCGGTCTGCCGCCCGGCGCCAGACCCTATACGCTAATTGACTATTTCCCAAAGAATTTTCTTTTGTTTATAGATGAATCTCATGTCGCCATCCCACAACTGCGCGCGATGTGGGCCGGTGACAGAAGCAGAAAAGAGGTCCTGGTCGAGCATGGTTTCAGACTGCCAAGCGCGCTGGATAACAGACCTCTTCGTTTCGAGGAATTTCAGGAAAACTGGTCAAAAGCTGTTTTTGTTTCAGCAACGCCCGGACCTTTTGAGATGGAAAAATGCAACAATGAAGTTGCCGAACAGATTATCAGGCCGACAGGACTTCTGGACCCTGAAATCTTTGTGCACCCGGCACGCAATCAGGTTCCGCATCTTCTGGCGGAAATCGAAAAACGGGTCAAAGCCAAAGAGCGAGTGCTGGTTACAACACTGACAAAAAAAATGGCTGAGGATTTGGCAGGTTACATAACAAAGAGAGGCTTCAGATGCCGGTATCTACACAGCGAAATCGAGACACTTGAAAGAATCGATATATTGCGTGACCTCCGCGCCGGCAACTTCGACGTGCTGACAGGAGTGAATCTTCTGCGTGAAGGCCTGGATTTGCCGGAAGTTTCCGCCGTCGCAATCCTCGATGCGGACAAAGAAGGTTTTCTGCGAAGCCAGACCTCGCTGATACAGACAATCGGCAGAACCGCCCGAAACGTCAACGCCACCGTCTTTTTGTACGCCGACGTAGTCACCGAATCGATGCAAAAAGCTATTGACGAAACAAACAGACGGCGTAAAATTCAACTCCAATACAATAAGGAACATAATATTACTCCTGAGACGATAAAGAAGGAAATCCGCAGGAGCTTATCCGACATAGTAAAAGCCAGGCAGACCGCCCGCGAGGCCGTCCGCTTCAGCGACGTCGAATACGATAAAGTTGAGCTGGCTGCTCAAATTGAGCAGGAAATGCTTGAGGCGGCGCAGACCCTGGATTTTGAGCGGGCGGCTTTTCTGCGCGACCAGCTACGAGAATTGAAGGAGCTGCCGGAACTGGTCCTGGTCAGCTCACGAAAAAAGAAAAGAGACTTTTTAGCCACAAAAAGGCACGAGAGAAATAGGAGGAAAGATGTCTAACCCGGCAAAGAAGGATTGTTTTCTATTTGGTCGCACCTGCGCCGGGAGATTTTAGTGAAAAAGGAGAAAAATGAGAAAACTTGACATTGCAAAGGTCCTGCCCATTATACGAATAGCAATTGAAGAAGACCTCGGACAGGGCGACCTGACAAGTGAGATTCTTTTCAAAGAGAACATCTTCGCCAAGGCAAACATCGTCTCGCGTGAGGAAATAATCGTTTGCGGAATGGATGTAGCCAGAGAAATCCTCCAGCAATACGACGGAAGGCTGGAGCTGAAAATCTACGTCAAGGACGGCCGGTCGGCCCACGTGGAATGCAAACTCGCCACAATCGAAGGGCCTCTGCGTCCTATGCTCAGCGCAGAGCGGGTTATGCTCAATTTCCTGCAGAGGCTTAGTGGAATAGCCACGACAACAAACAAGTATGTGCAAGCCGTCCAGGGAACAAAGGCAAAAATCTACGACACGAGGAAGACACTGCCTGGCTGGCGGGTTCTCGAAAAATATGCGGTGCGATGCGGCGGCGGATACAACCATCGAATCGGATTGTACGACGGCATACTGATCAAAGACAATCACCTTACAGAACTCGGCAGAAACTTTCAGCCAAAGCTGCTAAAAATAGTCCGTGAGGCAAGAAAGATAAAAGGCGCCAAATTCGTCGCCGTGGAAGTTGACCACGTGGATGACCAGCTCAACTATGTTCTGGAGATTCCGGGTATCGACATTGTGCTGCTGGACAATATGGGCCAGTGGCAGCTAAAGCACGCGGTCGAGATGCGTGACCGAATGTGCGGCAGAAATAAAAAGCCGCTGCTTGAGGCATCGGGCAACATAACGCTAAACAACGTCTCGGCCATTGCCCGGTGCGGCGTCGAAAGAATCGCAGTCGGAGCAATCACTCACTCGGCGGCCGCGGTAGATATTGGGCTGGACAGGTAACTAAAACTATGCCTAAACCCGACCTGCTGGACCCCGACCTAATAAAGACAGGCCTGAAAACCAAACGCATCGGCAAAAAAATCCTCGTTTACAGCCGCACCTCAAGCACAAACGACGTTGCCGCCGAATATGCCAAAAACAGAGCAAACGACGGCCTGGCAGTTTTTACCGAGGAGCAAACCGCAGGCAGAGGCAGAGCCGGCGCCAAATGGCACAGCGGACGCTGCGACAGTATTCTCTGTTCAATCCTTCTAACGGACTGCAAACTAAACGGGGAACTGCTGTCCCTTACCTGCGCCGTGGCGGTCGCCGAGGCCATCGGTAAATTGGCCAAAGGCGAGGCAAAAATCAAATGGCCCAATGATATTATCCTGAACGGCAAAAAAGCGGCCGGCCTCCTGCTTGAATCAAAAAAAAGCGGGACTCACAATGTCTATATTCTCGGCATAGGAATAAACTGTCACCAAACAATGGACTCTTTTCCTCCTGAATTGCGGCAGAGCGCGACAAGCATCGATATCGCGAGCTATACAGTGTGCGACCGCATTATGCTCGCCAGGAGACTGCTGACCTCGTTGGACCACTGGCTCGAAGTGGCATCGCAATCGAACAAAAAAGTTATAGACCGGTGGCAAAAACTGAGCTTACAGCTCGGCCACAGAGTGACACTTATCTCCAACAGCAAGAGATTCACAGGTAATTGTGTCGGAATCGACCTGGAAAAGGGACTGATTGTTCAACTTGACAGCGGCGGGGTAAGGATGTTCGACGCAGCCCACACAAGCATTATGAAGTGATAGAGCCAAACCGCAAACTTCACAAGTTATTTCCTTACCGCAGCCGTGGTGCGATAGGGTCAAACGCAAAACTACATCCGAGCGAATTGGCCGTGAGCTAATTTCGCGCTATGAATCTCAACCACCGAATCAAGCAAGTCCGGACCTGCCGCACTTATCTTGATGTAAAGACTTTTGGGCTTTGCCAGTACCTGCGAGGATTCCACGCTGGAGAGGAAATCAACAAGCTGACTCAGGGTCAGATTCTGGAGCTTCACCTCGACAATCGTCTCATAGTAGTCGGTCTCCAGCGGCAATACCTGCTGCTTCATTGCTGCAACTTTTTTCTCAAGACCATTTTGCCGAATCAGTGTCTCCAGAAAAGGCAATAATTCAAAGCTGCTCTGCTGCGAGGCCACTTTTTCACGTACCTGCCCGAGATTATCGCGCAGAAGAATATACTCCTTGCTTTTTGCCTGAAGCTGTTGGAGCTCATTTTGTTTTTCAGGAATAAGCCGATTGAGCGTTTCTATTCGCCCAACAGCCGGGCTGATAACAAAGGCAAACAGCGACCAGACAGCCACGAAAATCACTAAAGCAACAGCCAGTAACTTTTCTCTTCGTGTCAGGCGTATCATTTTTGCTCCCTCACCGCGGGCACTTTTGCCAAAGACAGCAGCATTGTAAAGCTCACAGACCCGCCTTTGGGCTCTTTTTGCACATCCTGCACATCGACGAGCTTAAAGCCGGGCACCTGCTGCAAGATGTGCTGCCACTGGTATATGGATTCAAACGAATCACAGGTACCGCTTATGCGAACACTATCGCCGGATATCAACAGGTCATTGACTCTCATATTCGCCTGCAAAGGTGCGCTTGTACTTATGCTTTGCAAGACTTCAAACGGCCTCAACGCAGCGGTATCAAAAGAGGCAAAAAGCCGGTAATCATTTCGGAACGACGCGAGCTTCTGTTCCAACTGGACAAGGGGGTTGACGATATTTTTCTCCTCCGGCAGCGCCGCCTTGAAAGTATCTTTGATTTGATTTTTTACGCGGGCATAATTCGACTCCAGGTAAGACAGCCGAACAAATATGCCAACCAGCCAGACTGCTGCAATTGCGCCGACAAGCGCCGCACAGGTTATGACCTCTTTCCTGAGATTTAACTTCGGCCTTGCATTTGCAGCGCCGGCCTCAATAAAGTTGACGCCTCCAGCCAGCTCAGATGCCAACACCCGCAGAGCCAGACCCTCCGCAACACATATCGGGAAATCCGCTTTGCGGCCGGCGTCGTTCATCACTTTCGCATAAGGGTCAACAACAACTATTTGACAATGCAGGTTCTCTTCGATGAGCGATTGCAGATACTCACAAGTAATCGCGGTTACAAGATAGATTCTTGTTTGCTGTCCAATCGCGGTCCCGAACGCCCTTTGCCAGGTCATTTGCGCCTCGCGGGACAGCAGTTCGGCAATTTGCTCTTCAATAGAACCGCTGCTGTTGGAGAAGGTGACAATCGGAATATTTCTGACAAGCAAAATATTGTTATCCTGGATGACTGCCAGGGTAAGGTAGTGCTCACTTACATACGCAATGACGGTCTGGCCCACGGTAATCTCAGGATGATTAACTGCAATCGCGGCGTGGACTGCAAAGATCGGTGCATCCACCAGACGCGGATGCACTTTCGCCTCAGAAAGAATCTGCAATCTCTCCCGGAGGGACGTTCGGGCCACCGCTGCGGCCAGAACCGACCACTTCTCGCCCGGCAACTGACGGGTGGAACAAACCTGAGCAGCAATTTCATCCGGCGGTATTGGAAAATGGTATTCCAATGCGGAGAAGTCTCTCGACTGCAGCCGCTCCAGGGTCGCAGAATCGGTCTGGAGATTCTTGAAAAACACGGCATCATTCGGCATCGAAACCGCCACATCGGCATGACGGTCAAAGCCAAATCTATCGCTCAGAGACCGCAGTATATTGGACAGAGAGTCCGTGCTGCGGCGGGTCTGTGCGCTGAAGGTCTTCTCGATGTTGAAATGCTCCCCTGTGTGCGAGACCTGCACCGCGCGCAAATATGAAGGACCAATTTCTATGCCGACACATCGTCTAACCATTATATTTCCTCTGGTTCTCTTCTATGCAGCGGCCCCTGCAAATCGCTAAAGCTCTTTATACAAAAGCACATCAACAGTTTTTGTCTGCGTATCTCTTCTCAGCACCGCAGCTATCGTGCGGCTTAGACGCTCGAAACTTCCGCAGGATTCGACAAGATAGTGCTGCTCCGTTGGACTAACGGTAATCGCATCCTTTATGGAATAATACACACTGTCGGTCATTCCGGGGACGTCTCTTAACTCCATAATGCTCTCAAAAGACCCCACTTTTCGTCGGTCAACAATCACCCCAGCCAAAACTTTGTCCATCTTCTCCGACAGACTCTCAATCACGGTCTTTGAGGCGGCATTGATGTTGACTTTTCCATCACCTCTTACCGTAACATACTCCCGTATGCGACTAAAGACCTGCGGTGTTACACCTTTAACCAATAAAAGCTCCTCCGTTGTATCAAGAGGTCCATTCCTGCACTGATAGGGATGGTCCAACCTGGCATAGTAATCCGACTCAGCCCCTAAATTCTCCTGTGTTACAAAGTCAAGGCAGGTAACGTTGTCGTCATTATCAATCCAATCAATAATTGCCGGCACTATACCGTAACCGATACAAGACAGCCCCTGCCCGCCTTCAAAGGGCCGATTCAGCACGTCAATCAGCCGAAGCAACTGGTCTATCCCGGCCCGATTCGGCTTGCCGTTTTTATCAATTAGAAGATTGAGATTCAGTCTGCCGCTATCTTCAGTGACGTTTACCGAACAGCTGCCATCGCCGACAGGAAAAGTCGTTTCTTCGGAAAACAGACCCGCCAACTTATTATTTCTGGAAATATCCTCTGCGCCCCTGATAGCTGCAATGGCAATATTAAGTCCCGCCGTCGCGCAGTTGAGGGCCTGCTGCGATTTTCGGAACTCATCCACAACAAGTAAGTTGGCACGGGATTTATAGTTAAACCCAAGCAGTAAAACCGCCAGCATACCTATCATCGACAGCACAAGAACAATCACAAATCCTCTTTGTTTCGTTTTCGCCCGCTTCATTTTCATTGCTTGTCAGCTACCACTAACGCATCAGATTGGCTGCCGCGGCAAAATATATACGCCACGGTGCTTCGGCAGTATTTCCGACAATTTTCGTCCTCGAATGCGATACCAATCCTTACCGCACACGGCAGCACTCGCTTTCCCTTAAAATCCCAGTTGGGCAGCCACTGCCGTCCGTCAAAAAATGAAAGCTCCACCGACCTGATGTTATCAGCCAAAGGCTTCCAATTTGTCTTTTCAACAGAAGCTTTCGCTATGCCGACAAATTGCGTCTGATTCAGGGAAAGCATCCCCGTGTGCTCGTCAAACGTATAAGTGACATCAAACAAGCCGTCTTTTTGCCGCTGACCGGTAGAAACAGCGTGCGTAGTTACCAGGTGCAGGATTTGGCCGCCCAGGTCATTCGGATTGCCGTCGAAATAGCTGATTATATCTTCGGACAGCTTTTCTTTCCCGGGCGGCTCCGCAGGCACATCCGCGGTCAGCCGGTCCATATTGGCATACGCACAGCGTATTTGCTCAGCCATTTGCTCCAGTATTCTGCTTATGTGTGCAGAAGCAGCGATTCTGGCCTTGTGGACCTGAGTGGATTTTGACGTGGCCGCGTAGCTGCCATACACCATTGACACTATCGTAACGATTACCGCCAGAGCCACAAGAAGCTCAACAAGCGTAAAACCCTTTTTGTCGGACACATCGTTCATTGCAGTTTCCTATCCGCAACATAAGTTGACATCGCAATACTCTTGCGTCCGCTCCCCTGTTCCCAGCTCACGCTGACAGAGATTTTTCGCAGCCTCGTAACGCCCGCCTGTCCCAAGCGGGGTAATTGCAGCGGCATAACTTCGGTCTGCCAGTGCAAACAATTGGCATTTTCCCCTACATCGCCGGAAGTGGCGCCCTCTTTCGGGTAGCCATACGCCAGCATCTCCGCAATTTTTTCTTCCGCCAGAAAAACAGCTTGAGAAGTCATCTGGGCCGCATCAGTAAGACTGACGCTGACAAGATGGAGCCGAATCAGCGCAAGAAGCGAAATTGATACAATTGCAAGAGCTATCACAACCTCTATAAAGGTAAAGGCTCTCCGCTCGGAGGGTCTGTTCACTGCATTTTTCCTGCCCATCTTATCCCTCAAGATTCCAGCTCTCGATGTCGGCACTGTCACCTGTGCCGCCGTCCTCGCCATCTTTGCCATAGGATTCCAGGTCGTAGTCCCTGCTGTGGACCCCGGGCGAGATATAGACGTATTTATTGCCCCAGGGGTCAACGGGCGCCTTATCAAGATATCCATCATCGTTATAGCCTTTTATCCCGGGATTTGAAACGAGGGCTTCAAGGCCCTCAGAGGTCGTGGGGAAACGGCCGGTGTCGGTCTTGAATAAGGCCAGCGCAGATTCGATATTGCGAATATCCACCGCGGCCTTCACTCTGCGGGCCTGCTCGGGCCTATTTAATATCCGCGGCACTATGAGCGTCGCCAAAAGACCCAGAATCACCACGACAATCATAAGCTCAATCAAAGTAAAGCCGGCGGACAGCGGACAGCGGACAGCGTGCAGGTTACGGCTTTTTCTCATTCTTCTCATCTTGTCACAGCTCCTTTTTCTATCCTTGTCTAAAACAGTGTAAATCCCGTGTTCATCCGTGTCTGAAATTTCTTTTTCCTACATTAAAGGACCTGATTTATCTCAAATATCGGCAATAAAACAGCCAGCACTATGAAACCGATAACACCGCCCATAACAACAAGTATCGCAGGCTCAAGCAGCGACGTCAGGGTCTTGACCGTCACTTCAACCTCGTCATCGTACATATCAGCAATACTTAAAAGACCGCCTTCCATGTCGCCGCTGATTTGACCTGTCGCCATTATGTGAAACACAATCGGAGGGAATAGACCGGTTTTCCTGACCGCCTCCGCGACACTATCACCCCTGCCAACCAAATTCTTAACAGAGCCCAAAGCGCCGGCGATAAATCTGTTTTGAACCACACCCTTCACAATCTCCAGAGCGCTCAGTATCGGAATGCCGCTTGCAAGAAGTATCCCGAGGGTCCTGGCAAGGCGTGCAATTTCCAGTTTAAGAAAAAGTTTGCCGAAGAGGGGCAGCTTCAGTTTAGAGCGGTCCCATACGATTCTGCCCCGGTCGGTTCTGACCCAGGCGGCTACCGCAAAGAACAATATGCAAACTGCGGCAGCAATTAACCACAAATACGTCTTCATAAAGCTGCTTATCGAAATAAGCATCCTCGTCGGCCATGGGAACTGACGATTCATTTCCAGAAAAACCTGCGTTATACCTGGCACCACAAAAGACAGAAGAAACACCACCACCGCGACCGCAACAACAGTCAGCATCAACGGATAGGCAATAACGGACTTGACCTTGCTTGTAAGGTGCACGCGCTTGTTCAGTATTTCAGCAAGCCGCACCAGCACTTCCTCCAGCGACCCGCTCGCCTCGCCTGCGGCCACCATATTGACGAACAAATTCGAGAACACACCCGGGTACCTGCCGAGCACACAAGCAAGCGAGCTTCCGGCATTGACGCTGTCACGAACATCCTCCACAATCCCCGCAAGGGGACCTGACTGCATCTGCTCAACCAAAGCCGAAAGGGCAGGCACAAGCGGCATACCGGCACGCAGCAGAGTCGCCAATTGACGCGTAAACAAACAAACATCTCTTGTGCCGACCCTTCTACCGGTGTCCGCTCTATGCACACCCTCCTTCATATCAACACGAACATCTTTTTCAGCCACCTCGCGTGTTGATACCTTGCTGTTCAAAAGATTGTATTCAACTACTGACACTTTATCCCCTATACGCTATCCGCTAAACGCTGCTCGCTGCTTCCGTTTGCACGGTATCCTGCGTGACCCTGCAGACCTCTTCAAGCGTGGTTTGACCGGCCAGCGCCTTATGCAGCCCATCTTCCCGCAGCATCACCATACCCCTCTCAATGGCCGTTTGCTTAATGATATACGAAGGAAGGCATTTACTTATCAGCTCCCTGATGTCATCATCAATCACCAGCAGCTCAAAGATTCCCGTCCTTCCAAAGTAACCTGTCTGGAGGCAGTTGTCACAGCCCGGCCCCTTAAAAAAGTGCCCTTCCATCACCGAGGCCTTTCCCGCTTCGTTCCACAGCGAAACCACTTCCGGCCCCGGCTTATGAGGCGCTTTGCAATGCGGACAGATGACTCGCAGAAGCCGCTGGGCCATAACCGCAATTACGGACGAAGAAATCAAATATGGTTCAATACCCATATCAATCAATCGAGTTACGGCTGAAGCCGAATCGTTCGTATGTAGAGTGCTCAGGACCAGATGACCGGTGAGAGAGGCCTGAATAGCAATCTGAGCGGTTTCGAGGTCGCGAATCTCCCCCACCATAATCACGTCCGGGTCCTGCCTGAGAATGTGGCGAAGACAGTTGGCAAATGTAAGATTTATCTTGGGCTTGACCTGCATTTGCCCGATGCCGGGCAGTTGATACTCAATCGGGTCCTCAACGGTAAGAATGTTCCGCTCCTCGCAGTTAAGCTCATTGAGGGCCGCATAAAGCGTGGTGGTCTTGCCGCTGCCCGTGGGGCCTGTAAGCAGAATTATGCCGTGAGGGACTTTAATCAAACTCCTGAATTGCGTAAGCATCTCATGGGAAAATCCGATATGGCTCAGGCCGAGTTCGCCGCGGCCCTTGTCCAGCAGTCTGAGCACCACTCGCTCGCCGCCCAATGTCGGGATGACAGAGACACGAATATCAACGAGGTTCTGGCCGATTTTGATTCGGCTCTGGCCATCCTGCGGCAGCCTTCGCTCGGCGATGTTAAGATTTGCCATAATCTTCAGCCGTGACAGAAGTGCCGGAACCTGCTGCTTTGGCAAAGTAAGGACGTCGTGCAGGACACCATCGATTCGAAAACGCACTCGCGCTTCATTCTCGTATGGCTCGATATGAATGTCACTTGCCCGGCTGTGCACGGCCTGGAAGAAGATATTGTTGACCAATTTTATAATCGGCGCCTTGTTGGCGATATTGAGCAGGTCCTCAGCGTGGGTCTGAGCGCCGGTTCCGACAATATCATCGCTATTTTCCGGCAAATCCTGGACGCCGGCGCGCTCGCCATCAACTCCGGCAGAGGCGCTTTGATAGTAACAGCGGCTTATCGCTTTCTCTATTTCCGGGGCGGGGCAGACGACCCTCGTGCACGATTGGGCCAGGATGCCCGCAATGGCATCGTAGGCCTCAACATTGAGCGGGTCCGCCAGGGCAATTGCAATCCGGCCATCTTCCAAAACAACAGGAATAGCACATTGGTTTTTCAGAAACTCAAGCGGCAGTTTTCGCACCAGCTCCGGATTCAACTGTTCCGGCGATATAGTCTCCAGATACTCGGCCGGTCCAAAAATGTCCTTACCACTATCCGCCGGCCCGTTCTGCACTTGCTGTGCCACTTGTCTATCCAGTTCTGTCTCCACCAGGTGACCTCCCCGAAGCCGATATAGAACCATCTAATCGCTGGTTTCGTCGTTCTTTTCTCCGAGACCTTCCAATGCCGTTCCCATTTCCTTCTTTTTGTTTTCAGTTATCTGCTCCAAATCTTTTTGACTACCCATAACGTGCGGGGTCAGGAATATAAGCAGGTTCGTCTTCTGCACTCTGTCCCTCTGAAATCTAAACAAATTCCCGATAAGCGGGATGTCACCGACAAGAGGAATTTTCTTTTCGATGGTAACCTTTTCGTCCCTGATAAGACCGCCGATTACAACTGTCGAGCCGGTGTCCATAGAGACGACTGTCTGAGCCTGCCGCTTGGCAGTCGTGGGGGTATCGGTAGCAGGGGTCGTGACATCTTCGATAAGCTTTGTGAACTCGCTATTGATTTCGAGCCTGACGAGGCCGCCCTGGCTTATGTGAGGCGTTATTTCCAGGCTGATGCCGACGTCTTTATATTCGTACGTCTTTATCACGGTGGGAGTAAGCGGGTCTGCGTCTTCGGTAATTCTCGACTGCATAACAAACGGTCTATTTTCGCCCACGACTATCTTGGCCTTATGATGGTTCGAGGTAAGAATGTGCGGGGTCGAGAGTATATTGACCCCGGACGTTTTCTCCAGAGCATGCAGGACCGTCCCGATTCTGACATCATCGCCGCTCCCTCTCCAGGCGCCGACGGCCAGCCCTTCAAGGTCCCCCTCAGCAAAATCGACGCGCGGGCCGAAGTTCGTAGCCCCGAAAAACCGCACGCTTCCCTCAACGGCCTTGTCGAGAGTGGCCCAGTCAATCCCTATTTCCTTCAGCGCATCTTCGCTTACCTCCATAATAAGCATCTCAACCAGAACCTGCTCGCGGACAATATCCAGCTTCTCGACAATACCGGCGATGACCTCAAAATCCTGCGCCGAAGCGGCGATTATAAGGGCGTTTGTGCCTTCATCGGCGGTGACCTGAACAGGCTGAATCGCTTCAAGTGCGCCGGCGACTTTCAGGTTCGCCAGAGCGGCCGTCAGCGACTGGGCGACCTCCTTGGACTGCGCATTTTTAAGATATACAACGTGGACATTGTTTGTCCCAACAGGCCGCGGAACATCAAGCTGCTCAACCAATCGTTTGATTGTTTCCGTGTCCTGGGCATTGGCGACGACAATCAGGGAATTTGTCCTCATATCAGACAAAATTTTCATACCGCCTTCGGCTCCGGAAGGACCTCGCGTGCGGGCGGCCTGCGGCGAAGCGCCCTTGCTTTTCTCCATTATGTTGGCCACCTGCTCGCTGAGGACCTGCGCGGAGGCGTAGTTCAGGCCGATTACGGTAACCTGCTCCTTCGAGCCGGGCACATCCAGCTTTTGGATTATCTCGGCGATGTGGTGTATGTTTGAAGATGTATCAGTGATGACAATCGAGTTTGTCGTCGGGTATGTCGTCATCTGCGAGCCTGTACTCAAGAGCGGCTGAATAATCTGGCCCACATCCGACGCATTCGCATAACTTAACGGCATAATCTGAGTAACGACGGAATCAGTTTGCGGAATCAACGACGGGTCACTGCCGATGCGGACCTGCAGGTTGCTCTTTGCAGCTTCCGCCTTGGGGACTATCTTGACAAGGTCACCCGCAGGCACAGCGGCGTAGCCCTGCACCTCCAGAATCGATTCCAACACCCTATACACCTCACCGAGACGTATCTTGGTAGGCGACATCACGGTGACGGTGCCGCGGACGTTTTCGTCCACAACAAAGTTAATGCCGGTTATGTCGCCGATGGTCTTCAGAACGGCCCGAATTTCAACCTGGTCAAAATTCACGGATATAAGCTCATCGGCCATTCCGGGCTTATCAAGAACAGGCAGATTCACCGATGTTCCCGACAACAACTGTCCCGAAGCGGCAACGACTTTGTGGTCCGACGTTACGATTTCTCCAATTGAACGGACCTGTCTTTCGCCTGACGGCAAAACGGCCCCTTCAGGGGCCACAGCCGCTGAAGGTTCCTGAATACCAATCCTGGACGGCACAGAGGAAGCTGCCAAATTCGCCGGTCCTTTTTCACCTGCTGAATCCACATCCGCTCGTTTTACCGGCTCCGCCTGTTTTGTAGTGCAAGCATCAGAATGCAAACCTTTAGTCAGCCCGGTAATGTCTCCTCGCAGAGGAGCTTTTGCAGCAGGATTAGAAGAAGACTCACAGCCCGCAAAATTTATCAGGAGTATGAAAACAAAACAAAAAAGGCCAATTAACAGCTTATGCGTCTTCCGGACGGCTATTTTCAAATTTTTCAATGACATTTCCGTTACCTGCTCCGCTTAAAGGTCTCCACTTACCGCAAAACAAACGAGAGCTTTTGCGGCTGGTCACCCCTCAACAACTCAATATCTATAACCGGCTGGGACCTGGTCTTCCTGAAAATCTGGAAGGCCTTCTGTTTGCTTGTTACCTGCTGCCCATTAACCGCGCGAATAATGTCACCATTCTTAAGGCCGAGGTCCTTTGCCCCACTAATTCCTTCCAAACCGGTTATCTTCAGTCCCTCCACCTGCCCTTGAACGACATAAGGTTCAACCGCAGCTTTCCCCAATATCGACTCCACCTGCTCAATTTTTACCGGGGTATGCAGAGGCGGCCGGTCAGGCGGCAAATCGGGTTTGGCAACTTCCAAGGTCTGACTGACAGCTCTCGAGGAAGATGCCGGAACCTGATTCGCATTGTTCTTTTCGGAGGTCTTGAGTGTCAGCGTTTTTCTTTGCCCGTTGTGAAGCAAAACGACAGCATCTTTTTCTATCTTTTCGACGCAAGCCTTATTGGCAAGCAACTTCTGGCCCATCCTATACAATTGGAGTATCTGGGTCTTGGTGTCCTTTATAACAGCCCGAGAAACCGCAGGACTGCCCGAAACCGTCCCGACCAATGCCAACCCAAGCTCTTCCTCCGCCGACTGCAAAACGCCGTCAGCATTACCACCGGGGGGGAATTTTGTCGCGCTCGCAGACGAATTTGCGTCGCCAAAGATATTTCGCTTTACAATAACAGAGTAGTCAACGGCGGCATCGGCGTTCTCGGTTCCTCCAACCGCAGTTACGCTCTCCGTACCCGATGCGGAGGCCGGCACGAAAACTTCTCCCAGACGCTGCGGCAGCATCAGAACCCTGACAATCAGAACCAAGAGCACAAGGCCAAGTGCTAACTTAATTGTGAGCAAGAACTTACGAATATCCAATTTGCACCCTTTCTTTGTCCAAGCACAGTGTCTCTACTGCAAAATTTATCGTCTCGTAATACCCCGCACTTAACCACAGTCCTCTAATTTAGACCCCGCGGTCCGCCAAAGAAGTCGTGGCGGACTGCGGTCAGGTCTTTTAAGGGACTATTTATAGGGCTATGCGGGAGAAAAAACGCCTGCGTGTTATGGTGTTTGGATTGACGGGACCTTATGCCAACCCCACTGCCATTATGCAATAGCAGGTGTTAGCCAACCCGTGAAAAAGGATTGGGGCCAATAGCGACCTTGTTCGCACGAACAGCCAGCCCAGGACCAGGCCGGGCAGAAATGTCAGGGCCGATGTTATCCGGCCCTGGACTATGATATGAGCAATTGCAAAATAAGCAGCCGACAGCACTATACTCATCCACTTCCGGAGACCATGCCGCTGACGCTCAATGGTGCTTGTCAATGTCAGGATATTGCTCTGGAGATAACCCCTGAAAAACATTTCTTCAGCAACTGCAACGTACATAAACTGATAAAATATCCAGCAGGCCCACTTATGATTTTGGGATAGGACAGGCCGCAAAGGCAGCTCAAACCCACAGAACCTCAGCAGCCACAGGCCTATAAACATCGCGGGTAAAACGATAACACAGACACGGCAAAGCACCAAAAGCGTAAATCCAATCCGCCTGTCAATTAGACCGACCTGAGGGAACTGGTCGCCCCTAACTGCCGTTGGGATAAGGGCAGCGCCAACCAGAATCCCCGGTATGATAAACCACGCATACGCGGAAACAGAGCCTGCGGTCAGCAACTTTATCGCCAGGATTGCGGCGGCCGCCACAAGAGTCGTCTCAGCAAGTAAAGCGACATTGAGCCGCTTGGACTCTTCTCTAAAAAATAGAGCCGACCGATGAGTCGGCAGAGAACCGGCGATACCTGCCTGAGCTGACGAAGGGACAATTTCCATTACTTGCCTTTAGCGAGTGGCTTGCGGTTGCGATTATCCCGCAGTTTAATTATTGCCATAACGACAGCAAGACCAATATACGGCAGGAGGAATTCGACAATGTTGCCCTCACCGCCGGCGGAGATTGAACAGCCTCCTCCCCCGCCGCCACCACCGGCAGCCGCAGCACCGGCTCCGAGCAAAAGATAGAATGGCGTAAAGTGCGTGGTCTTGAAACGCAGAGCATACAAAGTAGAAGATATCGTGAGGCTCTCAACATCAGTTATACCCTGTTGACTGAGAGCACCAGTCAGCGAGTTATACCAGTATGCCGAGACTGAAGTACTGGAACCCGATGGAGTGTACGGTATCGTAACCGTAACCGGCTGGTTAAACTGCATCCCGCTCGGACCAAAATCATAGGAGCCCAAATACTGCATTGCGAACGCCTGGGGATTTTTAATTTTTGAGATTGCAATCCTTACATCACACGAACAAGCCCCGGCCGGCACTACAACAGAAACGTCATCCACGCTGCTTATACTTGCCGGGTCAGCACCCACCACCGCCCCTGAAACAGCGGTGACATCTTTTGCCTTCAGTGTCACCGGCTCGATGAAGGTGCTTCCGGCATAATAAATCTCTGCATTAGCGCCTCTGCCATCGGTCCATACCAGATAGGGACGGCCATATTCACCTATTCCCATTGCCGGCTCGCTCTGGTCTGCATTCGTGCTGTCATCGCCCACAAAAATATTCGTTCTGGAATCAGAAGTCAGCTCAGCAAGATAAAGGTCCGTATTGCCACCGTTAGCGGTAATGTTCCGCCGGTCCTGCCAGCACGCAAAAACTCTCAAGTCATCGCCTGTGCCGCCATTAGTGATAATTGCCGGCGCCAACTGGTCTGCCCCCGAAGTGTCATCAATTATACTGCTGCCGCTCAAGGGACTGCCCGGCAGCCCGGTCGATGTCGCGTAGTATATGTCCTGATTGCCTGACCTATCGTCAACCCATAACAGGTGCAAAATAGACCCTTCCGATTCGGCAGCAATTGCAGGACTTGACTGGTTACCTGTGCTGTTTACTATGGGCACATTTGTCCAGAGAACCTTATTTGAGGCCGCTCCGTAGATAACACTTGGGCTATTTCTGGCGTCCGTCCATACGACATAGACCACATTCGATGAATCCACGGCAATAGCCGGCTCGGTCTGGTCAGCAATATTAGTAGTTATCTGCGAAATCGTTGAGGTCAGGAAGGCGTTGCTTGATGCGGCTATAAAGATATCCTGATTACCATTGCGGTCATCCTGCCAGACAACGTGCGCGCGATTCGGCGACAGATGGTCAACGGCTACAGCCGGATTGACCTGATTGTTGTTGGCGTCGATAACCGGCCTTTCAGCAGACCAAACCACCCCATCGGATGAAGTAGATATATAGACGTCCCAGGTCCCGCCTCGGTTGTCCTGCCATACGACATAGAGCTTGTTGTCACTACCTATCGCAATAGCAGGGTTGCACTGGTCAGCGGTACTATTTGTCAATCGAGCGCTGCTGCCAAAACTGTCGGCATCCGCCGTAAGTTTACCGACATAAACGTCTCTACTGCCCGCCGCCCCTGCGTGCCAGGCGGCCCAGATATTGCCGGCGCTATCTGCGGCGGTGGAAGGCGCGCCTTTGGCAAGCAAACCCGAACTTGAATTGACCTTTTTGTTTTGACCGAATGATAACATCTCGGTCCTGAAGGAATAGGACCGCTGGCTCATCGCATTGCCTGCAAGGTCGACGGCATTAACCGTCACAGTCACCGGCTGGTCAAAATCAAACATTTCATTTGACTGGTATATATATGTATAGTCTGCTTTTGTGCCCGCCCTGCGGCAGGTGCCGTGGGTGCTGCTATAGGCCGCCGTATCGCCCAAGTACACAACATTGTCATTGACCTTGACCGTTACCGAAGCGGCATCAACACCCTTACCGGCATCGGTGATGTGCAAGGTCACCAGACTGTTCAGCGGAACCTGTATTGAGCCTGGTTGAGGACTATATCCGGTGGTGCTTGGAGGAATCTTATCAACAAGCACGAAATTTGCCGTAATGGACTTGTTTGAATCCATTGTTATCGATGTCGGATCGGTGCTTCCTGATAGATCCTGTGACCAGCTTGAGAACTGCCACCCGCTGTCAGGCACCGATTCCAGTGTTACACTCGTCCCGGATGTGAACGTCCCGGACCACGGAGGAGAGCGAAGTGTCCCATTCACCTTTACGCTTCCGTTTCCAGTCTTAGAAAGGCTCAACGTGTATGTAAGCTGTGTAAAGTTGTCCGTAACGTTCTTGTTACTGTTCATTGTTATCGATGTCGGATTGGTGCTTCCTGATAGATCCTGTGACCAGCTTGAGAACTGCCACCCGCTGTCAGGCACCGATTCCAGTGTTACACTCGTCCCGGATGTGAACGTCCCGGACCACGGAGGAGAGCGAAGT
>Ga0315279_10004024_pt1 | contig 19962 bp, 11 predicted proteins | sample YL17G06_20_MG_FD_203694 | JGI IMG/M metagenome (GOLD analysis project Ga0315279, IMG submission 203694) | Sediment microbial communities from Yellowstone Lake, YNP, Wyoming, USA - YL17G06_20 | ecosystem: Environmental > Aquatic > Freshwater > Lake > Sediment | place: USA: Wyoming | collected... | reverse complement strand
TCCCTTCCCCGCCAGAGGCGGGTTCGATCTTGGCCTGCAACTCACCGTTGGCTGTCAGTGTCAGCACGTCCACGCCAAAGCGCGCCCCTTGGGAAGGCACTTAGTCACACAAGCAGACACCTTCAAAGACTCCTTCAGAGAGTCTGCACTCAACACATCTAGACAAAACTGAAAAGGGAAACCATTTGCCATTTCCGACCAATCTTCGAAATCTGGCAACTTACGCTGAGGCCTCGATTCGCAGAATAGTAGTCAATCATCCAGAGATTCTTGCCTCCCCTCCAGACAATGATCTTGATCTCCCCCTCTTCTCGAAAGAATGCTCGCACTGATTTCTCTCGACCATAGAGGTATTTCCACATCCCGCTGGTGCTGTCCGAAAGGGCGATCTCCATCTCCTTTCGTGTGTAGGAGTCGTCAATAGCTACTGTCCCCTGTGAGCCAATGTAACCAAGCAGCTGACGTACACTCCCCGAGATAATGGCCTGTTGAAGTCTATGCGCTACACCGATCGCGGCGACGCTATCATCCACCTCGCCCCGAGCCTGCAGCTCTTGACTCTGCGCTGATGACAAAAGAATCGTCGCCAATAATAGTCGCCAACCTAGATGTGCCAATTCCGCTTTCATGCTAATGTCCTCCAATTTGCTTGAGACGACTAGTCGTAAAGGAAACGAAATACGGCCAGCACGATTTTCCGCAAGGTTTGTTTGAAAGTCGCTCGCGGTTGTGCCGTTTGAGCGTTGTCACACGGAACGTTAGATAGCAAGTGAGGCAGAGGATCGATCTTCTCTGCCCCGTGATACGGCCGGTAAGAGTAATGCAAATGTGATTCCACGCCCTCAGGACTCCCATCCGAGTATCCAATTATCTCTCCCTCTGCAACACGGTCACCCTCCTTTATCGTGGCCGCAGTATGTGCGTATCCAGAGATACTCCCATCATCATTGTGGATGATGATCTCATTGCCACCTCTCGGGCTCACTCGTATCTCTGCAATAACACCTGCATCACTGGCAAAAATCGAGCCGCGAAGTCGGCTTCTTAAGTCCACACCATCGTGAAATCCAGGAGTTCCGTTGAGGATTCGTGGACCATAGGGAGAAGTTACGTTTCGACTTGTTGTCGGCCACGTCGTCAAACCAAACGGATCAACAAAATTGATTGGGTCATTGGATACGTAACAATAGAGATTCTCATCGCCTCCATCAAAGCCAATCGGGTCTTTTTGGGTCCACCTTCCCGATTGCGGATCATAATTGCGAGCCCCGAACATCGTGAGTCCTGTGGCATGCTCATATAGTCCCTTTCCAAATCCAAAAGGCTGGAAACCGGGATTATCATCTGCCAGGACCTGGCCGAACTCATCATATTCTATCTTCTGGACGATAGAGCCATTGCTGGCATCGATTACCATTCGCACACTGCCAAGATGATCGGTTATGAATCGCAAATTCCTTCCTCCTGTCCACATGTAGGTTCCCATGAACCTGCTGAGCACGCTGCCTGCGGAATCTAGCTCAGCGACTGGCAAAATGTCGTTCGAATACAGATACCTGCTGACAATCGCCCCATTCAGTTTTCTTGCAATCCTTCTGTTTTCGCCATCAATCAGATACTCCACTACATCTCGGTTTGGCATCACAATTCGCACAAGATTGCCAAAGGAGTCATAGGCATACCGGGTCGTATCGCTCCCCTCAACTTTCGCTTGGAGCTCTCCATTGGCGGTGTAGAGGTACGTCGCGGCTCCGTAGCCTACCAGCCTGTCCTGGGCATCGTACGTTCCCGTGACGGTGCCTGTAAGCGACGTGTGGCTGAGCCGGTTTCCGTTGGCGTCATAGGTGTAAATCGAAATCAACGTATCATTTCTCCAAACTTTCCAAAGCCGTCCGGCAACATCATCGGCGTATTGCTTGATCGACATTACTCTGACCAGAGCTCTACCAAGTATGTCTCCAAAGGAAAATCACTCCCTTGAACCATATTTTTCAGCAGCCTGCTAGTATTCGACACTTCTGGTTCAGAGAGGACCAACATCAAGAATGTGACCTGGCACGTTGCTTTCGATCTTGATCAACCTGTTTGTTACATCGAAGACTAAGGTTAGGATCTGATCGTTCAAGTTCACCAACTCTTTGTCTCGGCGCCTCACATAGTAATCGACTGTCCTATTAAGGAACTCATTATTTTCTTTTCTGGTTGATACCTGATCGGAAGTTGGTGGGCCAAGGATCGCGATCACGTGACTGGCAGTATCACCCAGACTTACTGCTTTGAGGCTGCCAAATAGATTTTCAATCTGGACGCTGTCCATTTCAAAATACCACAGCTTCTCTGGAACTTGCATATGCGTCTCGCTGATAGGTTCTTTTTTCTGACTGCTCTGTGTGCAGCACGCAAACATTATGAGGAAGGAGATTATCGTCAACTGAAGCAACTCGTGCTGTGTTCTTAGCATATGGCCTCCGTTATTAAAGATTCTACTTGACTCTAGGGGCGCCTGGCCAGCGGTCATATGGTAGCCCTGATTTCTGTCTTTGGACATCCCTAGCGAATCCAGCCACGTCGGTGGGTGTCCAAACTAAATTGTCAGCAGAAACCCACCAAGGTTGGCCACCACCCCCGACCTTTAATCCCTGAGCTGCGACGAAGGAACAATTGGTACTGAGGGTTTTCCATTTGTTGTTCTTCCTGAAATCATTCCACCATTTCTCTATCGCGGCTTCATCCAGGCCATTGATGTAAATTATCTGATCAGGATTCTGTTGCTCGTCCCGCACATCGTTCTCAAATTTCCGGCCAATAATTGGATCAGCGGTGTATATATCAGAAAGAGAACTTGAAATTTTTGGATCGCGGCCAGCAGGGCTCGGCCACCAACTGATATAGGTTCCATTCGAGAGCGACAATGACGCATGTCCCCACGCCACCGTACTGCCTCTGTATTTCCAAATATAGACGGTTGTCTGTAGTCCGAATGGATCTGCGATGTTTATCGGGTCGCCAACCGAGTATTCATAGAGGTTTGATGTTCCTCCATATATGCCAATAGGGTCCTTTGCCGTCCAAACACCAGTCGAAGGATCGTAGTCCCTGGCTCCGAATCTCAACAGTTTGGTTTCTTGATCAAAAAGTCCATGTGCAAATCCAAATGGCACAAAGCCCGGACTTTGGTCATTTAACACCCTCCCGAACTCATCATAGTCCAATCTCTCCACAACGAGACCTGTCTGTGAATTTACTACGAGTCGTATGCTCCCAATATGATCTGTAATAACGCGATATGTCTCTCCATTCTTGATCATGTAATCACCGACAAACCTGCTCACAATCTGACCCATACTGTCTAGCTCTGCAGCTAGGGTTAGTTGCCCAGAATAGATCCAAGTATTTACCGCTCTACCGTTCACCTTTCTTGCGATCCGCCGGTTTTGTCCATCAATGATGTACTCAACTACATCTCCATTCGCCTGCCCGCCATCTTTTTGGCGGGGCATCCTCACCTGCACAAGGTTTCCCAACGCGTCGTAGGAGTACCAAGTCGTATGTGTCCCTTCGACCTTTCCTTGCAAATCGCCGTAGGAGGTGTATGAGCAGGAAGTTTGGGGGTCGGGGAATAGCCGATCTACTGCCAGTAACTCTTTTTTCTTTTGAGTCGAAGCTCGTCACCGCCAGTGAAGCTACCAATGAGATAGCCATCTTTGATTGCTCCCTTGAATGTCTCATCTTGCCCATGTTGGCGCAGCGAAAACTGGATTTCACTTGCTTTAACTTTGGCCCTTGCTATCACTGGTACCTCAGGCTCACCTTCACTCGACTGAAATATCACATAGAACCCGTCTTTTGAGTAGACAATGAATATCTCGCAGCCGAGCACATCTCCCCCTTCTTCGTTGTAGCGCATGTCGCTGTAGATCCCTGTTATCTTTTCAGTGGTTTGGTCTTGTTTATCCACAACTCCAAAGCTGGACAGAACAACCAGCGTGATTTGAACGAACATGAAGATTGCGCTCATCGTGTGGTCCTCCTTACTATGTCTGATGGAGTGGTAACTGGAAGAGGTGTTGGGTTTGTCCATTGCTGATAGCGTCTCGTTGCATTGTCAATCAGGGTAGCTCGATCTGTACCCGGATCATGGTAGAAATGTACGGGATCAGGAGTGCCGAAATTGCCTCCCCAACTCAGAGCTGCGTCTTCAGCCGCTTGCCTGATAGTCGCCCTTTGTTCCTGCTTCGTCAATCCGCACGGTATGTCTCTGAGATCTTCGTACATCACATCCACCGCGAAACCTGCCGAATGGAGGCTAAGCTCGGCTGGCGTGATTCCTCTGCCGCTTCTCCGAAGCATAGCTTGCCGCTCTGGAGTACGATAGGCGCTCGTGAATTGAATGCTCACCCCTTGCTTCGCGGCATTGCTGATGAAATTCTGTACCATAGGCGCAAACGCCTGATCGAGATAACTATTTCCCAAACCAGGTAGATTTGCCGGTATGAGTTGAAAACCAAGCAGATCAATCCAATTCAAGGGATCGTTGAGGCAATAGGCGTACAAGTTCACGTCGTCGCTCAAGAAGCGAATGGGGTCTTTTCTTGCCCATCTTCCGATTCCTGCATCATAGTCCCTCGCTCCAAATCGGATCAGCTTTGTCTGCGTGTCGTAGAGTCCGCCAGCAAAGCCAAATGGCTGAAATCCAGGGTTGCTATCGTATAGCACATCTCCAAACTCCCCGTAGGCCATCGTTTGCTCAACCACACCTGTAGTTTGATCGACGACCAAGAGCACACTTCCCAAATGGTCTGTGATAACTCGGTAGATCTTGCCTGCTTTCACGATGTACTCGGGTACATTGCCTTTTGTCGCGTATGTGAACCGGCTGGTGACGTTCCCCAAGCTGTCAAGCTCAGCAATAGGGTGAAGTTGGTTCTCGTAGAGTAGCACATGGGCTGTCCTACCATTTATCCTTTTCACTACTCGACGATTTTGCCCATCCACAACATAGTCAATCACATCGCCATGAGGTAAGTGTGCGCGCACAAGGCTCCCGAGTGCATCGTAGAAATACCGTGTTGAGTCGCTTCCCACTGTCTTGAAAGCAAGATCGCCAGTGAGAGTGTAGCCGTACGTGGCACTGCCATGCGTGAGCAGTCTATCTTGCTCATCGTACGTTGCATTCACGGTTCCCGCCAGGCTTGTGTGACTCAGCCTGTTGCCGTTGGCATCGTAGCTATAGGTTGAGATCAGCGTGTCATTCCGCCACACCTTCTCAAGTCTCCCGGCAACATCATACCCGTACCGCATCACCTTTGTGTTGCCCTGCACGGTCTCTGTGAGTTCGCTGATCCGTCCAAGTGAATCTCGCACATAATGCGTCTGAAACAGCACGTTCGAGCCAAACTTCGCCTGGTAACTCTCGAGCTCTCCCGCACCGTTGTACGTCTGGCTCGTCGTGACATTACCAAGCTGCGTGCTCGTGATTCTGCCGTTCTGAGGATCGCGGGTGATCGACATATCTCCAGCCTGCGTGAGCAATCCCTCTTGATCATACTGATAGTCAACTTCGTTTCCTCCATTGACCGTCTGCTGCGTCACACGGAAGTTCTTGTCATACGTAACGCCAACCGTACCCGCAACTTGCCCGTTCCACTGGACGCTCGTCGGCAGGGACCCATCATAGGTATAGCTCAGCGTATTGCCTCCGGGAGCGGTGAGGGCACTCAACAATCCTGAGGTGGGATGGTAGAAGAATCCCAGCTGGCCTCTGTCGAACGTGATCGTTTTCGGTCTCGCCGTGGGGCCACAAGTGCCACAGCCAACAGTATCATACTCCACGGCAACGTTGATCCCATCAGGCCTCAAAGTGCTCGTGATCTGACGGTCGAGGTTGTACAGGTAGCCCGTCGCTGTAGTATCGCCGTCGAGGAGCGGCGGCAGGTAGCGTTTCGTCAGATTCACCGCGGTGTAATCAAACAGGTGAGCAGGCTTCCCCGGCGGCGTTAGTGAGGTCAGATTGCTATTGGAATCGTAGCTGTAGGCAATCTCCTTGCCATCCGGTAGCGTCTGCCTGGTGATCCTTCCCACCGCATCATACTCAAAGCTCGTTGTGCGCATCAACGGGTCAGTCGCTGTCGCAAGCCTGCTTCTTGAGTCATACGTGAAGCTCGAAACCCTTCCGCCCTGCGTTGCCTGCACCAGCCTGCCTTGCGGATCATAGCCGTATGTCACAGGCTCAACCCCGGGCACCCGCTCTTGTAGCACTCTGCCGCGCGAATCAATGAACGTAAAGCTCTTGCGCCTCTCCGGCGTGACGGACTCAAAGAACCCTTTTGCACCTGCTGGCACGCTAACATAAAGCCTTTGCGGCGGAGTGAATGTGAAGGTGAGCCCAGGCGGCGGCTCAATTGCGATATAGTCGTTCTCCGTTATCCGGCTCACGGTTGCGGAGGTCTTAAGATCGCTCACCGATAAGAGTCCATCCGCATTGGCCATCCCTACGACAGCCCCGCCATCGATGATTCCATCAGGCCCCGGCGTGTAGACAAATTGCATATCGCCGGATTCTTCATAGAAGATCGCCTGGAAGGAGATCGAATTGCCTCTGTTGCCGTAGTTCCAGCCGACGTTGTTCCACTCGACGGTAAAGACCCTGCCCGGCGCCGTTCCGGTGGTCCTGTAATAGATGTTGCCATTGACCACGAGAATGTCATACAGCGGAGCGATGAAAGGATAGATGTTTGAGGCTGCTACGAGATCATGGGGGTCGTTAGATCCGTAGTTGACGTTGGTCGTAGCAGCATCGAACGAAATCCATCCATTGGTGCATATTGCGACTTGGGAATAATGTTCTCCGCTGAACAAGAAATCGAAACCAATGGGGATATTGGAGAAGGTCTTGCTTACCCCCCTTCCGGCTGCTATTGTACCCGGCTGGCCGACGATGCTGGTGAACGTGCCGGCGGTCGCCACGAAACCGTAATCGGTGAGAGCACGTCCCAGTTCTATTTGCCCTTCAGTGCCTTCCAATGCTCTGTAGGTGGTCGTGTACGTCCTGTCGTTGACGACAGCTCTCTCCGTCATTCCTGTAACCTGGACTCCGCTCATCTGAGAAATTACTCTGGATTGTGAGACGGTCGAGGTCAATCCCGCGGGCATCCGCACGGTTACTGTCGAAAGTGGCGACTGCATGCCAAACCGCGGATCGGGGCTGCTCACCACCGTCGTCACCGTCCCATCCGGAGGAATGACTGAATCAACCCCGTTCCTTCCTTCGATTCTTATTGTAGTCAACCCGCTTTCGTCAGTGTTTGTCATTTGCACACCGCCTGTCGGTAAGCTCTCCACTTTATATCTTTTCTTCCTCCCCTCGGCAGACGTTGCAAGTATTTCATAGCCATTTCTCAACTGAGTTCGGTCGTATTGTTTAAATCCTCCTGCAGGATCCCTATCAATGTGAAGCCGGCCAATCGAATCATAGTCAAAGAAATGCATATTTGATTTCGGATCGGTCAAGCTTGTCATTAAGCCTCCATCGGCATAGCTAAACCGCGTGGTATCGTTCGCAGGATCAATGATAGCAGTAAGGAATCCGGTAGAATCTCCGGCAGACGCACCAGCCCCCCCACCTTGAGCTTGTGAGGCTGGCGGGGATGCGCCTTGGACGCAAATCACTAGATTTGTTCTTTGCCCATACGGAGATATAATGGCTGTTGCATTGCCGTTTGAATCCCGCTCAATCGTTGTGAGAAGACTATCAATGTCGCGGATGGCTGAAAGAGTTCCATCGGGATTATAGACAAATGAGTAGATGGTATTTCCAGTGAGGGCATCTTCAGTGCGAAGATGCCGACCATCATTATCAAACAAGTAGACCTGTGAACCATCTTCTGTAGCAATGCGTAATTGTTGATTGGTGTACCCTGAGAACGCCAAAGAAATTTTCCGAATTCTGCGACTCGGCCGGATTCTATGAGCAATCCATGGAACATATGAATTGCCGTCGCTAAAATACAGATCTCCATTCGGAGCAACTTTAATGGCGTCTGGGTAGTTCAATACTGCTTGAGCAGCAGCACCGTTGTCACCTGAAAAACCAATTTCACCGGTACCGGCAAGCGTAAGAATTATCCCATCAGGCCGTATATAGCGGATTCGGGAACCATCTAAAATAAATATCGTCCCATTTTTTGTAACTTCAACACCATAAGGCTCTATTTCAGCATCAATCGCAGGTCCACCATTACCGTCATTGCCAGTCCATAGTCCAGACCCTGCAATGGTTGTAATGATGCCATCAACACTGACTTTACGTATTCGTCCGTTGTACCGATCAGCAATATATAATACTCCGTACTGATCTACACAAATTCCAATCGCCTCACCTAATTGTGCTTGAACGGCAGGTCCGCCATCGCCACTAAAACCCCAATATCCGTTTCCTGCATATGTAGTGATGATCCCATCCGGAGTGATCCTTCGCACTCGCGAGGATTCAACCAAGACATACAAACTCCCATCTGGTCCTAATGCGAGAGCGCCTGGTTCGTAGATTTCTGCTTGAATTGCCGGTACGCCCTCTCCATATTCATATCCAGCACCCGCAATCGTAGTAATAATGCCATCAGGGTCGATTTTACGGATACAACTTTGAAACCAGTCACACAAGTAGACTGTTCCATCAGAAGCCACTGCAATACCCGTTATACCGTCAACTTCAGCTGCGGTTGCCAATCCTCCGTCACCGCTGTACCCAGGATAGCCTGTACCAGCGATAATAGAAACAGTTCCATCCGGAGAACGTTTTTCAACTTTATATGAGTACATATGTGAATAATACACGCTTCCATCAGGACCAATAGCTAGTGGTGACGGTGGATCCCATGCATCCGAGTAACCTGACCTTGTTATGGTACCTGAAAGGGTGTTAATCACAGACGAACTCAATCCCGCACTTCGATTGCTTCCATCTCCCTGGACAATTGTTTGAAATGGGAAGTTATATACATGATGATTTTCAAATTCCCAACCTCCGATTTTCTGAGTCGTGGCATCCCAGCCGCCAATCTCAACGATTCGCTCACGCCATTCTCTCTTAGGAATGCGCACAGGAAAAGGAGTCATTGATGAATCATATTGTGTCGGTATAGTAGCTGACCAGGATAATCCAGCTTCTGTCCCCGTGGGTGGATAATAAACCCAATACGTTTGCACATACATATACCCAAGTCTGATTGTCGCCTTTTGTTTTCCCCTGACAATCCTGCCGTAAGCGTCTTTTCCATCCCAAGAACAACGGGTCGTAAGAGATTTTTCTGCCGGCAGGGACTTCGTATAACACTTTCCAGCTACACGCATTTCCAGCATGATTTCCTTCACATCTGAAGTAAGTGTGCTATCACTTACCGGAATGTACACTTCGTATGCGCTTCCTTTCCCCTGCACTCGATTCGTGGAATAACGTAGAGCGAGCGGTGTGCCATTAATAGGAATTGACTGACCAAGTGTTTGGCTTTGTACTTCAATTATTGAACCGCAATCTCCATCTCCATCTTTTGGAGTTGGATTTTCTAAGTCTAAATCTGGAATCTTAAAATCGTACTGCCTAGCCAGCATATCCAAAAAACATAAGTTAAAATCCCATACCGTAAAGTGCTGTATCTGACCTCGCCAAATTGTTTGTCCTGGTGCATACAACTTTGCGAGTGACTCACGCTCCTGTAATGTGACATCATGAATTGCAAGCACTGAAGCATCTTCCGCAATGCCATCTCCATCCATATCGATATCAGCAATACCGTTGGTCTTGGAGACAATTTTGATGACACGCCCGTCCTGTGAAGCTATCCAGGCACCTTTCTGGCGATCGTAGTACCCAACAGGGATACCAGCTCCAACGGGAAGATTGAGAAAATTATCCACATAGAAAGAGACAGGTCTATCAAGTTGGACCGATGTTGCTCCAGCGGCAATAGCTTCATCAGCGCTTAACTCTACGCAATACGTGTATGCTAAATAGGGTGGTAACTCAGCAGGCATTGCAGCCAGTCCGTTTTCTCCTACCGTGTATTCTGTTGCTCGTACATTGATTGAAGGTAATGCGACAGTGTCTCCCGATTGCAGCACCATTTTCGCATGCGTGTTTGGAAAAAATACGAGGGCAGCTTGACGTTGCCCGTCTTTGTCACTCATAATGCTAGCACGCGCAACTTGAACGGTATCAGCAAGAGTAATGGTAGTTACCTGCGGATCCGCTTGTACCATTACCACACTGTCGACAACAACATAGTCCTGCCACGGAACATCTATTCTCCTATGAATAGGGAGATAATTCTCTCTTTCGTAATTGACTGTTAGATTTCCTCCGCCATTCACAGCCATATCAAACATTCCATCTGTACGGGTAAAGGTTATTCCATACTCAGGATGTCCCAAAAGCGTTATCATCACTCCGGACAAAGGAGCACCTGCTCGATCAATGACCTTCCCTCGAACCACTGCTACACGTATAGGCTCGATGGTCCCCGAATCAACTCCAAGTTGGACGGGGTTTGATCCCGTGTAAAGAAACTTTGTTGATGTCGCTACATTGGTTACCACAGTTCTATTCAAAGGTGGAGCTACGGCTGCTGGGTCTGGCACCTGATAACCTTCACTCGCATTGATAATTTGGCGTGTCTCTTCTGCAATGTTCCCGGCCTCGTCTTTTGCTGTCACGATCGCGCGTGTCTCTTGTGAAGGGAGCATGACAAAATATCTGAATGAACCATTCGGATGTACTCTGTATATCTTGTTATTGATTATGAACTTTGATAAATGATCATCATTCACAGTCCCTTCTACCCATATTCCCCCCGTCCATGTTGTGTCCCCGCTCATCGGTGATGATAGCGTGAGAACGGGTGAAATCGTATCGCGAATGACTGTTTGCACAAGTTCTGAACTTTGCTGAAAAGCATCCGTTGCGATAAAAGTGATTTCGTTGGATTCTGATGGAAGAGAAATAGTGCATACAAATTTCCCGGAAGTATCAACAGGAACGAGGGTTCCGTTAACAGTAAGAGTGACCGTAGACAAGTCCGTAACTGTTCCGCTCACCGTTATTGTCGATTCTTTTGTGAACGTTGTTTTCTTAAGGGATGTAGTAAGGCTTGGTGGTTCCGAATCAAGAAACACAGTGAGTGTCTTACTGTAGATCGTTCCTGACACACTCTGGGCAACAACGGTCAGCGTGTTGACATTGTAATACCAAACGCCAAATTCAAGTTGAAAATTACCGTTTTCATCCCACGTGATATCCCATTCATAACCTTCGTAACTCACATAGAGTCGTTGAACAGTATCACCTTTGATCTTTCCTTCAATATTGAAATTACCTGTATTCGTCATGTATCCATCGATAGGAGAAGTAATGACAAAAGGTACTGTGATGCTTTGATACGATACGGTTCTTGTTTGCGTTTGTGAATTGCCAGCAGCGTCCGTGGCAACGACCCTGATTTGGTTGCTTCCCTCTTTTAGCGGGATTGTCATCAAGAACGAGCCGTTGGCTTGAACCTCCACCGCAACGCCGTTAACGGTCAGCGTGACTGCCGTTGAATCCGCAACCCTGCCGCTTATCTCTACGCTTGAGGTGTTGGTTACAAAATTGTCAATCGGCAATTGCCAATTTACAATTGGCGCTTGTGTATCCCGCCGAAGGGTCCTTGTCACGGTACTCGTGTTGCCCACCGTGTCGGTCGCAACAATGGCGATTGTGTTGGTCCCTTCTACCAGCGGTACTTGGCCTTTGAAGACGCCGGCAGAATCTCGGGCCAACAGGACAGAATTTGCCCGTACGGTGATTGACGAGGAGTCCGTCACAGTGACCGCAACCGCTACTACTGTGTCCTTTGTGATCAGACCCGATGTTGGCTGCGAGACTGTGATGGCCGGCGGGTACGAGTCCCGAATGACCGTCCGTGTCTCCGTCCTCTTATTGCCAACCAAATCGCTGGCAACGACGGTAATCGTATTGGTTCCCTGAGTCGGCAGTGCAGCATATCCCGAGAATGAGCCGTCTGAGCCGACAGTCACCGGTATTCCGTTGACTGTGACCGTTGCCTCCCCCGGCGGAGCGCCTCCGGGTTGAGGATCGGTGGCGGTTCCACTCACGACTATAGAATCAGCCGCTGTGTAGATGCCATTGGCGGGTTGTATAAGTGACAGGGTCGGTGGCGTGGAATCCTTTCTCACCGTCCGCGTCACTGTTGTCGTGTTGCCGACGCCATCGGTCGCAATGATCGTGATAGTGTTCACTCCCTCGGCAAGCTTCACTGCAACTTCCGCCCTGCCTTGAGGAGTGATGGTCGCCGGGACTCCGTTCACCGTCAGGGTGAAGTTCGTCGGATCGACGACCAGCGCGCTCACCGTGATCGTTGAGTCTGCTGTCACCATGTTATCGTCAGCCGGGATGAGATCGGAGAAAACCGGCGGATCGCTATCGTGGATGACCGAGCGGGTCATTGTTGTGCTGTTGCCCACCGCATCCGTGGCAATGATCGTGTAGGAGCAGGCTCCTTGATCAGGCAGCAGCACGTAACCGCTGAATGAACCGTCCTGCTTTACAGTCACCGGCATGTCATCCAGCGTCACGGTGAGTGTCGCTTGAGCCGGAGGATCTGTGACGAGTCCAGTAACAAGGATCGAATCGGCTGCCGTCACCAGACCTTGTGCCGGTTGCGTGATCGTCAGCGATGGCGGAGTGGTGTCCTTTCTTGCATTCCGTGTCGCTGATACGGTGTTGCCCAACGTATCGGTGGCCACGACCGTGATGGTATTGACTCCTTCGGCGAGAGTCGCGGTTGATGTGAACTCCCCGTTCTCGGCAACGATTGCCGGCACGCCATTGACCGTGACAGTTACACTCGTCGAGTCCTCCACCGTCCCGCCGACGACCACTTTCGCTTCCTTCGTCACAAACCCTTCGTCCGGATCGGTGATGGCGATGACGGGGGGTGTTGTATCCCGGATGACAAGCCTCTGAATGGTGAAGGTGTTGCTCGCACCATCTGTGGCCGTGACCGTGACGATGTTTGAGCCTTCAATGAGTGAGACGGAGGTTGAGAACGAGCCGTCCGAGGCTATGCTGACCGGCGTGCCGTTGACCCTGACAGTGACTCGTGAGACGCCGCTCACCGTTCCTTGCACCTGGACGCTGGAAGCAGTTGTGAGACTCTCATCAGTCGGAGCAGAGACGATGAGCCTGAGACTTGTGATCCGTCGCGTAACGGTCCGCGTTACGCTCGTGTGGTTGCCGGCCGCGTCAGTGGCCGTGAGCCGGATCGTGTTCGTGCCTTCAACCAGCGTCACCTTCTGCTTGAAGATGCCCATGCACCTCAGCGTGACGGCGGTCTCGGCTCCGCCGTTGAGTGAGAGCACCAATGTGCAGGATGTAGCATCGGACGCCTTGCCGCTGAAGGTTACACTGCTATCCCCCGTCGTGGTGTTGTTCGCCGGGGTACGGACGGATAGCCTGGGCGGATTGGTGTCACGCGTTATTTTGCGCTGAATGCTCACGGAGTTCTTTGCCGCATCCGTCGCAACAACGGAGATTGTGTTTCTTCCTTCGTGCAGCGACACCGTCCGGCTGAAGTTGCCCGAGCCGTCGACAGAAACCGAGACGCCTTCGACTTTGACTGTGACTGTGGAGGAGGGAGATCCATTCGGAGGATCGACAACTGTGCCACGCACAACGACCGACGTGCCGTTCGTGATGAGGCCATTGACCGGCTCACGAACCGTCAGTGTTGGCGGGGTGTTGTCCCGGAAGATCGTCCGGGTGGCGGTTGCCGTGTTGTTCCCGGCATCTTTCGCTATGATCGTGATCGTGTTGCTCCCTTGTGTAAGTGTCACGTGCGTGCTGAACTCGCCGTGGTGGCGGACAGGCACGTTCGTGCCGTTGACCGTCACGCGCACCGTGGTTGCATCCTCGACGTCTCCTGAAACGACGATCTTACTCTTGCTCGTGACCAGATTATTCGTCGGACTCGACAGCGTCAGCTGCGGGGGCGTCCGGTCGGTGGCCGTCATACGGATGCTGACGAACGAGTGCGATGAGCCCGTCAGGCGAACTTCGAGGCGATTGCGTTGGATGAGCGACACCGTTCTTGTCAGCGATGGTACGGAAGAGCCGATTTCGCCGGATTGCACCACAATCGCGCTGTTGAGCTTGATCTGAGCACCGGAGGCACGGTGGCTTCCGTTTGTCTCGCCGTTCGTGATGTACATTGTGAACGGCGAGGATGCTCCCTGCGGGAGAGTGAAGATGTCGGTGATTGTCGTTGAGCTGCCACCGGCCCGCTCGAACTTGTGAGGGCCGTAGACGGTGAACGTGGTGTCGACCGGCTGGGCGAACGCTTCGGAGACAAACGCCAACGCAGCACAGAGACCGAGGATGGTGCGTGACATGGTGGGATCCTCCCTGAGGATTGTAGATTGCGCGCTTTTTGCGTCCCGCCGTCGTATGGCGGGATAGATTGAAGATTGTAGATTGAAAATTGTAGATTGCGCGCTTTTTGCGTCCCGCTGTTGTTTAGCGGGATAGATTGCGCGCTTTTTGCGTCCCGCTGTTGTCTAGCGGGATAGATTGCGCGCTTTTTGCGTCCCGCTGTTGTCTAGCGGGATAGATTGCACGTTTTTTGTGTCTCCCGCTTCTTGATTCCCTGCCTGCGTGCTGAAGGGCACTTCGGCAGGCAGGCGCCTATGAGCGGGATTCCAAGGAGCGGAACCGCTGTTGTCTAGCGGGATAGATTGCACGTTCTTTGTGTCTCCCGCCTTATGAGTAGCGTTACTGTGGCGGGAAAGGCGGAACCGCTGTTCTCTAGCGGGAAAGATTGCAAGTTGTCGGTTGTAGGTGGAATGTTGTACGTATGAGTTTCGAGTTTCGAGTTCCAGGTTCCAAGTTAAAGGCTTCAGGCGGCGGTTTCGCGGATGACTTCGTCAAGCGATGTTTCGCCTCGTTCGGCCTTGCGCAGGGCCGCCTGGCGAAGCGGCAACATCCCGGCCTCTTGCGCCTTGTGCCTCAGCTCCGAGGCGTTGACTCCCCGCGCTATCAGCTCACTCAGTCCATTCGAGATCGGCAGGACCTCGAATGCCGCCGTTCTTCCTTGAAATCCATAATTATGACACGCTGAACATCCTTTGTTCGCGAAAAACCGTACATCGAGTTTGCCTTTGAGTGCGAGTTCTTCGCGCTGCTCAGCTGTCGGCTCTGTCTGTACTTTGCACTTCTGACAGAGGCGTCGCAGCAGCCGCTGTGCGATGATCATCTTGACGGACGAAGCGACCAGGAACGGCTCGACTCCCATGTCAATGAGCCTTGTGATCGCCGAAGGAGCGTCGTTCGTATGCAGCGTTGTGAAGACAAGGTGGCCCGTCAGAGCTGCCCGGATGGCGATCTCCGCTGTCTCCATATCCCTCATCTCACCGACCATAATCACGTTTGGATCCTGTCTCAGGATCGACCGGAGCGCCGCGGCAAACGTAACGCCAATTTCCGGTCGAACGTGGGTCTGGTTGATCCCGACAAGGTTGTATTCTATCGGATCCTCGATGGTTGTGATGTTGATTTCGGGACGGTTGATATGATTGAGTGCCGCATACAGGGTGGTCGTTTTCCCGCTCCCGGTGGGTCCTGTCACAAGGATCATACCGTACGGAAGCCGGACGGTTCGCTGGAAACGCTTCAGGTCCTCCTCCCCGAAGCCGAGCTTTGCCAGGTCCAGTCGAAGCTGCGACTTGTCGAGTATCCGGAGCACCACCTTCTCGCCGAAGTCCGTCGGAAGCGTCGAGACACGGATGTCGATCGTGCGGTCTCCTTCTCTGACGCGGATTCTTCCATCCTGCGGCCTTCGTTTTTCCGCGATGTCGAGATCGGCCATGATCTTCAGGCGCGAGACAAGCGGCCGCGACTTTTCCAACGGCGGCCGCTGTACTTCGTGCAGCACGCCGTCGATGCGATACCGGATACGGAAGAGATGCTCGTGCGGCTCGACGTGGATGTCGCTTGCGCCGATCTCAATCGCGTCGGTGATGATGCGGTTGGCAAGCGTGACGATCGAGCTATCGGCAGCAAATTCGATCTTCCTTTCCTCATCTTTCAGGGAGACAAACTCGACGCCGGCTGAACCAGCACGCCGGGGCTCAACCCGGGAGAGACCGTAGAAACGCTGAAGAGCGTCGAGGAGCTCCTGCTGAGGAACGGGTACCGCCTTGACTTTCTTCCCCAGGAAGAACTCAAGATCCCCCACAAGGCTCGCCTCCGAGTGCTCCAGGACAGCAACATTGACGACGCCTTCTTCAATCGAGAGCGGAATGACTGAGAGCTCGATTGCAGTCTCTTGCGGAATCAGACCGAGCACTGCCGGCTCGATGTTCAGAGAATTGAAGTCCACCATGATTCAACCCATTGTTCGAAAATGTCCTTCAGCAAAACGTACAGAATTGAAGAGACCGCGAGGAACGTGCCAAATGGAATCTTCGTATCAGCGGTGCGGCCTTTGAGCGCCATTCGACCCAGGCCAAAGATGGCTCCTGCCAATGCAGCGATCCAGAATGAAATGAGAAATCCCGGGAGACCCGCATAGAAACCGATCAGACCGGAAAGCTTCACATCGCCCATGCCCATCGTCTCCTTTCGGAAGATGATGTTTCCAGTCAGACGAACGAAGAGGATGGCGGCCGCGGCTGCAAGACATGCAAGCACGCTTTCCAGCAGCACGGAGAAATCAAAGGCTGCGATTCTGAGAACAACGCCGAGGATGAAACCCGACACAATGATCTTGTTGGGAATGACCAGATGCTGCCAATCGATCACGGCGATGAGCACCATGATCAAAGAGAATGAAAGGAAAGAGAGAAATTGGAGCGATGCTCCATACTCGAGGAAGAGAACGACAGCAAGGCCGGCCGTGCAGAGCTCCGCGAGCGGATCGATGAGAGAGATCTTTACACCGCAGTTTCTACATCTTCCACGGCTGATGAGGAAGCCGAAGAGCGGAATGATGTCGTACCACCGGAGCGTCGTCTGGCACCCAGGGCAGAACGATCGCGGTGAGACGACCGAGATGCCTCTTGGAATCCTGTACGCGCAGGCGTTGATGAAGCTGCCGAGCGAAAAACCGAGAAGGGAGATAATGAGTTCGACTGAAATCACGGTTTCGTCATTTCTAGATTATGGTTCTTCAACGCGGAGACGGAGAGTTCGCAGAGCATCGCAGAGGATTACACAAGGTTGTTCACGATCCGCTTGATTCCCTTCGTCAGCTGTTCAACATGAAAATTGATGAGCAGGCCCAGCCGCTTATCCAGCAATCGGACATATGTCAGTACTTGTGCATACATCACAGGCGGCACAAGTTCAATAGCCTTCAGGTCGACTACGACTTTGTCTTCGACAAGGAAGTCGACTCTGTACCCACAATCGAGTTTGACGCTCCGATACAGGAGAGGAACGGCCTTTTGCCTCTCGAAGCGGAGACCCTGCGCCTCCATTTCTGCAGCGAGGCATTCTTCATACGCACTTTCGAGCAGCCCTGGACCGAGAGCCCTGTGAACCTCGATGGCACAGCCAATAATCCTCCCTGAAACCTCATTCTCATGCATCTTTGCCGATTCCATTCCGCTCTCTTTCTGTCTCTATTTAAGTGAGAATGCGTAGCCCCGTGACGAAGCGAACACACCTCCTGAGCATTACCCTCTGCGTTTCTCGGCGTCCTCCGCGTCTCTGCGGTGGAAATCTCCAAATCTTCAACGCTGAGGCGCAGAGCCCGCAGAGGATCGCAGAGCAGTCTCACTCTGCGTTTCTCGGCGTCCTCCGCGTCTCTGCGGTGGAAATCTCCAAATCTTCAACGCTGAGGCGCAGAGCCCGCAGAGGATCGCAGAGCAGTCTCACTCTGCGTTTCTCGGCGTCCTCCGCGTCTCTGCGATAAATACCTCTAACTCTAATCCGGAACCTTCTCTTTGATCACCCCCGTCTGATCCACCGTCCAGACATTGTATGTCCCATCATTATCGAAATCGACGACAGAGACAGCCTGAGCAAGGAACGAGCTCTCGTCCGCTGAGATTACTTCGATCTTGTATCGAGCCTGCCCTCCCTCCGTGATCAACTTCGTCTGTTCGAAGCCGATCTCAGGAAGAGCCGCCGTGTATCGATCGTTCTCGAACTTGTACGATTGCTCCAACGTGTAGACATGCTTGAGCATCAGCTTTGCTTCCGTCGTCTTCGCTTTCGTCACAAGCGGCAGCAGCTTTGGCAGGGCGAGAAGCACAAGAACACCGATGATCACGAGCACGACCATCAGCTCCGTCAGCGAAAAGCCGTGTTGCGAGCGCAGACGCAGATGTTTTTTCTTCATGGTTACCTCCGTTGAGGATCGGCCAAGGGCGACAGGTGTTTATCCGGCGCCAACAACGCTAATCAAATCAAACATTGGCAAATACATTGAAATAAGAATGACTGCAACTAGTATTCCAAGAAAGACGATGATGATCGGCTCGATCACAGTCGAAAGCGTTTCGATCTTGCCATCCAACTCTTTTTCATAGTAGTCCGCCACTTTGAGGAGCATCGAATCGAGCTCACTCGTTTCTTCGCCGACGCCGATCATCTGTGCCACCATCGGCGGGAACAACGTCGACTCGACCAACGGCTCCGCCATCGCTCTGCCCTGCTTGACGTATTTCAGCAGCCGGCCGATCTCTTCCCGAACACCCTCGGCTGTATTGATCCTCTGCGTCACCGCCAACGCGTCGACGAGCGAGACCTGAGCCTGGAGCAGCGTCCCAAGGGTGCGGCAAAAGCGGGCAACGTGGTTCTTGAGCAGGATCTCCCCCAACACCGGCAGTCGCATCGCCAGCGTGCCGATTCGCTGTCGCAGAAAGGGCGCCCGGAGCATCGTGATCGCGGAGATCGCCATCACCAACAGAGCCGGCAGCACCCAATACCCGTGTTCCACAACAAAGGTGCTCACATTGATGACGATCTTCGTCGACCAGGGAAGCTCAATCTGGAAGCTCCGGAACATCTCGGCAAACGATGGAATGATGAACACAAGCAGGAACGTCACAGCGAAGCACGCCACTGCCACAACAAGGGCCGGATAGGCCAGCGCCTGATAGAACTTGCGCTTCAGGGCGTGAATCTTCTCCAGATACTGTGCGAGATGGGCGAGAACTTCGGGCAGACGGCCCGTTTCTCCCCCGACCTCAGCCGCAACGACAAAGAGATTGTCAAACACATCCTTCTGCTCTGCCATTGCGCGGCCGAACGAATTCCCCCGCTGAATGGAGGCGAGAAGCCTGTCGACCACCCTCTTCATCGCATCGCTTCGGGCTTGCGCTTTCAGAACCATGAGCGCCTGATGCAGCGAGATCCGGGCCAGGAGCAAGACGGAGAGCTGAGTGCAAAAGTCCACCTTTTCACGATCGCCAACCCTTTTCCACGGGCGCAGCGTCCTCGTGCCCTTTGAAGCGGCTCCCCCTGCGGTCTGCCCCTCGACGGTCTGCTGCTTCCGAATGATGGACTCTATGTCGTACAACTGCTGCATATCAGGGCTTTCGTGAAGATGAACCTGTGAACTCTTGCCTCGCGCTCCAGGGTACAAGAACGAGCGTCTGAGCCTCGTAGGAAAGCCCCGTCTCCTTTCCCGCGACGCTTATTTCGTATGCCGGAGAAGAGACCTTCGAGCCAACTGGCGGCGCAAGCATCTTGACGATCACAGCCATCTGCATCTCCTCCCCGTGCATCCGGTCGCCGTTTCGCGAGACCTCGCTGCCGTTGAACCGATATGTTGCAGCGCGGCGGCTCGGGAGACGCAGAACGACCGTACTGTCGGAAACCTCGCTCACTTCGCACGATCGCTCGAGATCGGTGCTCAGCACGTTGAGCACCCGATCGACGGCGGCCTTCAGGTTCGATGTCCGCTC
>Ga0315279_10004023_pt1 | contig 19963 bp, 14 predicted proteins | sample YL17G06_20_MG_FD_203694 | JGI IMG/M metagenome (GOLD analysis project Ga0315279, IMG submission 203694) | Sediment microbial communities from Yellowstone Lake, YNP, Wyoming, USA - YL17G06_20 | ecosystem: Environmental > Aquatic > Freshwater > Lake > Sediment | place: USA: Wyoming | collected... | reverse complement strand
TTGTTTACTCAATAGATCAGTAATGGGGAATCGCATATGATACACTCTCCTCTCTTTGTTGTTTTTGTGAATAGTATATCATATATGTCAAGCTTCCTTTTCACCTAATTCCCTATATGAGCCAAATCGTTTTGAATTTTGGATTAATTCTGAAGCTCGTGGATATTTAACTAAGCAGGCATTATCTAAATTTGGGGCAGAAAAAGCTAATAGCAAATTGCAGGGAAAGATTTTGGAATGGAAAAATGTGAAGGGCTTTCACGTAGAAATCGGTGATGATGGTTATATAGTTGAAAGCCAAGCCTATGCTAATTAGGAAGGAACATAATCAATGACATCAAAAGAACGAGTTATGACGATGCTGAACCATCAAAGACCCGATAGGATACCGAAATTTGATGGTTTTTGGGCAGAATATTTGGGCATTAATCGCTTGACTGATTTCATGATAATGCTATAATGTTTGCTAATAATAATGTCATATAGATTTTTAATTGAAAAGAGGATGCTAGATGGAAACGATTGAGATTAGACTTGACGAACAAACACTTGTCCGTGCTTTACAACTTGCAAAATCCCACCACTGTTCTTTGGATGAACTGCTCAAGGAGATCATTGAGAATTTAGAATCTTTTGAAGGCAAGAAAAGCAACATCATGGGTATGTTTTCAGATGAGCCAGAATTAATAGATCAGATTGTTGAATCTGCCATGGTTGCACGTGAAAAACATTCGTTAAGGCAGGCAAATGAATAAAGCACTACTCGACACGGATATTTTCTCTGAAGTCTTGAGAGGAATGAATCAGCATGTTATTGCCAAAGAGGTTGCATATATGGCTACATTTGGACAATTCACAACATCTGTAATCACGGTAACTGAGATTGTTAAAGGATTACATAAAATTCATCGAGAGGACCGTATTCGGCAGTTTATGGCAGGACTATCGGATGTGGAGTTGTTGACGTTTGATGTTCATAGTGCTGAACTAGCAGGTCGTATCTACGCTGATCTTGAACGAACAGGTCAGACTATTGGTCGTGCTGATCCTATGATTGCGGCTATTGCTTTACAACATGATCTGGTGCTTGTTACAGGCAATACATCTCATTACAAGCGCATTCAATCACTGGGTTATGGATTGATATTAGATGATTGGAGAATATAGAACCTTTTTTGGGAGAAATGTAAGGATGACGTCAAAAGAGAGAGTTATGACTATGCTGAACCATCAGAAACCGGATAGAATACCGAAATTCGATGGCTTCTGGGCGGAATTTGCGGACAAGTGCTTTAAGGAATTGAATCTACCCGCTGGAACGAACCTTGAGGACTATTTCTGTATTGATATTGCTATTGTCGTTGCTGATGAGACTGCGTTTCCTACTCGTGCTAGAACTATATCGCAGGATCCGATCGGTACTATATCGCAGAATAGCTGGGGATGTATTGTCCGCAATCGTCCCGGCACGTATTTTTATGAGGAACTTGACACGATAATAAAAGATAAAAGTGACCTTGATCGTATTGAATTCGATTCGCCATACCTCGATTCTCGTTATGGAGGCTTTAATCCTGAGAGTTTTAGGAATAGCAAAAGATGTATTTTCTGCAAGACAGGTGGACCTTTCCTCCGATCTGCTCATGTTCGGGGTAAGCAGAATTTTTTGTATGACATTGCTGGCGATCTTGAGTTTGCTAAGGCTCTTGCTGATAGAGTGGCGGATCATATCGCTGAAATTGGTAAAGAATCGCTTCGCAGAGGCGATCTATACGACACTGGCGTGTTTATATATGATGATATGGGTAGCAATCTTCAACCTTTGATGTCTCCAAATTCGTTTGAGAAGATATTTTTGCCGGGTTATCGGCGAATGGTAAAGGCTTTTAAGGGTGCAGGCGCCGCTAAAGTCTGTCTGCACAGTGATGGAAATATTGAACCGCTTCTGGATATGATCATTGATGCTGGCATTGATGCGATAAATCCTGTTGAGCCAAAGGCTGGATTGAATATTCCGAGATTGAAGGCTAAATACGGCAAAAAATTGGCTTACATCGGCGGAATGTGCAACGCCCACGTTTTGCCAAGCGGGACGTTTGAGGAGATCGAGGCTCAAGCTCGCGAGATCATCGAAGTTGCAAAAGACGGTGGGGTCGCTATTGGGGCGCATTCGATTGGTCCTGATATTCCTGTTAAAAACTATCTTCGTTATCATGAATTTGTGATGAAAAATGGAAATTTTGAAGGATGAATCAGAGATGGTTTTTTAGCCACGGATGCACACGGATTTTCACGGATAATACCATTTTTGTTATTTAATTTGTGCATAACGATTATTCGCAGGACACGCATCAGCGTGTCCCTACAATTCATTCTTATTTTGCATGGGTGATCACGAAATCTACTAGCTCCTGACATTGAAAAAAGCCCTCCCACATATTATGACCCTGACCTTTTGGCACTAAGACTGTCATTTCTCCACCAAGCTGATGGTATCGCTTTTGCACTTCACCTGAGTTCTTTTCCAGAGGTACTACTGTGTCGCTGTCACCGTGAATATGGAAGATCGGCACTTTTTCTTTTGCAAGCCCTTTTAAACGATCAATGGGATTGTGTTCGGTAAGTTTTTCTGTTAGTTGTTCTTCTGTCATGCCATAAGCGGTAGAGGCTATTTTAAGTCCCGGATAACTGGTTAGATTGCAGACAGGATAAATCCCTGCAATGCAGGCTACGGATGCTGGATGCTCTACTGCCCAATTATATAGCATCAGTCCACCACGACTTCTTGCTAACGGACACGCTTTTTTTGAGAAGTTGCGATTTTTGATAAGCTCTTTATAAAGTGCTGTATATAGTTTCCGACCTTCGGGATTACCATAAGATTCACCAACGTCTATCCCTGCGATCGCTATTCCAGCGTTCAGAAATCGCTCAAACATCCAGATTTCTTCTGTCCCCGGCAAGCCGGGCAATGTCGGGGCATACCAAACCCAAGGAGTTTTTGTACTCGATACTCGTTTTTCAGGCATTATAAGGAAGGCTGTATGACCTTCTACTGTGAACACTTCTCCCTTTATTGGCAGTATCTTTTCGGTGGTTTCCATTGATTTTCCTTTTGTTAAGTCTTCTGCGGAAAGACAGACTATTGTAACCAATTGGCAAGTTAGTACTATGAGAAATATGGTAATTTTTCTGTATCGTTTTGTTTGATAGCAATTTGACATAAGTATTCCTTATCCCGTGACGAATGAATTTGATTAGCTTATGTTTTCAATCGTGCCTACGGCACTTAATCATGTTTCGTTTTTCTAACCCACCACTAAAGTTGTGGGCTATTTTCAGGCGTGTCTACGACACTATTATGCGCAGGACACGCATCAGCGTGTCCCTACGGTTAATATTAATCAATAGAATTTTTACATAAGGATTACGAATTTAATAATTTTATTTAATACTTGAACGTTGGGTTTCGTTCCTCAACCCAACCTACTTTTCTCTAAAGTTGTGGGCTATTTTCAGACGTGTCTACGACACTACTATAAGCAGGACACGCATCAGCGTGTCCCTACGGTTATAATGCACAATCAATAGAATTTGGTATAATTATGAAGGCTAAATAAATAATCTGGTAAGAAGATAGATAACCTTCTCTGGATTCCCACTTTCCCCATTTTCATGGGGACGGGAATGACATTCTATGGGGTTTGTCATTCCCGTGAAAACGGGAATCCATTTTAACTATTACGCTATTAATTATTTAACCTTCATAAGTAGTGGGTTATTTTCAGGCGTTTCTACGACACTATTATACGCAGGACACGCATCAGCGTGTCCCTACGGTTAATTTTAATGCACAATCAATAGAATTTATTTACATAAACGTTAATAAAGGGGGCCCTTTGGTATTTTATGGGGGAATGATTCTTGAATAGGATGGATTCCAGCTTTCGCTGGAATGACAACGATTACGTTTGTGTCATTCCCGTGAAAACGGGAATCCATTACAAACACAAGTTTCCCCATTAATTCCCAAAGAGCCATAAAGGGACGCAACCTTGATCGGCTTGTGCTTTAAGATTATGCCCCATTTGCCGATTATCCATAAAGAACCATCGGGGGATAGGTTTATGTCGTATAGGTCGTTTGTTGTGTTTGTTTCTTGCAAAATCCACGTATTTCCGCCATCTATGGTGTGTAATACTGTTCCTTCTCCTCCTACTGCGTAGCCTTCGTTTTTGTTGATGAATTTTACATCATGAAGCGGAACTAATATATCACTTTTTTGCCCTATCCATTTGCGCCCGCCGTCAGTAGTATGAATGATCAAGCCTGACTGACCAACTGTCCAGCCATCTGTTGGACTTGCGAAGTCTATTCCTTCAAGGTCAACGCCTGTACCCGGCTCTCTGTACTGCCAGACAGTGCCATCTACCATACCGCATAACATTGAACCATTGTCACCAACAATCCAGCCAACCCCATAACCGGGGAAGTTAATGGCATTTAATCCCATAGTTGTTGTGGAATCAACTGATCTCCAGACTTTACCACCATCAACGTTATGAATCATGTACCCTTCACTGCCAACAGCCCAGCCCTCACTAAGCCTTGTAAACTGATTATCTCTCAGATTGTAATTACCAGCAGGAAAGATTTTTTGATCGTCCTGAATCTTCCACGTTTTGCCTTTGGTAATGGTGTAGAGGACTTTGCCTTTGCTGGTCATGATCCAGCCCCAACCGGATGTGCCGTCTGCAAAACCTACGTCTATCAGTCGCTCTTTTGTGGTGCTATTCTGAATTTCCCAGCTTTTACCACCGTTCCCTGTGTGAAGTATCACGCCATCATCACCAACAGCCCAGCCTTCAAGTGCGCTGACGAATTGTCCTTTTCGTAATGAGTATCCATCACCTTGTAGTCGAGTATTCCACGTTTTTCCACCGTCTACGGTTTGCAGGATGGTTCCCATTTCTCCAACTGCCCAGCCAACGTTTTCATTTACGAAGTATATGGAACTTAAATCATTACTTATTCCGCTTGCTTGCTTCTGCCACGTCTTTCCGCCATCACTTGTTGACATTATGGTTCCCTGATCGCCAGTAAGCCAACCAACGTCAGGCTTTACGAAGATCATATCACTCACTCTTTTTTCGGTGCCAAGCTTTCTTTCTTCCCACGTCTTTCCGCCATCGGATGTAGCGTACATGATCTGGTATGGCTCCATAGCGTAGCCGATCTGACTGTCCAGGAATTGAAGCCGTTTGAACGTTTGTCCACGCTCTTTGCCTTCGAGTTTGGTCAGCCATTGCTTACCGCCATCCTCTGTTTCAATTATAATCGCTTTTCCTTGTGCGGTGCTTGTTACAGCAAATCCCTTGTTTGCATCTTTGAAGTATATATCTGAGAATGCGGACTGAGTAACTCCGGTTATATTATCCTTCCACGTCTTTCCACTGTCTTCTGTTTGCAGTATGCTTCCGTTGTCTTTCGTTATCCATCCGTTCTGTTTGTCGAGGAAATAGATGCGCCGTAGTCCTTCAACGGTTCCTGTCTTTTGTGCAGTCCACGTATTTCCACCGTCCTCTGTACCGAGCAAGGTTCCACCTTCACCGCAGACCCATCCGTTGTTTGTGTCGTGGAAGAATATACTTGTGAGTTCTTTTTTTGTATTACTTACCTGCTGTTCCCAAGTTTTTCCACTGTCATTTGTGACTGCGATGAGTCCGTCTGATCCGATAGCCCAACCTTTGTTTACATCAGCAAAGTATACGTCTGAGAAGTCCACTGTCCATTTTGGCTGACGGACTATGTCCCAAACGTCCTTTTCTATTGGTCGAGGTGGCTCTTCCTGAATTTCCTCTTTCTTTTCAGGCATATTGACTAAATCTTTGACATTTGCGCCGAGTGTATCAACGGTGTATTTTATGGTTATACCGCCCTCACCGACGGCGAAAAGGCTATTGCCGGTGAAGCTTATACCGTAAAGGTCTTTGTCCGTACCGCTGTCCTTCTTTATCCAGTTTTTACCACCATCGGCTGTCACAAGAAGCGCACCTTTATCGCCTGCTACCAGACCGACGCTGGCATTGGCAAAGTGAGCTTTTCGCAAATTTGCTTCTATTCCGCTCTTTTGCTCTTTCCACGTTTTTCCACCGTCTATGGTATTGAGTATAAGCCCGAATTGCCCAATGACCCATCCATTCTTTGGATCAGCAAAGAATACCCCATAGAGTTCGTTGAAGGTGTCGCCGTCCTGTTTTTCCCATGACATACCGCCGTTAATTGTGTGGATGATGATCCCGGGCCAACCGACTGCCCAACCTTCCTGAGAGTTGAGGAAATAGACTCCGTAGAGTGTCTGCCATGCAGGGCTTACCTGCTCTATCCACGAATTACCACCGTCAACGGTGTGAACGACTGTTCCCAATGCGCCGACCGCCCAGCCTTCTTTTTCGTTCCTGAAATAAACACCGTTTAGAGGAAGTCCCTGACCACTGCGTTGAGGTATCCATGTTTTTCCGGCATCAGTAGTGTGAAGTACTGCTCCCATCTCGCCAACAGACCAACCCTCGTTGTCGTTGATGAAGTAAAGGCTGTTCAGGCTTCCCCAAGTGTCTATATCTTTTGATGAAGTCCACGTTTTACCGCCATCCTCTGTGCGTGTTATGATTCCACGATCTCCGACCGCCCATCCTCGCTGATCATCTGCAAACTGGACATCCTGAAGGTCGTTGCCTGTAATGTCTGTCTTGCCACCATGAAGCGACCACGTCTCTCCGCCATCCTTTGAGTAGAGTATTGCGCCAAATTCTCCTACAACCCATATATCTTTCGGACTTGTAAGATAGACTCCATAGAGGGTGTTTCTTACTCCGCTTACTCGCAGTCGCCAGTTTTTACCGCCATCATCTGTCGTAACAATGTGTCCAACCATTGATACAGCGCACCCGTGTTTATTATCATAGAAATTGATGCTATTAGCATCGAAATGTACGTGTCCATTGCTTGGGATATGGCTTTCCTGACGCTCCCAAGTCTCTCCGCCATCACCTGTGTGAAATATGGAGCCGTCTGTTCCGCAAAGCCAGCCGTCTTTTTCGTTTACGAACTGTATTTTGTAATTGGTATTTACTAACTGCACTCTCTCTTGATCTTCTTCAGTGCGATATATAAACCATTTCCACTTTCTTCCGCCATCCTGAGTTTTGTAAACTCTGTCCATTTCACCGATGATCCATCCCTCATATCTGTTAAGGAAGTAGACTCCAGTTAGTGAAACGTCTGCATCTGTCGGCTCCTGAAACCACGTTTTTCCGCCGTTTACGGTGTGGAATATTTTGTTGCTCTCACCGACTGCCCAGCCTTCGTTTCCATTGGTGAGGAAAAATACGTCATTGAGGGTGGCTGTGGTGGTGCTGATCTGTTTAAACCAGTGTGTGCCGCCATCTGAGGTGTAAATTATTGTGCCGTTTTCTCCAACAACCCAGCCTTTATTTTTGCTGATGAAGTGAACTGATTTTAGATCATATTTTACGTCGGTTTTTTGTTGTTCCCATTTATATCCGCCATTGATTGTGCGGACGATCATACCTCCTCCACCGACAGCCCATCCGTTTTTGGCGTCAACGAAGCACACATCGTAGAAATGGATTTCCCATTCGGCTTTTCTGACTACTTCACTCTTGATACATCCGAAAAGGGATATGATCATAATGAATAATATGAGATAAATAAGCGATGAACGAGACATTCGCTACCTCCATTAAAAGTAATGAGTAATGAGTGATGAGTAATCAGTGTGACAAAACTAAGATAAATAAATGATTAAAACTTCGCTTTCGTACGGTTGTCAAGTATATATTTAAGCACCTTGTCAGCATCGTCACCAGCCCATGTTCCGAAATGTTTCATAAGAGATTTTGCTGTTGAGTTTTTTTCTTTTTCATCAGCCTTTGCTTCTTCATTTGAAGTAGCAGAGGAATCAATATAACGTGTTACTTCTTCTTTTTGAATTCGATACAACTTTCCAAATTTGTGGGCTTTTAATTCATTTTTGTGAATCAAACGATTAACAGTAACACGACTTAATTTTAGCATATTTGCGACTTCTGAAACAGTCATGAAATCAGGATTTTCCATAATATCACCTCTAATAAACATTGAGTTTAAATCTTTTCAACGGAGATGGATGACTTGCCCGGAAGCGCCATACCTGATTCTACCTCTATTGTCCTGACTATGGCTGATGGTACTATGCAGGCGGGATGACGAAGATAATCATTGGCAATCTTATATATGAGGCAATCCATTATCGGTCTCCCGACAATCTGGAATGGATCAACTTCGGTTATTTCCTGAAGAAGCTTTTGAATGCTCTGGCAGTTGCTCGTGATTAGTAGGTTTATAGTTCCATCTTCTGTTGACGTTGCTTCAATAATTGTTTCAAAATTACAATTATCCATGCAAACCTGTGTCTTTGTCATTTCATCTCCTGTTACACAATGTAATAGACTGTATCTGCATATTTAGGTTTAAATGTAGTATCAATATTAGCATGAACAATGGGATCAAGTCAATAAGAAACACTGCGCATTCGTTATGGAGTCTTGGTCAAGGAAACTTAATTTTGGAAGGACAACCTCGTATCGACGATACTGGGTTGTTAAATGATATAGTAAAACGTTATATGGCAATAATATTAAGTGGATTTGATTCGCTATATTTCAATATTTTCTTATCTTTGGTTACTAAGGATTGCGAATTTAATAATTTTATTTAATACTTGAACGTTGGGTTTCGTTCCTCAACCCAACCTACTTTTTCTCTATTTAAATGGGAAAGTTATTTAATCATGAATACTAAACTGAGCCTGTAACCGTTCCAAAGACTATGGTTCGAGAATTTCGTATTGAGGCATTAAATGAAAATGATTCATGGAAGGTTGTCGCTGAAGAAAGCAATAACTATTAAAGACTGGTACGCATTAGGAAGAGCGTTGAGACAGTTGCTGTAAGGTTCATTCCATTAGAGACGTGGGGATCGGAGAATGTTCATCTTTTCGCATGGGACGTGTGATGATGGATAGGTTATCCATCATCGAGGCTTTCTATCACTTCCAGAAATCACGAATGTCTTTGATACCACGCTTGATCATAGTAAAACGCTCCAGAGATAGACCAAAGCCATAACAGGTAAATCTTTCAGGATCACAGCCAACAATTTTTTTGAGTACATCGGGAGTCATACAACCAGCTCCCATGATTGGCAGCCATTCACCAGCCATATAGACATCAACTTCCCAGCCCGGGATTACGTATGGCACATCAGACCTTCGCCAGCGTAATTCTGTAATATCCAGCACATCTTGTAGCATTTTATCAATAAGCTGACGAAAGGTCGCCTCGTCTATAGCTACATTAAGCCAGAGACCTTCGACCTGATGAAAAATCTTATTAGACTTTTCACATACACGGTCATCACGGAAGCATCTTCCTACACTCAAGAGTCGTAATGGTGGTGATTGATCGTGTGCGATTTGCAGTAACATAGGTGTCGTGTGATAGCGCAGCATACGGATAGTGTCAACTTCGATGATAGAAGCCTGAGAGTATCCCTCCTCACCGAGAATTCGCTTGTTAATGTCAATTGGTTCGATCTCAGGTCCGGCTTTTACGACAGTGTATTCTGGAAGTGCCGTTTGTATACTTTTCCACATCTGGGTAAGTGGATGGTTTGGAATGTCGAGTAATCTTGGCTTTGTCAGCAGTTCAGCGACTACTTTGTTGCTAAATTCTTCACCCAATTTGTTCTCTTCTAAGACGCGTTCCACCATGTCCATCATCTCCTCTTTTAATTGATTGCGGGCACGATATAACCTTGTTTCTACCGTTGTGACGGAAACATTCAGGAACTCGCTTATGTCACATTGAGTAAGTCCATCGAGATAATAGAGAGTTACCACAAGACGGTTCTTTTCAGAGAGATTACTCAGAGCTTTTAATACTATCTGACTTAATTCTTGCGATTCATAAATCTCGTCGGGTGCCTCTATTGTCTGTTGCTCAAGGGCTTGATGGGCTTCTGGATGATCAAGATTCAGCATCTCCAACCTTTTATGCTTACGATACCACATCTTACAGACATTCACAGTAATGCCATGTAACCAGCTTGCGAATTTCGCAGGTGTTCTCAATCGCCAGAGATCTATATATGCTTTGATGAACACTTCCTGAGCTATATCCTGAGCCTCGGTAAAATCCCCTATTATATGGACAGCAATACCGTAGACAGCTCCCTGGTACTTCCTCACAAGCTGACCAAATGCGTTTGTATCACCTGCAAGTGTTGCTTGCACAAGACTGGCATCGCTATCTGACATGAGTTCCTTGAAACCTCCTCTTGATCATATAGTTGCAAATTCCGATCAAAAGCTCACATTTTTCCATCAATCCACTTTCATGGGCATAATGATGTGGATATTCTCTGTATCGTCTTTTAATAGAACGGGATGTAAAGTTACCTGATGTCCTTCCATTTTTCACTTCATCTTATTATAAATTATTAGCTCTGATCGGTGTTTTTCAGGGATGGTCACAGTGAGGCTTTTCATCATTTCTGAGCCTTTCATAACTGCTTCTTGATTTGTGCTGGCATAAGTAATCACGTATTCCGAATCCGCATCCAGACCACGCAAAGCAAGATCAGCAGTTCGATAAGGACTTTCGGCGTGACGAAAAACGAGTATCATGCCTTCTTGTAAGTCAGAACGGTGATATTGTGACGCCATCCACGCTGAATCTTCCCTCGAATATGGCAATAGCGGATACCATGACCCGATAAGAAGATGACGTACTTTTAGATATTGATCAAGTAGCTTTTTGCCGAGTTTTACGTCAAAGTCCGGCGCATCGGTGATCCAGCCCATACACAGCGATGAAGCCATAGTCGAATGGAAGGAGTAATCATCCATGCGGTTGAGATGCGCCACAAAAACGTTATTCGGCAGGTACTGGCTTAGTCCCCACAAACTCGCCTGATCAACGTCATTGTCAAACCAATAGTCAGTTTTCTGGTGTATGTGCATTCGTTTTACTGTTTCGAGATCAATCCTTCGTCCACCGCTTGCACATTCTTCACGTATACTATCAGTCCACGTTTGGGCGATTTTATCCCAGTATGCGTAAAGACCTTCAATATACTTCATCTCTGAAATACCCTGACGGTCAGGTGCATCACTGTGAAGCCAATAGGAAAGAGGGTCCATATTAAAATCCTGACGATAAAACCTGAATCCGGGCAGTTCCATGAATCCCTTGACTACGTTGAACATATATTCACGTACCTCTGGCAGAGCAAAATTCAGCAAGTAAGTATCCTGCGGTTTATCAGTGCTGGAGAGTAGCCATTCGGGATGGTTTTTGTGTATCCACGTTCCTGCAACCACTCGTTCAGGCTCGAACCATAGACCGTAGACCATGCCATGTTCCTTTGCGGATAACGCAACGGGACCCATACCGTCTGGATAAGCGTCTTTGCGTGGAGTCCAGTTCCCTGCGCCTGCGGGCCAACCTCCCTCAAACCAACCTGCATCTGTGATCAATGCTTCTAAACCAAGCGATGCATAAGCCTTAATCAGCGAAATCTGGTTCTCTGCATCGCACTCGTTCAGCCAGCCACCGCCACGAGTAAAACACGTATTGCAGAATAGGATCGGCTGTATTTTCTTGTCGTCACGAATTGCTGTATAATGTCTGTATATCAGTTGACGGAATTGGGCATTGCTTTCGACTGTGTCGCCTTCACGATACATCACCAACATTCTCGGTGATCGCACCTTTTCTCCTGGATGTAGCAGAAAATGCGTTTTCTCCAGACCTGCTGTAACGTGCAGATGCCTGTTATCGGAACGTTCTAGCACAGAACTCCATTGTCCTGACCATCCAACAGCAATAATATATGAACCTTCACCAGTTTCGATCTTGTAAAACGGAAAATCTTTGTTTGATGAGCGACCGCCTCCTCCACCCATGATCTCTGAATGTTTGCTGTCTAATACGACTGTGCTGACCTGAAAATCTGTTGGATTGGAAGGCGCTCCATTAGTTTTGTGAAGTTTATAAGGGGTATTGTTGCTGATAGGTGATCCGAATGTCAGATCGAGGGATTGAACGTTCTGGATGATGGGTGTATCCGCAATACCTGTGTTTTCAAAATATAGTACCCATTCTAGTGCTGGATAATCCGAAAATCTTATCGCCTCAAAAGTTAATTTCAATCCAGTTTTTTGATCCAGCCACGTATTCACGATCTTAGTGCGATCTTTGTCTAATTCGTCAGTTCGGCTTTCATTTTCCCATGAGTCCAGTATTTCATCGCTTTTTTTGTCGGAATACACGAATGAGAAAGGATACTGTGATACTACAACTGGAATAAAGCCTTTTTTAATATCGTCAAGAAATAGAGTTTTACCACTGTTCGTCATTATGCTTGCCTCTCCCCAATCAGCATGGTCACAGGCAGGACCATCACCTGCATCATCAACGTGAAGATCAATTGTATTCGTTTCTTCTACGTCAATCTCAATTTTTTCTGGTTCTTGCCCACCGCGAAAGACCCTCGAATGATAGATTTCCTTCTCATTTACCTCTATGGAGAATGTTACAGAGCCAAGTCCGCCTTGAGTTCGTTCGTTATTATCAACACCGATCCATGCAGAGAAATGCTTTATTGGCTCAGGTGAATATACACGGATGTGGCTTGTGGAATGTGTTCCAAGTCCGTGCTTGAAGTCTTTATTTCCGATGCGCATGGGCGTTTTGATTACAGACTTACCGAGTTCCAGATCTTCAAAATCCTGTCGGATGGGGTAAATGAGGAAAATTACAGGAACGTTCGCTTCTTTGTATGGCATCTCAAGTATCCTGTCCTGCCATTTTGGTTTATCTGAGACGGTTTCCTGTGACATGAGGAATGGTAGCAATACGATTGAAAGCGTTGATAATAATGTCATATATAATTCTCCTATCAAAAATCAAATATGTCGCTCCTTTGGAGCTATGAATTTTTGTTTGCTTGTTTTCTATAAATATGTCACCCCTTTGGGGTTAAAATCTATGTTGATACATATAAGATTGAGAGTGTTAATTCCCTAAATCTGATTTAATATTTCCCCACGTAGACGCAAGTTTGCTTATGGATTCTACTAACTTGACTCCACCAGCCATTGATTTTTTCACTTCGTCCTCTGTGAGTCCACGACTGTATAGCTTAACTTCGTCAATCATTCCAGAGAACCAGTCACGACTTTCCTGAGTACCGCCAATGACAAAAGTCGCAACACTTGCGGGAACTGCGGCACTCGCTTTCAATTCAGCTTGCTTAACGCCGTTGAGGTATATCGTGACCGTTTCACCATCATAAGTTCCAACAACGTGAGTCCATTCGTTTGCTTTTATCGTGTTTGCTGGCGTATCAAGAGTGCTACCACCGCTATAATGCATTCGTACGTATGCTGCTGGATTAATGAACATACCGTAGGTGATGTCGCCTTTGACCCCAAAGCTCATCCATGCGCTTAAATTGGCTGGATTGACCCATGCCTCCATTGTTACGGCAGTTGTGATTTTTGCGAAACTCGGAGAATCGGGAACTTCCACCTTCTGAGTTTTACCGCCGTCAAATTTCAACGCCTTACCGAACTTACCATCAACCCATTCGGGACTTCTTACAAGCTTTGCATCATTCTTGTTTCCACTGGAATCGGATGCAACGTCACCTTTTCCCTCGTCAAAATTCCAGTATCCGACTAGACCTTCATCGGCAGAAAAGGCATAAGAAACTATCAGGAATAAAAATGCGATAACTAAAGAAACGTGCAGAATTTTCATTTTTTTCGTCCTCCTAAGTAAATATGAATAAATTTATTAGACTTTCTTCTGGATTCCAGCCTGCTCTGGAATGACATGATTATGGCTGTCATTTCCGTGAAAACAGGAATCCAGAAAAGTTAAAAGAACTTATTGATTTTACTTAAAAAAGTAATTAGTAATGTGTGATGAGTAATAAGTTTATTATGAACCCATCACGATCCTTTTGAATCAGGAAGCCCATGAGTTTACTCATGGGAGGAATGATTCTCTCAGCTTCGACGAGATTGAGGAAACACAGATATTTATTGACATTATCCAATATTTTTGTTATAATTATTCATGTAATCATTTATGATTACACGTTGCTCTTTGATAATTGGTAGATGGTTTTGACAGGTCAAAGGCTGTCATGTAAAACCAATTCCTAAAGATAGATTAAGGACACGAAACTACTTAGTAGCTGATACAGTTAATACAATCTTTTAGCAACATTTCCATAGGGAGAATTTGTCGCCTATGGTTGGGGTTCAGTCAATAACCCCCATGTGTATCAACTTAAGGAACAAATATAGGATTTTCAATGCAAAATGCCATTTCCTAAACCCCAAAGGGGTGATATATTTATAGAAACGGAAAAACCAAAACGTACAAAGCTCCAGCGGAGCGACATAGATAGAATCAATTAGAAGATTGAAGATTTTAAGATTGAAAACATTACTAATCTTCAATCTTCAATTTTGAATCTTTTAATCGAATCAAATATATCGCTCCTTCGGAGCTATGGATTTTTTGTTTGATTGTGTACTATAAATATGACACCCCTTTGGGGTTAAATCTCTTAAGTTGATACACATGGGGGATACCCCCGAGACCCCAAATCCAAAAGAATGGAATACATCACTGCGTTCAGAAGAATGCTCAAAATGTGATAGCAAAGTCCATAACCGTAAGCGAAGCAAACAGATACTAACAACAGTGGCAAACATAGACTATGAGAGATATATGAGCTATTGTCCCAAATGTAAGAACACAGAATACCCATTGGATTCAGCATTGGGTATACAACCATTACAGAGAATGAGTTCATCAGTAGAGGAGTTGGCAATATTGTGCGGACGAAAACTTTATGCTTGGATCACAAATTTGTATCTGTCCTAAATTATCATTAAGGATTTTTTGCCCATATATACTTAATAGTTTCTTCCTGATTAAAACCATCAGGTACAGCTTGACTTTGAGTATTTGCGTAATACCAATGTCTGCCACTCGCAGGAGATGCTAGACAACGGCTTCCGGGCATTTCCAGAAATCCATTGCTGTCGTGTTCGCTTACCCATTTCCATGCGTATCTAAGCCAATCGTTTCTGTATTGTTCAGGCTGATTTGCGAACCAGCTTATCTCGTCATATCCCCAAATCCAATGACCGCCGATGTTTTGATCTTCCTTCCCGCTTGATCCAAAGTTATCTAACTCCACCATATAAGGCAGACTTTCGCAACTCCATCCGCTCGGTGTAATCCCACCTTTACTGCGACCAAATATGCTGTCAAGGTATCCAACCTTCAATATACCCTTACGTGGAGAATGTGTAGAATCTTCCACTTCCTCAATTCTTAGTGGGAAGGAATGAAGATCAAACAGCAATTTTCCACCAGAAAGCACTATTCCACCACTTGGTACGTGCGCATCACACAAAACCAGATGTCGTCTTGCATTTCTGGAAGCATAGTTACGCACACGGCTCATCATGTCCAACCAATGCATACGTTCCGGGTCGTTCCTATCCATGATTTCCACCTGACCAAAGTGGATGGCTTCGATTCCAACGTCAATATAAGATTTCGCAGCAAAGAAAAACCACATTCTCGTCTCTAATTGGCTCATATCTGGTATAGAAGAATTTTTACCCCAGTGGTCTATTCCACCTCCATTCTTATAAAGCATGGCTTCGTAGCTGAAGTTCCGCTTTTCTGGATGTAAACCGAATTCCTCAAAAACCCATTCAGGTATTGGAATTTTCTGAACGTCTGCTGTTATAATTTCGTAAATACCTGCTTGAAGGATCATCTCCGGGTCTAGTGCATGAATTTTTTGAGCGATCTCTTTCGCCATTGGAAGCATATTTGGCAAACGACTTTCACTACCCCAAACGTATAAAGCACGTCCAGCATATTTTGCACCCATGTTTATCAGCATACGGATGTTGTCGTCTACATTTCCTATTCCGCTCAACAAATCCATCATGGTAATAGAACGGGAGAGATAATTCTCCAAAACCTTACGTGAGATGCGACCATCAAAATAATAATCCCGATCCTTATTCGCAGACTTCTTATAGACGATTATTGCAGAACCCGGTTGATTTTTTATATTGACAATAAAACCATTTTCCATCAACTCTTTACCAGTCATTTCATCAGAGGCGCTGGTATCCAGATTATTCATAGTATACATGGCATCTGCATCCAGAGCTTTCGGGTAAAGTTTAATTGACTCCTGTGAACTATTTTCACGCCTGAAAGCCTGTACCATGCCTTCGCCTATCTCAGGGTAATCAAACTGCCATGCCATACATACATCTCTGGAAGTATTGTATTCAGTCAATGGGTAATAATCGCCATAAAAGTATTTCTGGATTTTGAGATATTGATCAAGAATAGCTCTGGTTTTTTCATCATCATTACTGAATTGAACCATCAATCCAGCAGTCATAGAACTGCGAAGATCATATTCGTTTTCAGCAACAGCCCCGGCAGTTGTATGAAGCGGAACCCACTGGAATAAACCATAGCTATGGCATTGCTTGTGAAGGCTATCCGAAGGCCAATCCGTCCTCCATAGTGCAGTGCTTCTGCTGATAGTTTCCAAATCGATGCGTCTGCCTCCGCTTGCACAGTTATCAATCATTAAATGCGGATGGCGCTGTAACAGTTCATCCCACATATCGTAAAGACCTTCTATATAGCGAATCTCTGTCATTCCCTGTCTGTCAGGTGTATCAGCATGTCGCCAATATTCAAGAGGGGCGATATTGAAATCCTCACGATAACAATCCAAACCAAACTCCACAACCTTGTTAGATAAAAAATCAGTAAGAAATTTTCGGGCTTCGGGTTCGCCAATATTTAACAGCATATCATCTTCAGCTATCTGGTTGCGTCTGCTTTCGTATATTATCCATCTTGGGTCTTCGTGTGATATACCCCAATTAATGCCACGCTGTTTATATTCAGGCGTACCATCGCCAAGTTCCAGCAACCAGTTTGGACGATTCTTCAATTCGTACCATGGCGTGCCTTTGCAGACTCTCTGAGGCTCAAACCACAGTAGAAACTTACGCCCTGATTGATGAAGCATATCGCTAATCGGCTTAAAACCTTGCGGATAAAGCTCTTTTCTGACTTCCCAGTTTCCGGCGTTTTCGTGCCATGGTATCTTTCCGAACCATTCTGCATCTATCCAATAATATTCTATGGGCAAATTATTTTTTATAATTCTCTGGATAATCTCTAAATGATGATCTGCCGATACACCGCCCCAATCACTCAGGATAATGGGTAAAACAAGCGGAGTATTGTTTGGTTTAGGGCGATGGTGTGAGAGTATGAATCTGCGCAAAAGATTATTGCCACGTGTATGCTCACCCCTCCAGAACATCATCATCATTCTAGGAGTTCTAATTTCCTCTGATGGATGCAGTTTCAGGTGCGTTAATGCCATACCAGCTTTAGCTTGCAGATTTTTCTCGCTGTCACAGATAAAAGTTGCGGACCATTCACCTGTCCAGCCGATTGCCATCAATACTCCTTCCGTATCCATATCAAGATTGAAGAATGGCATAAACTCACTGGAAGAGCGACCTCCACCGGGTTGGAGATGTATTGAATCTCCAGCGCTAAAAGTTTTTTCCATTGGCGCAAAGTCATCAATACAGCATAAAGCACCTTTAGCGTAATGTAATTTATAGTCTTTATCACCTGAGAAACCAACATCCAGTGGTAATATATTATCCAGAATTGGTGTATCCAAAGAACCATTGTTTTTGAAGTATAAAACCCATTCCACAGCAGGAAAATCACTATAAACTACGGACTCTATCCGAATTTCCAGATGTGTATCAGGATCAGAAAACTTGATTGTATGTTTAGTGCGATTCTCGTCAAGCTTCTCTGAGCTATATTCCCTTTTCCACGTTTTGATAAAATTACCAGAAGATTGCTCTCCGTAATTGAATGAGAAAGGCACAGCGTAAGATTCTTCTCCAAGACTCGCTGTTATCCATTCTTTTGCCTTAGTCATTTCATCAAACGCAGGATTTACACTGAGTAAAATTAACGCCAATTCTAATGGAATTCCAAAATTCATATAAATATCTCCAATTTTCTTTAGTAAATTTAAGTTGTCTATTTCCCAAAGTTAACAACGATTTTATAAGAACTACCGATCTTCTCTATAATCTGTATTTTCAATTTGTTTGTATCATCTGCGAATGAATTTTTTTTGCCAATATCAAACTCTGCGCCTTCAAGGTTAGGGATACTGGGATCAGCATTGATCAACTTAACAGGCGCTTTCCCATGCCGACATTCGGGAATTTCGTCATCAGCATACATTATCAGAACTCCGCTTCCGGGCAGGTATTTATCATATCCACCTATAGGCTGACGATTCTCGATCAGATAATATTTTGTATTGGAAATCGGAACTTTGATTGCGAGAACATCAGACGTATCACTTTCAAGCGGCCCGAGTTGGATTTCTGCTGTCTCTCCCGGCTGAACTATCCTGACTTTCGATTGGTCAAGCCAACCTAAACGCATCTTTGTCCATGAGGATATGCCCGGCGGTGGCAGATCGGGTTCAATATAATGGCATGACATAGGGTCCCAGAAGCCCATGTTTATTGTGGATTTGATCGCCACATCACGAAGAGGACCGGGTTGCGCTTGCAAGTCATGATCATAAAGGCATGGCACCATCCTCTTGCCGTCCTTAACGCCACCGAGTATATGCGCAGTATCATGGAACAAAGTGCCTACATGAGCCTGAAAGCTGAATATAGCAACCCCTCCTTTAATAGCTTCCCCGTTTCCTGTTTTTAGTATATCGTTTGATGTCCATCCAAGCATCCCCGGATATCCACAAAGACCGATCATGCCATACTCCTGCCTTTGTGCGCTCATGAATATGGTAACAAAATCGTATTTTGAGTAATCAACATCCTTATCAGCAGAATTAAGGGCGTCTTTTATCAAGCGTTCGACTCTCGAATCATCAACTTCAAGGTTTCTTGATGAAATCTCATAGCTTGTCACTGGTTGGGGCATTTCATACCATTTTTCCGTAATGTCTATATTAATGCTTACTTTGTTATAAGACATTTCCTTTATATAGTCATTCAATTGGCTAAACTTGTTTTGAACGAATTTTGTATCTATGGTATGCTTTACGTCAGGATACTCGATAAGAATAACAAGCCCTTTCTCGACAATTTGATCCTGTTCAGTAATCGGTTCTACAGGTTTGGATGTTTCTTTATCTTCCTCAGTGTTATTACAGCCTATTAAAATAAGAGCGAAAATCATAGTACAGACGCAAATGTGAATAACCTTTATCTTTTTGATTAAACAAAGATCGCTACACATATTTCTTGCCCTCCTTTAAAAATCTGATAGTGCTATACATGTAATGCTTTATGGAAATCGTAGTGGCAGATAAAACATTTGATAGCACCGATATAGCTTGAAAACTTTTCTCTCACAGCATTACATGTATAGCACTACCAAACTTTGAATCTATCATACCTAACATTATAATATTACCACAGATATAAAGCATGTCAAGAAGTTTTCTGTTTATCTATCTGTTTCAAAGAATTTTACTATAGAAATTAAACATACTCATGTTAGAACCGATATTGACACAAAGAAATGAAAAAATTGTCAGTCTGACATATTTCTGTATAATCTTTTGGCTCATATCGGTTTTAAGGTGAAATTGGGTATCATTATGGCTCTCAAGAAACCGGCATTGACACACTTGAGATTGTGTTTCCATTCAAACATCACAACATAGATTGCCAGATATTTCTTGT
>Ga0315279_10004022_pt1 | contig 19965 bp, 14 predicted proteins | sample YL17G06_20_MG_FD_203694 | JGI IMG/M metagenome (GOLD analysis project Ga0315279, IMG submission 203694) | Sediment microbial communities from Yellowstone Lake, YNP, Wyoming, USA - YL17G06_20 | ecosystem: Environmental > Aquatic > Freshwater > Lake > Sediment | place: USA: Wyoming | collected... | reverse complement strand
AGGCATGCCTCGCCCCTACAACTACTTGTGAAAACGTATCATACAACCCACGATAAGGGCAAACCCGCGAACGCGAAGCGTTCGACCGTGTTCGCCCATGTAGCGTCTTCAACACGAACGCGTATCATAGTCAGTGCAGGACGCGGAATGCGGAATGGCGCATCGCCCTCTCCCCGTCAAGCCGGCGCCCTCGGCTCATCCGCAGGTACGTTCAGAATGCCCCCTACTGATGACGGGAGGCCGGGCATTCCTGCCCGGCCAGACGTACAACGTCCTCTTTGAGGACGCGGGATGTCCGTCCCACTATCGCGCCAGATAGGACGTCACCAACTCACTTGCGTATCAGGCGCCGCCGGACGCACCCGCCCGGAAGTCCGGCACGGGAAGCGGCACGCCGCCCTGGTTGATGGACATCTCCGAGACGAGCCCCGGCGCGGTGTAGTCGAGCGAGTCGTACACGTCGATCGGCGGCCGCGCATCGTCGATGATGGCGTCCACGAACTCGCGCACGACGAAGTAGTCGCCGCCGCCGTGACCGGCGCGCCTGGCCTCCTCGGGCGGGTTGCGCCAGATCTCCGGCAGAAACTCCGCCTCGTAGTTCCAGAGCGATTCCCACGTCTGATCGTCCTTCGCGCGGCCCTTGATCCACACGCGGTGCTCCTCGCCGCGCGCGCGAGGCGCCTCGTAGCAGCCCTCGATGCCCTGGAGCGCGTAGTAGTCCATGACGTGCGGCCGGTTCGACACCATGTCGAGCCGGATGTTCGCGAGGCGATCCCGCGACGTCTTGCACAGCATCACCGTCGAGTCCTCGTTCACGTAGTGCGGGACGGTGTGCACGCCGGTCCCGAGGCAGGTGAGGAGCTTCACGCGGTCTTTGAGCCACTGGAGGCACGGGCCGAGGCTGTGCGTCGGGTACGTGACGCCGTTGCGGCCGACCTGCCAGGTCACGCGCCAGGTCGGCGTGCCGTCCGGGTTGTGGTGCATGCTCCGCACGTCGTGGAGATACGCGCCCTCGGCATAGTAGAGGTCGCCGAAGACGCCCGCGTCGGCCATCGCCTTCACGAGGACGACGTTCTTCCGATAGCAGTAGTTCTCCGCCATCATGTACTTCCGGCCCGTCTGACGGACGGTGGCGAGCAACTGCCAGCACTCGTCGAGGCTCACCGCCGCGGGCACCTCGCTCAGCACGTGCGCGCCCGCCTTCATCGCCGCGACCGCCTGCGGCACGTGGCACTGCATCGGCGAGGCGACGACGACCATGTCGAGCCGCTCGGCGTCGAGCATCTGGTCGAAGTCGGCGTAGCCCTTCACGTTCCACCGGTCGGTGAAGAGCTTCAGGTTCTCCGGGTTCGGGTCGCAGCAGGCCACCGCCTGCGTCTCGGTCACGGTGTTCAGGGCGTTGGCGAACGCGCCCGAACGATTTGCCCCCGACAGACCAACGCGCAGCATGTCCGACCTCCTCCAGCAAACGTTCCAGGGGATGAGGAGGAAACCTATCCCGGCGACACGCAGGGCGCAAGCCACGCCTCTGCCGGCGCGGCGACCGCGGCCGGGCGGCGCGCACGATGGACATCCGGCCGGCCCATCGTACATTTAGAACGCGCCACGGAATGATGGTCGCTGATGGAGGAGGTCCCCATGGAATGCTCGAAGCCCGAGTGCACGAACTACATCGCCGAGGATCTCTGCGCCGTCTCCTCCAACCGGCCAGAGCGGCAGTGCCACAGCGACGAGCGCGGCGACTGCGCCCGGTTCGCCCCTATCGACCCGGTGCGCCCGAAGCCGAAGACCTCGATCACCCTCGACGTGCCCTGACACCCGCCTGAGTCGGAGCCAGGGACGGCGCAGGGGCCAGCCCGCGTTCGCCCTCTCGTGTTCGCCTCGGGCTGGCCACGTCGGACTACCCCAGTACATAGACGGCTGGGATCGTTTCGTCAAATGCGCATAGGGGAACTCGCGCGAGGTCGGCCCCGGCTCTCCACCCAGGCCCGCCCTGAAGACGCTGCGCGGGCAAATACGGGGTCCGCTCCTGCGCCATCGCTGCTACCCCAATCGTACCCGCACGCACGCGATCTCCCACGGCCGGAACGCTCGGCGGATCGTCGTGTCCGACCGCACGAGCTCGGCCCCGGCGTTCCACTCCATGAGGTCCATCTCGCGCGCCTCGGCGACGGGACGGTCGAACGTCACGCTCGCCTCGGTCGCACGGCCGGCGGTCTCGTAGAGGTGGAGTATCCACGCGTCGTCGTCCTCGGCCTTCTTGAGCGCCGCGAGGACGATGTTCGGCTGCTCGACGCGCAGGACGCTCGCCGTCGCCGGGCGCGCTCCCTCGTGCGGGATGTCGCGGTTCGCGACGATGGGCGAGTTGAGCGCGTGCGCCGCCTCGCCGGCGCCGGCATCCTGCCAGGTGCCGGCGTGCGGCAGGATCGCGTACGTGACGACGTGCCGGCCCTCGTCGGTCTGATCGTGCGAGAGGTGCGCGACGACGGTGCGCAGGAGCGTGAGCGTCATCGTCCCGTCCTGCCGGCGGGAGTAGCCGTAGCGCCCGTCGTTGAGGAGCGCGACGCCCCAGGGCTCGCCATCCGCGGCGACGCCCGAGACGTCGGCCCAGGTCTGCGTCGCGCGGTCGTTGTCGGGGATCGGCCGCTCGACGGCGCCCCAGGGCACCTCGCACGTCCACGTCGCCTCGGGCGGCAGCGCGACGGGCAGGAGCATCCGGCAGACGAAGTTCGCGTCGCGACAGTCGATCTCCGTCCGCACCTCCAGCCGCGGGCTGTTCCGATACAGGCGGTACTCCTGCACGAACGTCGAGCGGTGCCACGTCGTCGTGACGCGGATCGCGGCGCGGACGTCGCCATCCTCGACCACCTCGGCGCGAACCGTCTCGTCGAGCATCCACGGCCGGCCCTCGGGCACGAGGTGCCACGGATTGCCGATGTCGTTCTGTCCCTCGAGAGCACACGCCTTGCACCCGTCGGGGAGGATGCTCCGCCGAAGCCGCTTGTCGTAGAATTCCGCGATCCAGCCCGTGCGCGGGTCGATGCGCACGCGGACGTGGTCGTTGTCGAGCGCAAGCCCGTCCGGCCCGACCATCGACGAGCCGAAGCTCCGCTCGCGGTCGTACGTCGGGCGCAGCCACACGACGGCGTGCCCCATCGCGGGGACCTCCCTCGGCTGGACGAGCACGCGGTAGGTCTTGTTCGTCTTGTCGAACGTGCCGATCGTGCTCGATAGCACCTGGACCGGCACGTCGTGGCCCTCCGCGTCGACCGCGCGGAAGCCCTCGGCATAGCGGTGCGGCTCGGTGAAGGTGATCTCCGCCGGATCTGTCCGGTCCCACCCGAGGGTGTTGAAGAGGACGAACGGGGTGCCCTCGCCGCGGGTATCGATGGCGGCGGCGAGCACGTTGGCCACGGCGTTCGTGCCGATGGTGCAGATGCCGTCCACTTCGTCGTAGCGGCGGAACGCCTCGTCGTACGCCTCGAAGATGGCGGTGCCGGGAAAGATGTCGTGCATCTGATTGAAGAGGACGAGCCGCCAGGCCCGGGCGACGTGCTTCGTCGGGTAGATGCCGCCGTCGCGCATGGCGACCGTCGCGAGCGCCTCGGTCGTGCGGAGCGCCCACTCGCACCGGCGGTTGCGCCGCTTCACCTCGGCGAAGGTCGTGTACGCGCCGACGTTGTTGTGCCGGGCGCCGGTCGTGCTGACGAACTCGCCCTTCACGACGCGCAGGTCCATCGCCTCGGGGTCCACGTCGGCGAAGAAGCGGTGCGGCGTCGAGAACTCGATCTTCGGGAAGGCAGCGAGGCCGCGGAGCTTCTCGATGCCCATCGGGCTGCCCGGCCACGGCGGCGTGAGGTCGTCCCCGTCGAGGAGCATGCACTTCGGGAGCCTCGTCGCGGCCATGTGCGCGCAGACGTTCTTGATCACCTTGTCCTGCTCGATCATCTGCGCCGAATCGTAGTGCCCCGTGAAGTAGTGGGCGAAGACGCGCGTGCCGTCGAGGCCCTCCCAGAGGAATTGCCCGCCGTGGTCCGCCTGGTACCAGTTGCCGAAGGCGAAGGCGCGGATGCCGGCGAGCTTCCAGATCTGAGGGAGCGTGCTCGCGTGGCCGCTGAAGTTGTCCGGCGCCCAGTGGATCGTGATGTCCTTGCCGAAGCGGTCCTTGAAGTAGCGCTTCGTGTAGAGCAGGTGGCGCGCCCACGACTCGCCGCCGGGCATGAAGCTCTCCGGCTCGCTGAACGTCGCGCCGGGGATATCCCACCGGCCCTCGGCGATCCGTCGCGCGACCGCCTTCTCCATCGCCGAGCCCTCGAGATGCGCGTACATCGGAGGCTGGTCCTGGGCGAACGTGTAATCCGGATCTTCGTCCATGATGCGGAGCGCCTCGCTGAAGAGCGCGCGCCCGAGGCGCTTGGTCTCGGAGAAATCCCAGCCCCACGAGAGGTCCACGTGCGAGTGCGGCACGACGTGAACGGTGTACTCCTTGGCGAGCGGGTCCAGTTCGCGCAGGAGTTCGCTCGCCGCGCGCACGTCCTCCCAGAACACTGACGGCGCGCCCTTGTAGACCGCCGGGTCCGCCGCCTCGGCATATCGGGCGAGGACGTCGCCGATGCGGTCGGCATGCCGCGGCTGCGCCTTCCGCCACATCCGGACGAAGTCGAGGCTGCGGCGAAGCGTCTTGACCTGGCGCAGGCGCTCCGACCGAAAGAGCAGGAGCTTCATCATCTCGGAGGAAAGCTCGCCGTCGCTGCTGCGGATGGCGATGACGAGGGGCTCGCCGCCGGCGGTGGCGTTCGCGACGGTGAACTCCGGTTCGAACCCCTCGGCGACTTGCGTGCCGTCGAGCCAGACGGTGAGGAGGCCGCCGACGAGCGCGGTCGCTTCCACCGGGCCAACGACGAGCGGGCAGGGCGGGATCGCGCCGCGCACCCATGCGGTGTCCCACCGTTGGCGTTCGAGCGCTTTCCAGCCGGGCGACCAGGTCGCGTCGTCGTAGTCGGGTGGCGCGGCGCCTGGAGGGTCGCCGATGATCGCCTTCCACGTCACGGGAAGCTCGTTCCGGCGGAGGATGTCGACGATGGCATCGAGGCGTTCGTCCATGGGAGACTCCTGGCAAGGGGTCATCGGCTGTGGATCGCTGAACGTACGATGGGCCTCCGCGGAAACCAACGAGCCGCGCGGCGGCGGTACCGACACGGTCGGCAGCGCCCACACACGGCACCTGCACAGCGCGGAGTTCATCCGGGGTGGGCGCTCTCTAGGCCGGGATCGCGGCGTTCGCTCCCGGCGTCCACTTCCTCCAGAAGCCGTACCGCCTCTCCGACCTGGTCCGGAAGGTGCACGCCATCCTTTCGAAAGCCGCCTGATACGGGACTGTCTTATTGTCGCTATAGTGGGCGAACACACGCGGGCTGGTGATGTCGCCCGCTGGTTCGCCCCTACGCATGATCCGACGGCACGTGACTATAGCGTCAATAAGAGAGAAACCTATGACCGGTGCGATGCGGCGCCCGCAGGGCGATTGCATGAAAGATGGGGCACAGGGGCGATCCGTCGCCCGCCAACCGATACGGTGATGAACGAGCCAGTCGGCTGTGCTCGGGACGTCGTCCTGAATGGTAGGGATTCCTCGACTTCGCGGCGCGCGACCATGATACGCACACGGAGCCAACGTGCGCCGCTTCGCTCGGAATGACCGCGCGGGCTCAGTTGCGCAGTACCACCGAGGATGCGCCGTCATTCCGAGTGGAGCGGCGAGGTACCGGCACGTGTTCGGCTGATGCCTGCGCCCGCCGCGAAGTCGAGGAATCCCTGCCGCTCGTCGTGCTGGCTCCTTCTGCGAACCGCCCTACACGCCGCCTCATGCAATCGCCCTGGCGGCGCCCGCGCCCGTGTTGCGCCGGTGCGGGCCCGCGGCTACCTTTGTGCTTCGGTAGAACTGCCACGTCCTCTGCTCGGGCTTTCTTCGCAACCCCCAGCCATCGGAGCACGCCATGATCAGCTACGCCGGGAAGAACAGGCGCACCGTCAACTACATGAAAACCTTCTACTTCGACCACCCGGAGTGGACCCCCTGCGGCGTCAGCATCATGATGGCGACGTGGATGAAGTACCGGGACGAGGTCGAATCCATCGTGCTCGCGCACCCGCGGATCTTCCCCGGCTATCGGAAGGGGCAAGTGAACTACGACTTCCCCGGCGCAGGGCCGCTCTACGAGCCGGGCCTCCACGCCGACGCGTGGGGAACCGTGTGGAAGAACATCACGCGCGGCCTCGACAGCATCTCCGTGGTGCATCCGCTGGAGGACTGGGCGGCGTTCGACGCGTGGGTGCCGCCCGACCCGCTCACGCAGAGCGAGTTCGGCGGCCGCGACTGGGAGGCGACGAAGCGCGGGATGGAGGCACAGCGGAAGCGCGGCGACCTCGTACACGGTGGCGGCCTCATGCACGGCTTCCTCTACATGCGGCTCTACTACCTGCGCGGGTTCGAGAACCTCATGCTCGACATGGCGACGGACGACCCGCGTCTCCATCGGCTCATCAAGATCATCGAGGACTACAACGTCGCCGTCGTCCAGAAGTACCTCGACCTCGGCGCGGAGTACATCAGCGAGGGCGAGGACCTGGGCAACCAGCACGCGCTGCCGATCAGCCCGGCCGCGTGGCGGAAGTGCATCAAGCCCACGTACGAGGCCATGTTCGGCCCATGCCGCGACCGCGGCATCCCGGTATACCTGCACTCCGACGGGCACATCCTGGAGATCATCCCCGACCTGATGGAGACGGGCGTCACGATCATCAACCCGCAGATCCGCGCGAACGGGCTCGCGGGCCTGAAGCAGCTCGTCGGCAAGGTGGCGATCAGCCTCGACCTCGACCGGCAGCTCTTCCCGTTCGCCTCGCCGGCCGAGATCGAGGATCACATCTGGGAGGCGTACGACGCGCTCCACCTGCCCGAGGGCGGCCTCATGCTCGGCGCGGAGTGCGAGCCGGACGTGCCCCTGGAGAACATCGAGCAGATCTGCAAGGTGATCGAGGAGGTCTGCGGGCTGCCCGAGCCCGAGGTCCTCATGCAGGCGAGGGAGACGTAGGCGTCGTCCGGCGCACGGCGGTGGCGCCCGGAGGGAGCGGAGTCCGCGATGCTGCATCTATGCAGGGGCCCGATCTTCACGCCATCGGAGCTGGAACGGATCGAGGAGGGGGCGATCCGCATCCTCGAGCAGGTCGGCGTCCGGGTGCTCCACGACGGGGTGCGCGAGACGACGCGCCGGGCCGGATTCGCCTTCCGGGGCGACCGAGCCCTCGTCGAACGAAGCCGCGTGCGCGCGTTCCTCGACGCCGAACGAGCGCGGAACGGGAACCTCTCCGGCCCAGAGGAGGATAGGCCGCCGGCGGGACCGCTCACCCTCGGCGTGAGCCAGTACTCCGAGTACCGCCACGACGTCGAGACCGACCGGATCGTCCCGTTCACCGCCGAGACCCTGATCGAGGCGACGAAGATCGTGGATGGCCTGGCGGAAGACGGCATTCGCGCCGGCGCGCCGGGCACGCCGATGGACGTGGCCCCCGAGCTTCAGTCGGTGGCGTGCTACTGGACGAGCCTCACGTACAGCCGCCACGGACAGCACCCGCTCGATCCGCGCTCGGTCGCCGCGCACCGGTACGTCATGGAGATGGCGGCGTGCGTCGGGCGGCCGATCAAGGTTCTGCCGGTGTACGTCGTGAGTCCGCTCTGCCTCGGCGGCCTGACGCTCGACGCGGTGCTCGCCTTCCGCGACCGCATCACGACCGCATGGGTGGTGTCGATGCCGTCGCTGGGCGCCACCGCACCAATCGGCGTCGGCGACGCGTACGCCGTGAGCACGGCGGAGATCGTCGGCTCGGCGATCATCCTGAAGGAGATCACCGACCTGGAGATCGGATGGGAGGTCCAGATGTTCCCGTTCGACCTTCGCCGGACGTCGATCGTGTTCGGCTCGCCGGAGAACTTCCTCCTCCAGCTCGCCACGGCGGAGGTGAACGCCTTCCTCCACGGCACGCGGTGGACTCCCGCCGCGGCGAACATCCATACGATGGCGAAGGTGCCCGGGCCACAGGCGGCGGCGGAGAAGGCGAGCCTCATGACGACCGGCGCCCTGCTCGGCGCCCGCCACTTCGTCCACGCGGGAACGCTCTCCCTCGACGAGGTCTTCAGCCCCGAGCAACTCGTCATCGACTGCGAAATCCGGGACCACGTCGCGCACCTCGTCGGCGGGCTCGACGGCGACTGCGACCCCGATGGCTGCGCGGCCGACGTCGCGGAGGGCATCGAGCGCGGCTTCATGGGGCTCGACTCGACCGTCGCCGGCTACCGGAGCGCCTGTTGGTACCCTCGCTTGTTCGAGCGAGGGCTCCTCGGCTCCTGGCGCGAGGCGGGCAGCCCGGACATCCGGCCGGCGGCGCGGGAGCGCGTCCGCGCCGCGCTCGCCCGGCACGACTTCGCCCTGCCCGCCGATGTGCAGAGGGAGATCGATCGGATTTACGCGCGGGCGAAGACGGAGCTTGTCCGCTGAGGCGCCGCCGCGGGTCTGCCGGGAGCACTTCCGCACGCCCCGCGATGCCGGAGCGGATGCGGCGCCGCGAGTGCGATGCCGGTCAGGCAGCCTCGGGACGGCGTGCGGAGGCTCCGCTTGACGAGGCGTTCCATGCGCCGTAACTTGCTACCATCCTTCGGCAGACAGGCGAGGGATCCGAAGTCGTCCGGGAAGGTCCAGGCAGGGGAATCGGCATGGTAGTGGTAACCTATCACGGGCATGACTGCATCGAGTTCGAGGGCGACGCCGGGAAGGTCATCGTCGACCCGTACCTGAGCGAGAACCCGCTGGCCGACTGTGGGCCGGATGCCATCGACGTGGACGCGGTCATCCTCACTCACGCCCATGGTGATCATCTCGGCGACGCGATTGCCATCGCGAAGCGGCTCGAGGTGCCGATCATCGGCACGGCCGAAGTCGTGAAGTACTGCAAGGAGAAGTTCGGCGTTGACGGGCACCCGATGCATATCGGCGGCCAACACCGGTTCGACTTCGGCCGCGTGCGGCTCGTCGTCGCCCATCATGGCAACACGGCTCCCGACGGGATGGCGCTCGGACCGGCCTGTGGCGTCGTCATCGACTTCGAGCCGACGACCGTCTACCACGCGGGCGACACCGGGCTTACCCTCGACATGAAGCTCCTCGACGGCGTCATCGAGACGATCGACCTCGCGTGCCTGCCCATCGGCGGCAACTACACCATGGACATCCCCGACGCGGTCCGCGCCGCGGAGTTCATCCAGCCGCGCGTCGCCATGCCCATGCACTACGGCACGTGGCCGCTCATCGAGGCGGACCCGCAGGAATTCGCCAAACGGGTTCACTGCGACGCGCTGGTCCTCAAGCCGGGAGAGTCGAGCCGGATAAGCTGACGCCTCCGCCGATACCTCTCCAGGGCATGGGCGAACACCGGACTCACCCGGGACGTCGGTGCCCGCCTCGTGCGGAGGTGGCCCTGCGCCTGCCGACCCCGTGTTCCTCCTCCCCAATTGGCACCCGCTCAACGACTTCCGTACATTTGCGTCTCGACCGGCCGGCGATGGGCACCGCGGCACGTGCAGCCGGCGGCATGGCTTCTCCTGCGAGGGCTGTCCGATGTTGGCGAGGCTCCGGGAGCACCTCAAGGCGCAGAACATCGGCCTGCGCGCCGAGGTCCTCGGCGGGCTCACGACGTTCGCGACGATGGCGTACATCATCGTCGTGAACCCCTCCATCCTCGGCGAGGCGATGGGCCGACAGTGGACGGGCGCGCTCGTCGTCGCTACGTGCATCTCCTCGGCGGTGCCGACCGCGCTCATGGGGTGGTGGGCGAGGTACCCGATCGCGCTCGCGCCGGGCATGGGGCTCAACGCGTACTTCGCGTACACGGTGGTGCTCCAGCAGCACATCCCGTGGCCGGTGGCGCTGGCGGCGGTGTTCCTCAGCGGCCTCTTGTTCATCCTTCTCGCGCTCGTGAACGTGCAGGAGATGCTCGTGACGGCCATCCCGGCGGGCATACGGCACGGCATCGCCGCGGGGATTGGCATCTTCATCGCCTTCATCGGCCTGCAGAACTCCCGCATCGTCGTGGCGAACCCCGGCACGCTCGTGACCGCGGGCGATCTCGCGCGGCCCGAGTCGCTCCTCGCCCTCGGCGGGATCGTGCTGATCGGTGGGCTTCGGCTCTGGGGCGTCCGCGCGGCGATCATCATCGGCATCGTCGCCATCGCCGTCGTGGGGATGGCCATCGGCATCTCGCCGCTGCCGGGGGCGTTCGCCGCGGCGCCGGTCTGGTCGACTGGTCTCATCGGGCAGGCCGTCGTCCACCTGTCGGACGCGCTCGATCTCGGCCTCGTCACGATCGTCGTGACGTTCCTCTTCATCGACCTTCTCGACACGGCGGGCACCCTTACCGGCGTCGGCGGCGCGGCGGGCCTCCTCGACGCCCAGGGCCGTCTCCCGCGGGCGCGACGGGCATTCCTCGCCGGCGGCGTCGGCACGAGCTTCGGCGCGCTCATGGGCACGAGCACCGTCACGAGCTACATCGAGAGCGCCGCGGGCATCTCCGAGGGCGCGCGCACCGGCATCGCCAACTACGTCACCGCGGCGCTGTTCCTGCTCGCGATCCCGTTCTACCCGCTCGCGCAGGCGATCCCGCCGTATGCGACGGCGCCGGCTCTCGTCGTCGTGGGCGTCATGATGTGCGCGCAGATGCGCAACGTCCGCTGGGACGACATGGGCGAGGCGCTGCCCGCCGTGGCGGCGATGATCGGCATCCCGCTCACGTTCAGCATCGCGACGGGGCTCGCCATCGCGTTCGTCATCCATCCCCTCCTGCTCGCTGCCGGCGGCCGGTGGCGGCAGGTACACTGGCTGAGCTGGCTGCTCGCGGCGCTCGTGATCCTCCGCTACGCCCTCATGAGCGGCGGCGCGTGAGGCCGCCCGGGCCACGGCCGAAGGCGTGTCCGGGCGGCATGTCGGACCGCCATGAAGGAGCATTCTCGTGAAGCTGATCATCGCCTACATCAAGCCCTTCAAGCTCGACGAGGTCCGCGCGGCGCTGACCGAGATCGACATCCGGGGCATGTCCGTCTCCGAGGTGCGCGGCTTCGGGCGCCAGCGCGGCCACGCCGAGTTCTACCGCGGCAGCGAGTACCAGGTCGACTTCCTCCCGAAGATCCGCATCGACGTGGTCGTGCGCGACGACGAGGCGGAGATGGTCGTCAACACCATCATGGAGGCGGGCCGCACGGGGCAGGTCGGCGACGGAAAGATCTTCATCCTGCCCGTCGAGGACGCCATCCGCATCCGCACCGGCGAGGCCGGCGAGGACATCCTCTGAGGAGGCGGCAGACCGCGCCGCGCGCGCTCGATTTCGGACGGGTTGTGTACCAACCGTTCCGCCGCTATCATTCCTCTCCTGTCCAGCTTCCCTCTTCCTGCCGGGAGGCGGCTATGCGTACGCGACCGATTCGGCTCGCCGCGCTTGTCCTCGCCGCGCTCGCGGCGGTGTCCGTCCGCGCCCAGACGCAGCACCTGCCCACCATCGGCGTCCTCGACTTCACGGGCACCGGTGCGAGCGAAGCCGAGCTCACGACGCTCTCCGACCGCCTCCGGATCGAACTCGTCAACACGGGGCAGTTCACCGTCCTGGAGCGGGCGCAGATGAACACGATCCTCCAGGAGCAGGGCTTCCAGCAGTCCGCCTGCACCGCCACCGAGTGCGCCGTCGAAGTGGGGCAACTCCTCGGCGCGGAGAAGATGGTCGCCGGGAGCATCGGCCGCGTCGGCCAGACCTACCAGGTGAGCCTCCGCCTCATCGACGTGGCGACCGGCGCAATCGAGCACACGGCCCTGAAGGACTGCCGCTGCACCCTCGAAGAGCTCCTCACGACGACCATCGCGCAGGCCGCTGCCGAACTCGCCGGCGTCGCTCCCGTCGTCACCACGCCGCTTCAGCGCGGCGAGGGATTCGGCATCCTGTACGTCGCATCGACGCCGCCGGGCGCGCAGGTCATCCTCAACGGGCGGCTGACGGAGAAGGTCACGCCTGCCACCATCGAGCGCCTGCCGGCGGGCGAGCACGTCGTCCGTCTCACGAAGGGTGACCTGATCGCCGAGCAGCGAGTGACCGTCATCCGCGACGACGTGGTGCGGCTGACTCTCGAACTGCGCCCCGGCATGGCCAGCCTCTACATCAACAGCACGCCGCCCGACGCGGAGGTGACGCTCGACGGCCAGCCCGCGGGTGTGACGCCGCTGATCGTGCGGGACGTGACCGTCGGCGCACACACCATCCGGTTGGTGAAAACCGATTACCTCCCGTGGGAGAGCCAAGTCGCCTTGCGGTTCAGCGAACGCGCCGAGGTGTTGGCGACGCTCGAACCATGCGGATACCTCGCCATACGCACCGAGCCCGCCGACGCGGCAGTGTTCGTGGACGGACGCTCGGCGACCGCCAAGGGGCTTGTCCGGCTGATGCTTCCAATAGGCGAGCACCAGGTCGTGGTCACCTGCGCCGACTACGACTCGCTCGCGCAGAACGTGTCGATCGCGCAGGGGCAGATCAGCACCGTGCAGGGCACGCTCCGGTACCACTTCGGCAGTGTGCGGGTGACCTCCACGCCCTCCGGCGCGACGGTGACCTCCACTCCCGCGGGCATCTCCGGCACGACGCCGCTCTCGCTTTCGCGAGTAGAGCCCTGCAGTTATGCCGTGCGGCTGAACATGGCGGATCGTATGCCGTACGAACGCTCGATCTCCGTAGCCGCCGGCAAGATGTCCACGGTCGAGGGGGCCCTGTCGTACACGCCGGAGTACCTCGCGCGTGCGGAGCGACAGCGGCAGGCCGAACTGGAGCGGCAACGGCTGGTGGCGGCGGAACGGCAACGGATCGCGGCTGCCCACCGGGCGCAGATGAAAGCCGGCTTCCGCTGGATATCCCTTGGCGTCGCGGTCGTCGCCGCGGGCATCGGGTACAGGTTCAACCGCGATGTCGCGAGCGCAATCAAGGAGCGCCGCGCAGCGTACGACGACTATCTGAAGGCGATCACCACGCAGGACGCCGTTGCGCGACGAAAGGTATTCGAGGACGCCACCAACCGTGTTCACGGCGCGGCGCTGAGACGGAACGTTTTCTACGGCGTCGCCGGTGCGGGTCTCGGAGTCGGCATCGTCCTGTCGATTCCGTGAGGGAGGAAGCCCGATGAACCGCCTTCATTTCTCCGGCTTGCTACTCGCCGTTGCGCTGGCATGCCCGGGGTGCGACAAGGAGGAGAATCTCGTCCTCAACAACCGTGCCGACCCTGAGAGCCCGACATACGTCGGCCACGAGGTGCGGGACCCGCACGACCCCATCAATGTGCCGTCCGTCCAGATCACGAGCGCGCCGACGACGATCAAGATCAACGTCGCGTACACGTTCGTCGCGACGGCGAGCGACTGGAACCCGGCGGGCCTGCAAGCCGGCCGGATCACCCGTTACGACTGGGACTGGGGCGACGGCACCGCGAAAGCGAACGGCGCGGCGTCGGAGCAGCACACCTTCACGACCGCCGGGACGCGGACGGTGCGCGTGACGGTGACCGACGACGACGGGAACACGAAACTGCAGGCCGCGACCGTGACCGTGACGAACTACCCGCCCGTCGCGACGATCACGAGCGCGCCGAGCACGGTGAAGATCAACGTCTCGGTGACCCTGATCGGAACCGGGCAGGACGGCGAGAGCACGGGACGGATCGCGAAGTACGAGTGGGATCGTGACGGAGACGGAACCTACGAGTGGAGCTCCTCGGCATCCGGACAGACAAGCTACACCTATACGGCGCCCGGTACATACACGTTGCACTTCCGTGTGACCGACGACGACGGCAACACGAACGTGAAGACCGTGCAGGTGACAGTGACGAATCTGCCGCCGACGGCGACGATCACGAGCGCGCCGAGCACGGTGAAGATCAATGTGTCGGTGACCCTGATCGGAACCGGGCAGGACGGCGAGAGCACGGGACGGATCGCGAAGTACGAGTGGGATCGTGACGGAGACGGAACCTACGAGTGGAACTCCACGGCGTCCGGACAGACAAGCTACACCTATGCTACTGCCGGTACATACACGCTGCACTTCTGTGTGACCGACGACGACGGCAACACCGACGAGAAGACCGTGCAGGTGACGGTGAACCGCGGCCAATCGCCGGTGGCAAGTGCGGGCGGGCCGTACACGGTGAAGATCAACGTGCCATTGACACTGAACGGATCGGGCACAGACGCTGACGGGCGGGTGGTGAAGTATGAGTGGGATCGTGACGGAGACGGAACCTACGAGTGGGCCTCCACGGCGTCGGGACAGACAACCTACACCTATACGACGCCCGGTACCTACACGTTGCACTTCCGTGTGACCGACGACGACGACAACACGAACGTGAAGACGGTGCAGGTGACGGTCACGAACCTGCCGCCGGTGGCGGACGCCGGCGGGCCGTACACAGTGAAGATCAACGTGCCTCTCACGTTGAACGGATCGGGCACGGATGCCGACGGTCAAGTGGCGAAGTACGAGTGGGATTTCGATGGCGACGGGACGTTCGACTGGTCCTCGACGACCGGGCAGACGACCCACACGTACGCGACAGTCGGCACGTACGTGGCGAAGCTGCGGGTGACCGACGATGACGGGAACACGAACGAGAAGACCGTACAGGTGACGGTGACGAACCTGCCGCCTGTGGCGAGTGCTGGTGGGCCGTACGCGGTGGACATGAACGTGCTGCTGACGCTGAACGGATCGGGGACGGATGCGGACGGGCAGGTGGTCAAGTATGAGTGGGACTTCGGCAGCGATGGCACGTACGACTGGTCATCGACGACCACAGGGCAGACGAGCCACACGTACGTGACCGCCGGCACGTACACAGCGCGCCTGCGGGTGACCGACGACGATGGGAACACCGATGTGAAGACCGCGACGGTGACGGTGACGAACTTCGCCAATCCCACCATATGGATGACCGGCGCGGCGATGCCCACGGCTCGGAATGGTCTGGCCGCGGCGGCGATCGCCGGCAAGCTCTACGCCGTAGGAGGGGCAGACCTCCACAGCTACCTAAGCACGCTGGAGGTATACGATCCGGCGACGAACACCTGGACAGCCGGCGCGGCGATCCCCACGGCTCGGACTGCTCTGGCCGCGGCGGTGATCAACAACAAGCTCTACGTCGTCGGAGGGTCGAACGGTAGCGGCGGCCTCTGGAAGGCGCTGGAGGTCTACGATCCGGCGACGAACACGTGGACGAGGGGCGCGGGGATGCCCACGGCTCGGTATGGTCTGGCCGTGGCGGCGATCGGCGAAGGCGCGAGCGCCCGGCTCTACGCCGTGGGAGGGGCGGGCGGCATGAACAAGCTGGAGGTGTATGATCCGGCGACGAACACATGGACAGCCGGCGCGGCGATGCCCACGCCTCGGGTGAATCTCACCGCGACGGCGATCAATGGCAAGCTCTACGTCGTCGGAGGGTCGAACGGCAGCCGCGGCCTCTGGAACGCGCTGGAGATCTACGATCCGGCGACGAACACGTGGACGAGCGGCGCGGGGATGCCCATGGGGCAGGAGGGCCCCGCCGCGGCGGTGATCAACAACAAGCTCTACGTCGTCGGAGGGTACAACGGCAGTAGCTACGTGAACACGTTGGAGGTATACGATCCGGCGACGAACACATGGACAGCCGGCGCGGCGATGCCCACGCCTCGGTATGGTCTGGCCGGGGCGGCGATCGACGGCAAGCTTTACGTCGTCGGAGGGTCGAACGCCAGCTACTACCTGAGCACGCTGGAGATCCTCGGGCCGTAGGTGCGGCGCGCCGCACGCGGCGGACCGGCTCCGTATTGACTTGCCTCCCGCGCGTGCCTACACTCTCGCTCGACACGGCAGGGGAACCCAATCCACCCGGGCCGCGCCGCTTCCGCGGAGGACGTGCACGATGGACCGGTTCAGCGAGATTCGTGAGAAGGTGCTCCCGCTCTTGGAGCCGTACGGGGTGCTCCGGCTCGGCGTGTTCGGCTCGTACGCCCGTGGCGACTATGGCCCGAAGAGCGACATCGACCTGCTCGTCCGCTTCGAGGAGCCGCGCCGCAAGCCGTTCACGCTCCTCGATTGGGTGCGGCTGGAGCGGGAAATGCGCCACATCCTCGGCAGGAAGGTGGAGCTGATCCCGGAGGAGGGGCTGAAGCGGCACGTTCGGCCGTACGTCGAGGAAGACCTGGTGGTGCTCTATGAAAAAGCGGCATGAGCGCCTCTATCTTGCCGACATGCTCGACAGCATCAACGCCATCGAGACGTACATCGCGGGCGTCTCGTTCGAGGAGTTCTGTGGCGACCCGATGCGACAGGATGCCGTTGTGCGCCGGATGGAGATCATCGGCGAGGCGAGCCGACACCTCAGTCGCGAGCTCATCCGCCGCCACCCCGGGATGCCGTGGCCAGACATCATCGGGATGCGGCACAAGCTGACCCACGATTACTTCGACGTGCAACTCCGCATCGTCTGGGACACGGCAAGGAAGAGTCTGCCGCCGCTGAAGGCCTGGCTCGTCGAGGTGCTGAAGGCGGAGCCGCCGGCCGAGACATGACGGCGGGATGGGCTCAACTCAGATGCGTTTGGGAGGCATGCGGAACCGGGCTGGTAGCCGTCGTCGTCGACGTTCACCCCGCGTAGGGGCCGACCCGCCGGGTCGCCCCTATCGCCCGAGCGCCATAGTGACGGCGTTCACCTCGGCGAGAAGCGCCGGATCGTGGGCGAGGTCCTCCTCGAACTTCTGGCAGGCGTGGAAGACTGTGGCGTGGTCGCGCCCGAAGGCGGCGGCGATGGCGCGCAGGCTATCGCCGGTGAGCGTCTTGCAGAGGTACATCGTCATCTGCCGCCGCACCACCAGGTCGGACCGGCGGCCCCTGCCGATGAGCGCCGCGATGGGAACGCGGTAGTAGTTCGCCACCGCCTCCTGGATGCGGGCGATGGTGAGCTGGTCGACCGCCGGCACGCGCATCGTCCGCACGGCCTGCTCCACGACGTCGAGCGTCAGGTGCGCGTTGAGCTTCTCCACGAGGAAGAGCACGCGCTTGACGATCCCCTCCAACTCGCGGATGTTGCTGCTCACCTGGTTGGCGATGTACTCGGCGATGCCGTCGGTGAGCTCCAATCCGCCCGACTCGGCCTTCTTCTGACAGATGGCGATCCGCGTCTCGAGGTCCGGCGGCTGGATATCGGCGACCAGGCCCCACTGGATGCGCGAGAGGAGCCGATCCTGCAGGCCGCCGAGGGCTTCCGGCGGGCGGTCCGACGAGAGGATGATCTGCTTGCCCTGGATGTGGAGCGTGTTGAACGTGTGGAAGAACTCCTCCTGCATCCGCTCCTTGCCCTGGAAGAACTGGACGTCGTCGATGAGCAGTACGTCTGCGCCGCGGTAGCGCTTGGCGAACTGGAGGGTCTGGTTCTCCTTGAGCGACGTGACGAAGTCGCGCCCGAACTGCTCGCTCGTGACGTAGAGGGGCCTCGTAGTGCCGCGCTCCAGGCAGCGATTCGCCACCGCCTGGAGGACGTGGGTCTTGCCGAGGCCGACGCCGCCGTAGATGAGGAGCGGGTTGAACGGCGTGCGGCCCGGCACGTCGGCGACGGTCCGCGCCGCGGTCACCGCCACCTCGTTGCAGTTCCCGACGACCAAACTGTCGAAAGTGTAGTCCGCGTTGATGTCGAACTGGGGTGCCGCGCTTGCCCCATTGCCGCCGGAAGTGGCCGTGGTGGCGACGTGCCCTACGGTCCGCGGCGGCGCGGCGACGTGGCTTTCGGGCGCCGTGTCCCAGAGGCCGGCCTGCTCGACCTTCGCCTGCCCATTCACGGTGAACTCGATCTCGGGGGCGACGCTGAAGAGCTGGCGGATGACGGTGCGGATGTCCTTGAGGTAGTGCTGTTCGATCCAGCTCACCGAGAAGCTGTGCGGCGCTTCGAGGATGACGCGCTCGGCGTCGAGCCGCCGGCACTTCAGCGGCCGAAGCCACGTGTCGTAGCTCTGCGAGAAGAGTTTCCCCTTCAACGTGGAGAGGCACCGTGCCCAGGCATCCTCTGGCGCTAGGGTCACCATCGCATACACGCGAAACGAGATGAGAGAATGACCACTACGTCCGAAGGCATACGTCCGCGGTTCATTTAGGGTGCTGTACAGGTCATCCCCGCAGATACCGTCCGCGCGCGCACTCGCCAAGTACTCGGCGCGCCGCGAAAACACGGCTACCCGGGAGGCCGCCTACACTCGGCGATGCCGCATCGTCCTCGATGTCTGGATCGTGGTGCGCCGCGCCCTGCACGCGTACGCGGTGCAGCGACGCTCCTCCGGCGACCACTGGCCGTGGTCAGGCAAGAGATAAGCTAATCCTGCATTGCGGAAGGGGTCAAGACACGTTTGCACAGTATCCCGGCATTTTTCCTGGGCTTCGTAAGTGCGAGCTTCGCCGCGCGTTCCGGGATCAGCGATCCCTTATAAGTGGCTGATATGGAGCGTCGAGATACGACTCCATAGATAAGTTGCGATGGCCGGTTGAACGGCATCTTGAGACGGCGCGCACCGGAGAACTGCTCAGCCACATGTAGGAGATACGTCGCCTGGAGAGCGGCCGGCGTCGAGACCCGCCGCGGCGTGCGGAGCGCCCCCTGTGCTCCGGCCATCTCGCGCGGGGCCGCGAAACTTTCGCTCCCATAGGGGCGTTGTGGAAAGTGGTACAAGGCACTGTTTTTCTACGATTAGGCCACTCGCGAGAGATCATCGATGGACCCGATGGAGCTGCCGGCGGAGCTCGACCGCGATGAGCTGATCCGTCGCATCGACTGGAGCAAATCCGATGCGATCATCCGGATGGACGGGCTCAGGAAGATCATCCTCGACGTGGGTGCCATGGGCGCGCTGCGGAGGTCGCTCGTGGACACGATGGGGTTGGACCGTGCGCGGGGGATCTTCCGGCGCTTCGGGTTCTCGTGCGGGCGCGCGGACTTTGAGCAGTATGCGAAGCGCGCGGAGGATCCGGAGAGCGAACGAGCGCTTGCGCGCGGTACTCGGCGAAGTTCGAGCGCGGGCCGTTGCGCCTCGCCGGCGAGGCGACCGACCTGCTTCAGCGCTACCGCTGGCCGGGCAACGTGCGCGAACTGGAGCACGCCGTCGAGCGCGCGGTGCTGCTCTCCGACGACGACGTCATCCAGCCGGAGGACCTGCCGCCGGAGATCGCCGTGCCCTCGTTCGACGACACGAACCTCGCGCCCATGACGCTCGAGGAGGTGGAGAAGCACCACATCCTCCGTCGGCTGGAGGAGTGCGGCGGCAACCGCAGCGAGGCCGCCCGGCAGCTCGGCATCAGCAGGAACACGCTCGCCCGCAAGCTCAAGAGCTACGGATTGGCGCCTGACGACGGGCAAGACGGCTCGCAATGAAATGAACCATGCGCGGCTCATTCTGACACAGGGCCCGTCCCCTCGTGCGCGGGGGTGTCGCCCGGCCATGTGAGCGGCTCCGCCCTATCGCGGGCATTCGTCCGGACGGAGCGCCGCGCTGGCACGATATGTGGAATGGAGAGGGGTATACCCCAACGTCGGTTCTTCCTTCGGGAGCCCGCGCATGTTGTCAGTGCTCGTGATCGATGACGAACTGGGTGCCCGGACCCTCCTGGCCATGGCGCTTGCTGGCGCGGACGTGCGCGTCGAGACGGCCGGCACCGGCGCCGAGGCGCTGAAGCTCCTGCGGGATACGCCGTTCGACTGGGTCGTCTCCGACGTGCGCCTGCCCGACACGAGCGGCATCACGCTTACGCAGGAGATCCTCCAGGCCCGGCCGAACGCGCAGGTCATCCTCATGAGCGCCGTCGTGA
>Ga0315279_10004021_pt1 | contig 19966 bp, 19 predicted proteins | sample YL17G06_20_MG_FD_203694 | JGI IMG/M metagenome (GOLD analysis project Ga0315279, IMG submission 203694) | Sediment microbial communities from Yellowstone Lake, YNP, Wyoming, USA - YL17G06_20 | ecosystem: Environmental > Aquatic > Freshwater > Lake > Sediment | place: USA: Wyoming | collected... | reverse complement strand
TGTTCGGCTGTATGATGTGATTTGACGTTCATAATAGCTTCCTTGCAAAAAAAGTGGTTATCTGTTGACTATTATGAACTATATCGACAAAATGCCCGTTAGCGCATTAACTTATTACAATTGGTATGATACATAGACTTCCACAGGTGCTCTTTCATTGCCCATTTTGCACTGCCACAGCGGTATTCTCTGTGTATCTTTAATTTCAAACACTTCAAAGAGGGATTTATCTTTTTTAAGATATTGAGGTGGTGTTACATGTGCCACGAACTTTCCATTTTCGGAGAAATAGTCTTTTTCTGTTGGCCATCCCCAACTATCTGCATAAGTGACTTTAACCAACGCAGTAACTACAAATAAAAGAACAAGTATTTTTTTCATTGCTTGAGCCCTTTCAGCCTTGGCTTCTTCCATTCCTGTGCCACTACTATTATAGACGTGAAAACCCAAGAAAAGTTGCAGGATTTTACCCTAGTTTTCTTCTCTACGGGACAAAGGCGGTTTCATAGTGTCGAATTTGCTCGCGGCCTTTTTGGCCGAGCACTATTGTAACAATGTCAAAGCGAAATGGTCTATCTTCTACTTTGTGGGTCGCGAGAAAATAGCGGGCGGTGCGGAGCAATTTTACTTTCTTGGCATACGTTATAGATAGTTCGGGAGGTCCAAAAGCTTCATCGGCTTTTGTTCTGACCTCGACAAAGACAATGGTTCTGTCGGGAGCGACCATAATAAGGTCGATTTCGCCGGTTTTGCAGGAAAAGTTGTGGGCAAGTTTTTTGAGGCCTTTTTTCGTCAGGAACTTTTCGCAGCGTTTCTCGCCCCATCGTCCGAGGAGCTTTGGGTCGGACGATAATCTGCGTTTATTGAAAAACATAATCGAAACCACCGGTAAAACCGGGGGCTAAATACCTTAATTAGTTGGCATCGGCGTGCTCGCTGTGCCGCTGGGTCAGCTTGACGGCCTTGCCTGTGCGCTTACGCAGGTAATATAGTTTTGCCCGCCTTGTCCTGCCACTTCGAACCGGCTTGATGCCGATAACGTTAGGTGAATGAAGGGGGAAGATTCGTTCCACGCCCTCGTTATTGACGATTCGGCGCACTGTGAAGGTTTCGTTGATTCCGTGTCCTTTGCGGGCGATTACAGTGCCTGTAAAAACTTGTGTCCGCTCTTTGCCGCCTTCTTCAATGCTGCAGAGGACATCCACAATATCGCCTATTTCAAAGTGCGGTATGCTTTTCTTGAGGTTTCTACTTTCGACAGCATCCAACAATTCGGTTTTCACGGATATAACTCCTGTAAGCCGGGATTGGTGGGCTTCAGCCCACCCTACAACAGCTTTTTCAAAAAGCTGCTCCAATATACCTACTTGCGGTATAAAAGCAAGCGTAAACCCCACGTGGAACGTGGGGCTACATAACCCCCAAAATAAATCCCAATAAACGATGCGGGGACAGGTTTGGGGGCTAACCAACCCCGCAATAAATCCGCCGCAGGCGGACAAGTTTCGGGGGCTAAAAATCTAAACGGCGTCGGCGACATTTTCGCTGGCGTATTCTTTTTTGCCATTTATTATATGGTTGCCGTTTACTGTAAATTTCCCATTTATTGCCAATTTACCATTCACCGTCTGGAAGCTCATCTGGGCCTCACCTTTTTTACCGGTCGCTGTCTGAGCGCCTAATCGCTCTTCCGCCGCCCGCAGAATTGCTGCTAACATTTCCGGGTAAGACAATCCGGCGATTTTGGCCATTTTTGCCATGTGGCCGTCCCAGCACCAGCCCGGGTTGGGATTTACCTCAAGTATTTTGGGATTGCCCTTCGAATCGAGTCGCCAATCGAATCTGCAGTAGTCTCTGCACTCCAGGCGCTCGAAGAGCTTCAAACAACATTCTACGACGAACTTCTCCATCTCATCGGGCAGATTGGCCGGGATAGACTTGAGATTCCAGTAAGGCGAATCGGGCAGCCACTTGGCTTCATATCCGCAAATTCTGGGCAGGTCCGGCGGCAAAACGGAGTAGTCCTCTTCGATTATGGGCAAAACCACATAGGATTCCGGGAGGTTTCCAATAATTCCTACGGTGAAATCCTTTCCCGTAAGGAACTCCTCGACAAGGATAGGTTTTTCATAGCCGAATTTCTCCCTTGTTTCCACGATGGCATTGACAAGCTCTTCGCCGGTATTGGCAACGGAGCGTTGGGTTATGCCAAAACTGGAATCGCCGAAGTTGGGTTTTGCAATGACGGGGAATTCAAAAGGCAGATCAAAAGTGCAGTCCTGTGGTTTTATAAAGAAGCCCTCGGGCACAGGGATGCCCATTTCCTTTGCGATTCCTCGGACGAGGGATTTGTCATAACAAAATGCAAGACACTGAGGGCCGCCGCCGGTATATGGGCAGCCGAGCATCTCCAGCAATGAGGGAATGTGGAGCTCTTTTCTGGCATCGTTACAGAAACCCTCATCGCACAGGTTCACCACAAAATCCATTTTGGGTTTCAGCCGGGTCAGGTCGTTGACCAGAGTATCGTGGTCGTTAAGATACGTAATGTTATATGTGTTAAGCTCCTTTAGCGCATCTTTGAGCTGGTCAATCGTATAGAAGTCATCGTCATCAAAAACACGCAGCGGCTTGAGGGGGTCGGGTTTGGTGGGGTCGCCAAATATTACAACTATATCTTTTGTCGGCTCCTTCCTCTTTTTTACAGGGGTCCATTCTTTTCTGACCACAGCCGATACTACGATGCGTTTTTCCATCATCCCCAAATCCTGGTTGCGCTGAGAATCGCCTGACATCTGGCCGTGAATGGTGATGTCGGTAAAGCCAATAGATTTAAGCAGCTCCTCAATGCTTTTTCGCGTATAAAGCCGCTCGGCGTAGAACTGGTCTGCAATAACGCCTTTTCCCACGTGGGTAATCACCTCACGTGAGATTAAGCGTTGTTTGTCCATTGAGAGGGAGCGCTCCCTGCAAACAAAGTAGTTCTTGTCTATCCACTCCCAGGACCTCGGCTGAAAACGTCTTCTGAGATAATCACCGTCGGCGACGTCTATCAGGATTTTTCCCCAGGGCTTCAAGACCCTGAGGACCTCTTTGAGGACCCTGACGTCGTCCTGAGGCGTTTCGAAATAGCCGAAACTATTTCCCAGAATCATAACGGCGTCAAAGGAATCCGGCTGATAAGGGAGTTTTCTTGCGTCTCCTTCTCTGAACTTAACGTTGAGGCCTTCTTTTTTATTCTGGGCTTTGGCTTTTTGAATCAGATACCGCGAGCGGTCCAGGCCCTCAACATCGGCAAATCCCCGCTTTGCTAATTCAAGAGAGTCCGGTCCCTGTCCGCAGCATAAATCGAGAATTTTATCTTCGGGCGACAGGTTGAGGATTTTCAGGAATGCATCAACCTCCTTAACGGTAACCTGCGGGTCGTCCACCACATCGCCATCTGTTTTTAAGTAGAGTGAGTTGAAAATTTGCCGCCACCACTCGGGCTGCACGTGCTCCTCAAGATTGCCAACAGGACCAAGAGATTTTATCCCTCCGATGCCGCCCCTGCCTCTCGGGGGCGGCTTTGAACTTGGTGAGTCATCTTTATCTTTCATAATACAGTTGTTCCTTTCCTATTTCTATACACTACCATTTTCCAATAAATCAGGACGCCATTTTTTCGTTCGCTCAAGCGCCTGCCGGCGTCGCCACTGTTCTATTTTACCATGGTCTCCGCTCAAGAGAATATCAGGCACCTTCATACCGCGAAAAACTTCGGGCCTGGTGTATTGTGGGTACTCCAGAAGCCCATCGCTGAAGGATTCGCTTTTTATCGACTGTTCATCACCGACCGCACCGGGCAGCAATCTGACGACGGCGTCAATAATCACCATAGCCGGCAATTCACCGCCACTGATAACATAATCGCCTATCGAAATCTGCTCGGCACCGAGGCCGATGCGAATCCGCTCATCAAAACCCTCATATTTGCCGGAAATTAAAATCAGCCGACTCTCGGCACTTAATTCGGCTGCTTTTGCCTGACTAAACCGCTCTCCCTGCGGCGTCAGCAGGATTACGCGGGCTTTTTCCGGCGATAACTTCAGCACAAAATCAAAACAATCAAAAACTGGGCCCGGCATCATAACCATACCCGGCCCGCCGCCGTATGGTTTATCATCTACTTTGTGGTATTTGTCAAGAGCAAAATCCCTTATATTGGTAAAAACAATTTTTACTATCCCCTTCTCCTGTGCCCTCTTTGGTATCGAGCAGCTTAAAGGCGACTGGAACATCTCCGGAAAAAGGGTAAGGACGTCGATACGCATTATTTACTATTTATTATTGGCTATTTACTATTGTTCTTTAGTTTGGTCTTATCTTTTTTACTGGTCAATCTTTTTTTCTTCGGGTTTTACTTGAGGTTCCGGTTTTTGCTCGGGTTTTGCAGATTCGGCCTGGGGTTTTACTTCGGCTGGTGCGGCTTTGGTTTTTCCTTCAGTTGGCGGGGCTTGTTTTGCGGCGGCGAGCTTTTCTCTTTCCGCCTTTGTGAAGGGTCTGCCTTTTTTGCGGGCTAAGGCCCTGGCCTTTGCCCGGCGGGCAGTTCGTTCCTTTGCACATTTATTTTTAATGCCCTGCCGGAGCAGGATTTGGGATACCGTATCCGACGGCACCGCCCCTTTGTCGAGCCAATACTGCGCACGCTCCTTGCTCAAAACAATCTGCTTGGCGGGGTTCTTTTCGATAGGGTCATAATGGCCGATTTTTTCAAGAATTCTGCCGTCGCGAGGCGTGCGAGACTCGACCGCGTTAATTCTGAAGAACGGCCGATTCCGCCTGCCCATCCTCATCATTCTCAATTTTACTGACATATCTATCTCCTGAATTTCAACTGTGGCTACTCTATTGCTCTGTTGAAAAAAGTTCTCCGACTCGTTGGTGTCATTTCGAGCGAGCTATAAGCGAGTCGAGAAATCTGTTTTTAATAGATTTCTCCACTTCGTCCCGACAAGTCGGGACTTCGGTCGAAATGACGGTGGCCTTTTCAACAGAATACTACTTTATATCAGTTTCCGCAATTTTTGCAAGAGCAAATTACGAAACCCGTTTGCTTTTTTTGACAGGATAACAGGATATACTTAAATAATTTATTTTGTTAATCACTTTCCAAATTCTTGACTTTTCGTTTAACCTCAACTTTCTGCTCTCCAAAGTTAAGCTGCCTTGAACAACTTTTTAGAGAATAATTTCGGTTAAAATCTCATATCAGGCCGTTTTTTTATGGATTCCCGCTCCCTCGACCGTGCTCCCCACTTCGCTCTAAATGGCAGGGCTTCGCAGGGCAAGCGGGACAGGCTTCGCGGGAATGACAAATTGGCCTGATTATCTAAAAACTTTGTAATACCAGCTTAAAATTGCTTTTCTAATCCTGTTATCCTGTTCATATCTGTTGCAGGTTACGAAACATGTTTACAATACAAGGAATAGCCATTTATGAAGATTGCGAAGTTGGCTGGGTCAATTCGGGCATCGGCGGCAATCCTTTGGATTTGTTCATCAGTTAAAGAATCCGCATTTTGCTTTTCGCGCGGCGTCATTATAGCAACTGCCTTTTTTAACTGCTCCAACTCCTCTGTGGTCGGCGCGGCCAGCATTGCCAGCTCGCTGCCGCCTTCTATGTCCTCGAACTGGGTCCTCACAAGCCGGCCATATTCGCTGTCGGTAAAGCGTGCGACTTTTTCGAGATATTGTTCGATGGAAATTTTACCTTTTATCTCCGTTCTATTTTCCCTCTTCGCTTTATGATTTTTTTTCGTCTCGAGCGCTGCTTTATTTTTCTGCCGGCCGACATAGCCGCACTTATCGCGCCCATATTAAAGCCGCCTGAAAAGAGGGCCTTTAGGCCGCCAAAGGTTCCGCCGCTAAGGGCCTTGAGCATATCCCTGCTGCGTGTGAAGGTCTTTACCAGGCCTGAGACATCGTGGGGCTGCACGCCTGCCCCTGCGGCAATCCGTCTTCGTCTGGATGAATCTATAACATCGGGCTGGCGTCTTTCCTGCGGCGTCATCGAATAAACAATCGCTTCCATTCGCTTTAGCTCGTCCTCACCAATATCCAGGTCCTCCAGTTGGCCGCCCATTCCCGGCATCATTTTCAGCAGGTCCTTGATGCCGCCCATTTTTTTGACGGCCTGCATCTGCTTGAGGAAGTCGTCGAAGCCAAACGTGCCTTTAGCCATTTTTTGCTGAAGTTTGGCAGCTTCTTCGGCCTGGAAGTGCTCCTGCGCCTTTTCCACCAGAGAGACAACATCACCCATACCGAGGATTCTGCCGGCCATTCGCGCGGGGTGAAATTCTTCGAGCTTGTCTAATTTTTCGCCGACGCCGATGAACTTGATGGGCTTTCCTGTTACCGCCTTTACACTAAGGGCGGCGCCGCCGCGTGCGTCACCATCGAGTTTTGTAAGGATGATGCCGTCCAGCTCGAGACGGTCGTTGAACTCTTTGGCCGAGTTGACGGCGTCCTGGCCGGTCATCGCATCACAAACCAGGTAAATCTGGTGTGGGTTAATGGCCTTTGCGACATCGGCTATCTGCGTCATCATTTCCTGGTCCACGTGCAGTCGCCCTGCTGTGTCGAGCACTACCACGTCGAAACCGTTTTCCTGTGCGTGCTTTATGCCATTTTGGGCGACCCTCACCGGGTCTTTGCTATCTTCGCTATAAACATCAATGTTTGTCTGCTGGCCGAGGACAACCAACTGCTCGATAGCAGCGGGTCTCTGGAGGTCGTCAGCCACTAAAAGCGGTCTTTTGCCCTTTGCGACGAGGTATTTGGCCAGTTTTGCGGCGGTGGTGGTTTTGCCGCCGCCCTGGAGGCCGGCCAGCATAATTATCGTTGGTCCTGGAGAGACAAAATAGATACGGGTGTCCACAGGCCCCATCAGCTTGGTGAGCTGGTCGTTGACGATTTTTATCATAACCTGGCCTGGATGGAGACTTTTTATCACCTCGGCGCCGACAGCGGCCTGCGTAACGTCTTTGCAGAACTGCTTTACAACATTGTAGCTGACGTCTGCCTCAAGCAGAGCTTTGCGGACATCCCGCATAGCATCCGAAATGTTCGCCTCGGTAATCCGGCCCCGGCCCGACAGCGACCTGAAGACCGAATTGAATTTTTCAGTTAGTGATTCAAACATAATTCGATACTTCCGCCTTCGCTGAAGCTACGGCGGACAAGCGATACTCGATGCCGTTGCCCCTTCGGCAAGCTCACTTCGACAGGCTCAGTGCAAGCAGGGCAAGCGTGCCGGTAACTCCGCCACACAGATGGCGGACAAGGGCTAAACAAACCCCCAAATAAATCCGCCATAGGCGGACAAGTTTGGGGGCTAAATATAACATTGAGCTTTAACCATTCTGGTAAGGAGAAAATTGTAAGACGATAAGGGTGGTTTTGCAAGGATAAAATATAATACAGCGAGACCCTTGCGAAGATTGGTTAGAATTTCTAACAAAATGAGTTTTTACATTATCAAAGGTCAGAGATTGCCACGCCCCCGCTGTTTTGCTTCGCAAAAGCGAAGCAGCAGGGGCTCGCAATGACATTCTTTTTGTTAGAAGCTATTAAACAGTCCAGTCTTTTGCGCCTTTAATAAACTTATTCTGGAAGATTATTCCTATGGCCATCGGGACCGCCAGCATAAGCGGCAGAAACCACTTATCACCAAACACCCGTTCCTGTAATCCTTCCGCAGCGCCCATATATTTGTAGAGGACCGCCAGGACTCCTACCACGATCATAGCACTACCGAGCAAGCTTGTGAAGAGCATAACAGCTATTTTGAAGACGATAAAGGAAATCATACCACCAGCGATAGCACCGATAGCAGCACCTGCCCAGATGTGTTGAGTGGGCATCTGCAGAGCGTACCAGCCAGCACTTGTCAGGACCGCGCCTGCTGCTGCGCCCAGGAGCATTACTCCCACTCGCAGCAGCGGTATGGACATAAAGGCAAAAAGGCCCGCAGATATGGCTCCAAGCCAAATGCCATTGCCTCTGACAAGCTCCTTGTTTGCCCACCACCCGAGAAGAAACCCTCCTATAGCAAAACATTCTGTCGCCAGGATTTTGAACACGCGCCAGCCGTAGAAAAGACAGACTGTACCGAAACATATAAAGGTCAATACTTCCACTGGACGAAGGGAAGTGGCTTGCTCCCAGATGAAGTTCAAGATGTTTGAGACAATTCCTTCTTTGGCAGCTTCACGGGTCGTGGTTTCGGTCGCCTGTGCGAGGATAGTAATCAAATCCATTTTTTTCTCCTTGATTTAGTTGGTAGTTCGCTGTTCATAGTTCGTTGTTCCTGCTGAAGAGATTCTTCTGCAGGTTCTTTATAAAAATGGCGTTTAAGCGTTATGTAGTCCGCCAACGTTGTTTTGCTTTCTCATATTCTTCTTTGTCCTCTACTTGTTTTTTTCTTATCGAGCGTTTTTCCGCTCGTCGGCAAAGCAGCAACTGCACAACCGTGCCGAAGGCTGTCATTGCTATAAAGATGCCGCCATAGAACGGCACTTTGCGACAAATGCCGGTGATGGGAGCGCTGCCTTTATACAATAACAGCAAAATCATACCGGTAAAAGTGAGTATTACCCCCAGGGTTGCACAGCCCAAGGCCGAGGACAGTCGCCAGGAATAAAAGCCGCTAAAGAAGAATATCGCCGTCATCGCCGCTGTTATCACCCAGCCCTGCAGGGGTATCCGTGAACGAACCTGCTTTAATTCGTGGTTAAAGTTAATGAGGTAAACTTTAATTACTTCTATGGTCTGGGTGGTGTTCATAGCCGAGCCGTGAATTGCCGGCGGGCTGGGGTTTGTTGCGGATAGCTGCTGTGGGATTCCGAGGTATGGCCAGGCAAAAATCGTAAAACTTACCACTGCTGCTAACGCCGCTGCCAGCACTATGAAAAATATTCTTTCAAATATCACCGCGAAAGCTGCCAGGACGGCGGCGAGAAAAACCGCCGAGGGGACATTTTGACGGATAACAAAAAGCCCGCAAACAGCTCCGGTGACGGCGCCAGCAGCACCACACAAAATTTTTCCGAGGCCCAGCCCCCCAAGCCAGATAAACAATCCGACCAGGACCATTGCTATTCCCAGTCCGATTAAGAATATGGGGCTAAACCACCCTGCCACCTGTTCGAAATTCTGTAAAAGCCCAAACATAATACCTTATATTCGTGAATCGTGGTTCGTCGTGCGTATTGCGTTTTCTAAGTTCTACATTCTGTGTGCCGGATAGGAGCTATTCACACTAACGACTAATTACTGACGACTAATTTATTATCGGCCTATGGGGACGATTTCCGTTAGAGGGGTGGAATGTTTTTGGTGGTATGAGGCCCAAAAAATGGTTCTGCGCAAAGAACGGTATAGTGCGGATGAGAGGAGTCGAACCTCCAAGGGCTAATGCCCACTGGCTCCTGAAGCCAGCGCGTCTGCCAATTTCGCCACATCCGCAATTTTGTTTTCCTTGTCAAAATTGCTCTTAGACAAGGGTGATATTAACATTTTTTGCCCTCCAGTCAAGGATTTTGCCGTAAATCCGTCAGGCCATTACAATCAAATTGCCAGGTTGCCCTATAATAGGCTGCCCTCGACAAAGCCGTCCCATAAAACTGCCCCAGCCGTCTCAAGCCGACAGAGCTTATTTTATTTACCGCCATTTATTTAAGCTGGCCGGTTTTATAGTCGATTTCCCCCTTACTGGGGTATTGACAAGAACTTACGTTGTGCTGAATTGGCCATGTTTTGTTTGGGTCAGATAGGGTTCATTTGCTTCGCCAGTCGAAGTAAATCTTAAAATAAACTGAATTTTTCTCTTGCCTTCGGTGGCTTATGTTATATAATTTAATTAAATATAACTCGGAGAAGAGGGTGAGCTTCCTGAACTCACTTCGAGCTTTTGCCCTTTTGGTGTATAAACCGCGAGAGTCGTTGTCTGGTTGTGGTTATTTATATGGAGATTGAGGCCCTGATAAACCGCAATATCCAAGGTGAAGGAGGTCGGAGGGATTCTGCACAGCCCGTCTCTAACATTCCTAAGGCGCAGACCAACCTTCTTTTCGGCGAATTGCTTGTCTCCAAGGGACTATTAAGCCCTGAAGAATTGCTCGAGGTGCTCAGCGAGCAGCGTGAGCACGGAGGCCGACTCGGCGAGGTGCTGCTTCGACGGAAGCTGCTAAACGACGAGGATGTTACCAATGCGCTGGCGGAACATCTTGCCATAGAGCACTTCCGGCTTGATGATGTCAGCAAGATTGATATGAGCATCTCGCGGGCGCTGCCTGAGAGTATCGCCAAGCGATTCTGCCTTGCGGCGGTCGGCGAGGACGACGGCAAGGTCATCGTTACAATGGCCGACCCTCTCAATGTCATCGCAATAGATACGGTGACATTGAAGATGAAGCGTCAGATTCGGCCTGCAATCAGCTCGCCTGCGGAGATTCGCCGGATAATCGAACTAATTTATCACGGCTCCGATGTCGAGGATGAGCAGCTTCGGACCATAGTCCAGACGGAGGTTGACAGCGGAGAGCAGCCGGGCGATTCGCTTCTGGAAGATACTCTGGAGACAGACATCAGCAGCGAAGTTGCTGCAACCAAGGCGCCCGTGATTCGTTTTGTTGACCTGGTGTTGAGCCAGGCGGTTAAAAGCAGGGCGAGCGACATTCACATCGAGCCGCAGGAAAATGCTGTGTCGGTGCGGATGCGAATAGATGGAGTGCTGCGGAATATGGTTCCGCCGGCCAAGATGATGCACGCTGCCATAGTTGCGAGGGTCAAGATTCTGTCGCAAATGGACATTGCGGAGCGGAGATTGCCGCAGGACGGCCGGTTCAAGGTAAAGGCCTCCGGCAGAGATATAGACGTGCGGGTGTCGGTAATCCCGACGATATACGGTGAAAAAGTCGTGATGCGAATCCTTGACGCATCGGCAGTGAACCACAACTTAGACCAGCTTGGCTTCGAGCCGGAGCTTCTTAGCGAGTTCAAGACTATGCTGTCGCAGCCGCACGGCATCATAATTGTTACAGGGCCTACCGGGAGCGGCAAGAGCACAACCCTATACTCGGCGCTGAATTACTTAAGAGACCCGACGAAGAATATTACAACTGTCGAAGACCCCGTCGAATACCGCCTGGTCGGGATTAACCAGATTCAGGTCAAGCCGGACATCAACCTTGATTTTGCGGTGTCGTTACGAGCGATTTTAAGACAGGACCCTGACATAATTTTGATAGGGGAGATTAGAGACAAAGAGACTGTAGAAATTGCGATAAAGGCCTCGTTGACGGGGCATCTTGTGCTGAGCACTTTCCATACCAACGATGCACCAAGCGCGATAAGCCGGCTGCTTCATATGGGAATTGAGCGGTATCTGCTGGCTTCCTCGCTGAATCTGATTGTCGCGCAGCGATTAGTGCGGAAAATCTGTAAGCGCTGCAAAGAGCCGGTAACGCTAAACGAAGAAATCCTTAAGCGTTTGAAGATTAGCCAGGAACAGACAATGGACACCGTCTTTTACCAGGGCAAGGGCTGCGCAGCGTGCAACGGAACAGGGTATCTCGGTCGGCTGCCCATATTTGAGTTCCTGGGAGTCGATAACGAGATAGGGGAGATGATAACCAGCAACGCCACGGAGGCACAGATAAGGGCGGCGGCACGTCAGAGAGGGTACGGCGGGTTACTGGAAAGCGGCGTCAGTAAAATATTACAGGGTCTAACAACTGCCGAAGAGGTCATCAGCGCAACATTTACGGAAAAAGACTAATTCGTATTGCGTATTGCGTAGTGCGTCTTTTGCATTCAGGTCTTCTGGGGGATAAATGGCATTTTTTAGTAAACTTGCGTTTCCTGCAGGCCGATTGTTCTAAAAATGTAAGGCGGAAGATGTCTAACGATGAGATAAACCCCCGCTCTTGTCTTCGCAAGAAGACGCGGGGGCCAAATAAAAAGGTCCGGTAATGAAGAACTATCAATATGCTGCACGCACTTCCAGCGGCGTTCGGAAAGAAGGCATTATTGAGGCCGCATACGCGAATGACGTCCTCGGCTGGCTTCGGGAGCAGGGCTTTACACCAATTTCTATCAATGAAATAGCGACGGCTGCCCAGAAACACCGAATACCTTACCACAGACGCATCAAATCTGCGGATTTAGCGACATTTTGCTGGCAGTTGACTACAATGTTAGAAGGCGGAATCCCTGTTACCACGGCTTTAGACACCATTGCAGAGGACATAGAAAATATGCAGCTTTGCTACGTCCTGAAGCACGTCAGCGAGAAGGTTAAGAGGGGTCAGCCCTTCTCGGAAGGCGCTGCGAAATTCCCGAAGGTCTTCAATCCGCTCTGCCGGGCGATAATTTTATCCGGCGAAATCAGCGGCAACCCCGCTGAGGCGGCCAAGAAATTAGCAGGGTATTTTGACAGCCGGGATAAATTGGCCAGGAAAATCAAAGGCGCAATGGCCTATCCGATATTTGTGTGCTGTTTTATTGTGCTAATAGTGGTAGCTATAATGACTTTTATCATTCCGCGGTTCTGCGTGGTGTTTAAGCAGCTTGGCGGCCAGCTCCCCGCTTTTACACGCGGATTTATGGGTGTTTACAATTTTATATGCCATAATCTGGTCTTTATCGCCATCGGGTTTTTCCTGCTGGTAGCTGCAGCAGTTTTTACCTCCCGGACAAGAAAAGGCCATTATATGTTCAGCAGAATATCACTGGCGATGCCATTGTTCGGCAAGCTCTTCAGGCAGGCATTTGCCGCAACGTTTTGCAAGACAATGGCGACGCTGCTTGCGGCAGGCGTCTCGGTTCTTGAGGTGTTCGACATCCTCTGCGAAATGACCGCCAACGACGTCATAAAGTCGGCCATAACGCAGACCCGTGAGCACATTGTCGGCGGCTCAAACATCTCTTTGAGTATGTCTGCAACCGGTTTTTTCCCCAATATGTTAGTCAAAATGGTCCAGGTCGGCGAGAAAAGCGGGTCGCTGTCTACGGTGTTAGAGCAGACCAGCGAGCACTATGAGCGAAAAATCGATTCCACCGTAAGCACTATGCTGACCCTTATTGAGCCGATTATGATTGTAACGGTTGGAGCGATTGTATTGGTTGTCCTGCTTGCAATGTATCTGCCCATCTTCATGATGGGCGGCGCAAAATAGCGGATAGCGGAGAGCGTTTAGCGTGCAGGGGATAGGGGATAGAATTTACGATTTACGATTTTCAATTTACGATTTTTGATTTGGAATCCGGGAATTGGCCCGCCAATGGCAGGTATGGTGGACTCACCAGGCACGACGAGCCACGAGGTGGGCAAAAACAAATTTTTTAGCTAAAAAACAAAAAATTTCTATAAAAGTCCCTGACAAATTTGGACGATTAGGTAATATAGTAAATTTAGGTAAAAATAGTAAATTGGGGGAAGGTAAACTAAATTTTTTAAGGAGAAGTAGAAATGAGAGGTAAAAAAGGTTTCACATTGATTGAGCTGATGGTTGTGATTTTAATCGTCGGCATCCTTGCTGCGGTGGCGGTCCCCTTAATGAGAGGTCGTATCGACCGCGCGAAGTGGTCTGAGGCCAACGCCTCCTGCGGCACAATCTGGACGTCAGTTCGTGCCTACATTGCTGAAAAAGGCCCTGCTTATACCGGGTATGCTGCCGACATCCAGGGCGCGGTCACCGGAGCTGTTGCCAAGAATTTGGGGTTCAACCCTACGGACCTTGTGGGCACCTATTTCACCTCGGCCAACTATGTCATCAGTGGTGTTGTGGCTGAGCCGCCAGCTTGTGTTATTACGGTTACGCCGAGCAAAGCAAATGCACCGCCCGGCAGCGGGGTATTCACTTCGGGTGCAGCCGAGCCTTTTGTAATAACTGGCATATAAGCCAGATTTGGGTTAGCTCGTTTAAGTCTGACAAAACGACCTGGCTATTAGTTCATAGTTCATAGTTCATAGTTCATAGTTCATTGATGAACTACTAACAAAGAACAATGAACAATCAATGATGAGCGGATTTGCCGGTTCGTTTTGTTAGAACGATTCGGACAAGGGAGTGAGGGGGGAGGTTCATATGATAGATAAAAAGCGCAAGTCCGCCATACTTCGGGCGGATAAATTTGCGGCGGCGGTTATATACTCCAGCTATGGTTAATATAACCGCTGCTGCAATCGTCAAGATGGCTTATGCCATTGCGTAACCACAGATTTGCCACGTTTGCCACGAAGGCACGAAGTCACAAGGCAAGTTTGTCCGCCAAAGGCGGATTCGTGTCTTTGTGTCTTGGTGGTACAGGAACAACGAGCAATGAACAAGAAAAGCAAACTGAAGGTCAGGCACGCCCGCCTGCCCAGAGTGTTCGGCGGGCAGGGCTTTACGCTTGTGGAAGTCATGGTCGCAATTGTTATTTTGATGGTCATGGCACTGGGTAGTGCAGCATTTCTCTATCACAGCCAAGTGGGTATATCTACTCAGGGGAATAAGAGGGTTGCACTGGAAGCTGCCAGCAGCCGATTGGAGGAGATTCGTGCGTCGCAGTATGATAGCATAAAGCCCCCTGCGAATAATTACAATGTCTATTACCTCTCTGGGCAGGCCGGAGACTGGACGCTTGCTGAGAATGACCCAGGAGAAACGAGGAATATAAATGGCAAAACTTTGCCGATTGTAACCAAGGTCAGGTATATGGATATCAATGGAGGGCCTGACTCCTACGACTATGTTCAGATAACAGTAAGCACGGGCTACCGTACAGATATAAATGATATGGTAACACTGGAAACATTTCGTTTCCCGTAGATACTGTTGCGGAAAAGAATAATGAAGAGGCCGGAACATAACGCTGGTTTTACGATGGTAGAAATGCTGGTTGCATTGGCGGCCGCCTCTATTCTGGCTATTACAGCGGGGATGACGCTGGTTTATGGCTACTCAGGCTGGTGCAGGAACAATGCTGCGATGGAATTACAGCGGGAGGCAACGCTTGCTATGTACAGACTGTCCCGCGCAGTACGAGGGGCATCGGCTGCCGATGTTATCACTCCTTTGGCAGGACAGTCAGCAGAGCGGTTAACTATTAAGATGACGGATAAGACGACGGAATTTCGAGTTGATGGAGACCATCTCCTTTACGACCCTGATACGGGTATTGGTGGAGACGAGGTTGTAATTGTTGACGGTCAGCTGAAAACATTTACGGTCACGAACTTATCAACAGGGATAGGGGTGTCGACCGTTCTCGAGCTGCAAAACGAAAACAGTGATGAAATTGCAATAACCAGCGCCATAACCACTTTCAGGAACTAACATGAAAATGCCGGTACATATTGGTAACAGTCCTGCGAAGAAGACAGGCACCACGAACAAGAGCGGTGCCATACTGGGTCTGGTGGTCATAGTATTGGTAGTTGTCAACGTACTGGGCATAGGACTTTTGAGCCAAAGAGCTATGAACGCAATTGAGGTAGTTAAAGGCATTAAATCCACCCAGGCATTCTGGATTGCTGAGGGTGGGTTAGGGATGGCGATTAGTTATTTGCCAAACACAAATCCGTTTAGTGGAACATTAGGTAATGGCAAATATGACGTTACCATCACGCCTGTTTCTGCGGACAGGTGGATTATTGAATCAGTGGGGTCTGTTAATATAGTAACACGAAGAATTAGGGTTGTAGTTGGACCGGATGTAATAACTACCGCTATGATGGTAAGTGGCAGTTTAGATGTTAAAGGAAATGCTGACGTCAACGGCGTTGTAGTGGAAAACACTACTCCCAGCTTCGAAGAGGTCTTCTGGGGCGTGACAAAAGAGGAAATGCAGGTTAATGCTACATATAAATATACCGACCCTCCTAACAACAAAATGCCGGTTGAAAAGATTACCTGGATTAACAATGATTTTTATGTTACAGTAAATACGTGGGTGGGTAGCGGCATTATGATAGTGAATGGCGATTTAACGATTAACGGCGGCATATTTAATGGGATAATCTGGGTTATAGGACAGTTAAATATAAGCGGCAATCCGGCGGAAATTAACGGGGCGATATTTGTGGAAGGCGAGGCTACGGCGCATACTACCCTCAAGGGAACATCAATGGTATCCTTTGGTCAGTTAGCAATAGATGATGCCTTTAGCAATTTGGGTACATTTGCCGTGTCACCAAAACCGGCTGTCTTATCGTGGCAGGAATTTTAATGAAATTTGGAATTGATTTTCCAGTGATTATTTAGCTGCAATGTGAATATACTCCTGCCTACCTCTGCCGATTGGCATGATTACCGACCAAGCAACTAAGCTCAAAACTTAAACCTAAAAACTCAAAACTGTGGAGTTGCCACTTCTGATTTATAGGACCTGCCATATCAGAATCTGATGTCCATGTGTGTTTAATGCGTAAAAAACTGCATAATAAGCATTTCTGAATAAAACAGCGGTCTTTTTAAGCCGATGAAAGAACGGTAAGAAACTATCTCGATTCTCGCAGCTCGATACTCGCCTGCCGGTGGCCAGGGTTCGTTTCGAGTATCCAGCATCGAGCCGGCAGTCGTCTAAGTAGGTTCGGTATTTTTTTGTGAAGGAATGACGCACTTGGATTGGAAGTTATCACTTGATTTAGGACAGAACGAAGTTGCAGGGCTGGATATCGGCTCATCTACAGTCAAGCTGGTCCAGTTGCGCAAGGACTATACCGGGTATGCAGTTACCGCAGCCGGCATTGCCAATATTGCGTGGAGCGGAGATGACAGTAATATAAAACGAATAAACACCGTCAGAGCGATTCGCGAATGCCTTGGGTTGGCCGGCATTAGAACCAAATTCGCTGTTTGCGGCATCAGCGGGCCGGAAGTTGCGGTCCGGGATTTTCGGTTTCCTTTGCTGCCGCAGGAAGAGATTGAAGGCGCGATTTTGCTGGAAGCCGCCCAGGTGTGCCCGTTCAATACCGAAGACAGCGCCGTTGACTGGCAATCGATACCTGATGGCGGCGGGGGTGTCGCAGGCATTCTGGTAGCCGCGACCAACTCGCTGATAAGAAGGAAGGTGCAACTGGCAAAAGAGGCCTCACTGAATTGCGTGCTGGTGGATGTCGATGGGCTGGCGCTGTTGAACTGCTTCAGCGAGCTCGAAAAAACCGAGCCGGGCCAGACGGTAGCCGTTTTGAATATCGGCAGCTCTTACACAACTCTGGCAATTATGGGGGACAACCGCTGGCCGTTCATCCGCGACATAACTTATACCGGCGATGATATTGTCGAGCAAATTGCCGCCGAAAACAACATGTCGGCCGACGCTGTCAAGAAGATTTTGTTTGCTGATTCAATGGAGGCCCAGACGAAGCTTCACGACAGCTTAGAGAAGGCGTGCAAGAAGCTGATTGTCGATGTTACTGAAACATCGCGGTATTACAAGACCCAGGAAAAAACAGCGGCCTTTGAGAAGCTGTTTGTCTGTGGAGGCTTTGCCCTGGTCAAAGGGTTTGTCGAGCTGTTAAGCAGCCAGCTTCCGGTGAAAGCCCTCTTGTGGAACCCATTTGACAAAATTCGCTGCGATGTAGGCCGCAGCCATCGGGCGGTTCTCCAGCGAAATATCCTTGCGAAAAATGGTCCGGCAATGGTGGTGGCCTGCGGTCTTGGTATGAGGTCGATATAGAATGTTTACCATAGATTTACTAAAAGGACAGGGCATTCCAATTAAGAGCAGACCCACAGGCATAGCTATCAGCGCGGCAGCTGTTGCAGTTCCCGTTATTATTGCGATAGTAATGCTGGGCTTTTATCTGCGCAACAAAATTATCATATCGGTCCGGATGCAGGAAACAGCCAGGTGTGAGACCGAAATTGGCAAATTCTCCGAATTTGTGAAGCTGCAGGAATCATTCGAGAAAGACAGGGGCGTTTACAGTAACTGCCTGGCGGAGGTCAAGTCCGTCATCGGCAGATATGCGCAATGGTCGCCTGTCCTGGCTACAGTGGTAGAGAATATGCCGGATTCGGTGGTGTTGACTGTACTGGAGGCGAAACAGCGTTCTATAAGGAAAAAAGTTCCCCAAAAGGATGACCCCCAGAAAACAATTGATGTTGATGTCCCTGTAAGAACATTGCGTATGAGCGTTTGCGCAAGCCCCCAAACCGACAGCGACGAAGTAGTCAGGGACTTTCAAGCTCGTCTTCGCTCTTCAGCATTTCTGGGTCCCCGGCTCGAAAACATCACTGTCTCACAAGAGTCGGGCAAGCTTGAGGGCAAGGAAGTCGTCATTTATCAGATAGATTGTGTCTTTAAGCCCGGTTTGTAGCAGGTTTTTATGAAGGTGTATAAAAAATACTTTACGACTGTAGCTCTGATATGGGCGGCGTGCTTTACGGTCTTTGTCTTTGGTTACTTACTTTTCCTGGCACCGCAGAGCAGCACCAAAAAGCAGATTGAGAACAAATTAACCGACAAAAAACAGAGGTACGAGTCCATAACAAAAGTTGCCCAGGAGGAAAACAGAATCCGGGTAAAGGAGGAAGTCGAGCGTCTGCGAAACAGATTGGAGGACTTTGTTATCGATTTCAAAGATTCGGCCAACCTGACATTTGATATAAGTAAGATTGCCGGCGAGAAAAAAGTTACTGCGTTTAGCATTAAAAGTAAGGACGCCGCGACAGTGTCACCGATACCAGATTGTAAATACATTTGCGAGGGCCGCATTGAGATTAGTTTCACTGCCGGGTTCAACCAGTTTGCTACTTTCCTGAACGCTCTGGAGAGGCATCGCCCCACCCTTTTTGTGGATAGCTTCACGATAAGCCACTCAAGGAGGGATGAATCCGGCTGTCAGGCGACTATGAGCACGGTGATGCTTGTCAGAAAACAGCAGGAACAGGAATAAAAACCCCCTCGTCTTCCTGTCGGAAGACAAGAGCAGGGGTGGGTTCACGAGCCATTTTTTTGGTATAAAAATGAGAATAATTACCATAGCAAATCAAAAAGGCGGCTGCGGCAAAACAACCACGTCGGTCAACCTTGCCGCTGCCTTTGCCGAAAAAGGCAAAAGGTCACTGGTGGTTGACCTTGACCCGCAGGGGCATACAACTATTGGGCTGGGTCACAACCCCGACAAGCTGACCGCCACCATTTACGATGTCCTTACCAACGTTCAAGTTTCCGTCTCCAGCGTTATAAAGAGCACGAGCCAGGAGCGGCTAAGTCTGGTTCCAAGTAATATCCTGCTTGCAGGCGCCGAACTCGAACTGACACTGGTATTCGGAAGAGAATTCGTCCTCGGCAAGAAGCTTAATGCCGTAAATGACCAGTATGATGTGTGCGTCATCGATTGTCCGCCTTCACTGGGAATGCTGACGCTCAACGCACTTGTTGCCAGCACCGATGTCATTGTCCCTGTTCAGGCACATTACTACGCAATGGAGGGCCTCAAACAGCTGCTCGAGACCGTCAGCATCATCAGAGAGCGATTCTATCCCTGCTACGTAAAAATCCTGGGACTGTTACTTACTTTTGTCGAGGACAGAACTACTCTCAGCAGGCAGGTGCAGCAGCAGATGAGAGAGTTTTTCGGCGAGATGGTATTCAATACGGTTATTCACCGAAGCGTGAGATTGGCTGAAGCACCGAGTTCGGGACAATCCGTTTTGACACACGCTCCCGATAGCAAGGGGGCTGAGGAATATCGGGCCTTAGTTGATGAGATAAGCAATAACGAAGCACAACAAGAAGAAATAAGCAGTGGCGAATCGCAACAAGAAGAGATGAGCAGTGGCGAATCGCAACAAAAGGAAGAATGAGAACAATAGCGATAGCAAATCAGAAAGGCGGCTGCGGCAAAACGACTACTGCCGTAAATCTTTCGGCTGCTTTTGCCGGGTTAGGAAAACAGGTCTTGCTGATTGACCTTGACCCGCAGGCA
>Ga0315279_10004020_pt1 | contig 19968 bp, 15 predicted proteins | sample YL17G06_20_MG_FD_203694 | JGI IMG/M metagenome (GOLD analysis project Ga0315279, IMG submission 203694) | Sediment microbial communities from Yellowstone Lake, YNP, Wyoming, USA - YL17G06_20 | ecosystem: Environmental > Aquatic > Freshwater > Lake > Sediment | place: USA: Wyoming | collected... | reverse complement strand
ATGGCGCACAACACGCGCCTCAGCGCCGGCATCGATCAGCAGATCACGAAGGCGCTGCGCGTGGGTGCCACCTACGCCAACGTGCACGTCGATGGCGTGCTGGTCGGCCGGAACCTGAATCCGCCGGTCGGCGGCATCCGCCTGGATCCGGCGTTTGCGAATATCATCGAGACCGTTTCGGAGGGCAGGTCGCGGACGCAGTCCCTGTCGGTGAACATGAGCCTGAACCTGTCGCCGGGGTCGCCCGGGATGCTCAATGCCATGATGCTCGGCGCACCGGGCACGAGCAGAGGGCCTCGCTTCAGTTGGCGGCGCGGGCTGAACGTCTATGCCTACTACTACGTCGGCAAGGCGGACAACAACACCGATGGCGCGTTCAGCATTCCGGCCAGCGGCAATCTCGCGACCGAGTGGGGGCCGTCGATGAGCGACATCCGGCACCGGGTGTCCGTCTCGGTCTCCAGCGGGGCGCTGAAGAACCTGAGCGCGAGCGTCAGCCTGTCGGCGTCCACCGGATCGCCTTTCACCATCCGCACCGGGCACGACGACAACGGCGATCTCATCTTCAACGATCGCCCCGCGGGCGGCGGCCGCAACACGGCGCGAACAACCGGTCAGTGGAATTCCTACGGTTACTTCACGTATACGATCGGGATCGGCAAGCGCAAGGTTCCACTGCCGCCCGGGATCACGATCACGTCATCCGGCGGGACGTTCTCCGTTGGGACCGCGCCGCAGCAGGATGCTCCCCGGTATCGCCTGCTGCTCTCGGCCAGCGTCCAGAACCTGACGAACCACGCGAACTACGTCGACTACAGCGGCCTGATGACGTCGCCGTTCTTCCTGAAGCCGACCAGGGTGGACGGCGTGCGCACGGTCAACTTCTCGATGGGGTTCAGCTTCTAGGAAGCCATCTGCAGCAGGCTGCGAACATGGCGGCCGGCGCGATGCGGCTGTCGGTCGCTACGGCAGCATCCAGGCGAGCCAGTAGGCCTGCGCCAGCACGATGAGTCCCATGATCACCGCGAGCGCGACGCTGTGCCAGAAGACGAAGCGGAGCAGGCGCCCCTCCTGTCCCTGTTGATTGGACGCAGCGGTGGCCACGACGATGCTCTGGGCCGCAATCATCTTGCCCATCACGCCGCCGGTGCTGTTTGCCGTCGCGATCAGCGCCGGATCCAGATGCAGCTGCTGCGCGGTGATCTTCTGCAGGCTTCCGAAGAGCACGTTCGAACTGGTGTCCGAGCCGGTAAGGGCGACGCCGAGCCAGCCGAGCATCGCCGCGAAAAACGGATAGAGACGGCCGGTGCGCGTGAACGCCAGGCCGAGCGTCGCGTCGGTGCCGCCGTAGTGGGTGACGTCGCCGAGCGCCAGCATCAGCGCAATCGTCACGAGCGGCCAGCGCAGCTGGGCCACGGTGCGCCAGGCAACCGTCGCTGCCTCGCGCGGACGGACGCGCAGGAACAGCGCGCTGACCCACGCCGCCAGCAGAATCGCCGTGCCCGTCGCCGAGAGCCAGTTGAGGGTGAACGTCGCGGTCTCGGCGTGTACGGCGCGGTACCCCGCATCACGCACCAGCGTGCGATCGACCGGCCGGGGCTCGACCGGGTACTCGCGGTAGATCGCGCGATGGAGCCCGGGAACGGGTACGACCGGTGACAGGACGGTGTGCGGCGGCGGCGTCTTGCCGGTCGTGGCGTAGGCGATCATGCCTGCAGGCCCGCTGTTCAGCAGCGCTTTGACCGGCACGAGTCCCCACGCCATCACGAACAGGCTCAGGAACACCCACGGCATCCACGCCCGCACGATCGCGACGGGCGGAATCACCGGGCGCGGTGCGTCCGCGGCGGCGCGCGGATGGCGCGCGGCGGCGACCGCCGGGGCGATCGCCGCATCGAAATCCCATGCTTCGCGGGGCTGCCACTTCCGGCACAAGACGGCCATCGCGCCGAGCGAGGCGATGGCCGCCATGATGTCCACCAGTTCCGGTCCGACGAAATTGCTCCACGCCGCCTGCACGATCGCGAACGTCCCGCCCGCCACGAGCACGGCGGGCCAGACGCCGCGCAGGCCGCGCCACCCGCTCATCGTGACGACGAGCCACGCCGGGATGAGCACCGAGACGAAGGGCAGCTGGCGGCCCGCGACCGCGCTGAGGACGCCGGCCGGAATGCCGGTGACGGCGCTGAGCGTCAGGATCGGCGTGCCGATGGCGCCGAACGCCACCGGCGCGGTGTTGGCGATGAGCGACAGGCCCCCGGCGAGCAGCGGCGGGAAGCCGAGGCCCATGAGCAGCGCCGCCGAGATTGCCACCGGCGTGCCGAAGCCCGAGGCGCCCTCGATGAAGGCCCCGAACGAGAACGCGATGAGCAGCGCCTGGACGCGCCGGTCGGGCGACAACCGCGCCACCGACAGCCGGATGGTCTGGAACGTGCCGGTGTGGACCGTGAGGTTGTAGAGAAAGAGCGCGTTGACGATGATCCAGCCGATCGGGAACAGGCCGTAGGCGGCGCCCCGGACGGCGGCGGCCGCCGCCGGGCCCGCCGGCATCCCGAACACGCCGACGGCGACCACCAGCGCGGTGCCGAGACCGGCGAGCGCCGCCCGGTGGGCGGGCCACTGCAGCACCGCGAGCGTCGCCAGCAGCGTCCCGATGGGCAGTGCCGCCGCGAGGGTGCTGAGCGCCGGGGACCCGAGCGGATTGTAGACCTGGATCCACTCCATGCCGCATTCCTGCCCGACAGGAGGTGCACGCGCCGCAGGCGCAGGCAGACTATAATTCAGCGGCCCGCCATGCGCGTATCCATTTTCGTCACCTGCCTCGTGGACCAGTTCCACCCGGAAGTCGGGCACGCGATGCTCGCCGTCCTGGATCGGCTCGGCATCCAGTACGACTTCCCGCGGCGGCAGACCTGCTGCGGGCAGCCCGCGTTCAACACGGGCTGCGTGGAAGAGGCGGCGCGCGTCGCCCGGCAGTTCGTCACCTCGTTCGCCGAGTCGGAGATCATCGTCGCGCCGTCGGGGTCCTGCATCGACATGGTGAAAGCGCACGTGCCGTCGCTGTTCGCCGCCGGCTCGCCGCAGCGGCAGCAGGCCGAGCGCGTCGCGGCCCGCGCGCACGAGTTCTCGGATTTCCTCGTCAACGTCGCGAAGGTGACCGACGTCGGCGGCCGGTTCCCGCACCGCCTGACGTACCACGATTCCTGCCACCTGCTGCGCGGCCTCGGCATCCGCGAGGAACCGCGGGCGCTGCTGGCACAGGTGCGCGATGCGCAGATTGTCGAGCTGCCGGCATCGGACACGTGCTGCGGATTCGGCGGCACGTTCGCGGTCAGATACCCGGCGATCTCCGGCGAGATGGGTCGCGAGAAGCTGCGGCGGGCGGTGCAGACGGGCGCCGAGTACCTCGTCGCGTGCGACACCGGTTGCCTGATGCACTTGCGAGGCATGATCGCGCGCGAGGCGTTGCCGCTGCGCGCGCTGCACCTGGCCGAGGTCCTGGCCGCGCAGTGAGGCGCATCGGGGCACCGAGCACCGAGCACTTTGCACCAAGCACGTAGCACGTAGCACTGAGCACGTAGCACGTCCCAATGTCCATCGACGCCACGTCCCGTTCGGCGCTCGACGACGATCGCCTGCGCGGCCTGTTGCAGCAGGTCACCGCGCGCCTGATGGAGAAGCGCGCGGCGGCGGTTGCCGAGGTGCCGGAGTGGGAGGATCTGCGCGAGCGGGCGCGCGCGATCAAGCGCGCAACGCTCGCCAGCCTCGACGGGTACCTGATCGAGTTCGAGACCCACGTCACCGAGCGTGGCGGCCAGGTCCACTGGGCTGCGGACGGCGCCGACGCGTGCCGGATCGTCGAGAAGATCGCCGCCGCCAACCACGTCCGGCGCGTCGTCAAGAGCAAGTCGATGGTCTCGGAGGAGATCGGCCTCAACGCGTTTCTCGAGCAGGCCGGCCTGAAAGCCGTCGAGACCGACTTCGGCGAGTACATCATCCAGGTGGCGGGCGAGCGTCCCTCGCACATCATCGCGCCGGCCATCCACAAGTCGCGGGCCGACGTCGGCCGGCTGTTCGCGCAGAAGCTGAAGATCGGCTACACCGACGATCCCGAGGCGCTGGCGGCGCACGCGCGCGTGGCGCTGCGCGGCGAGTTCTGCGCCGCGCAGATGGGCATCAGCGGCGCGAACTTCGGCGTGGCCGCCACCGGCACGATCGTCATCGTCGAGAACGAAGGCAATGCCCGCCTCACCACGACGCTGCCGCCCGTGCACGTCGTGCTGATGGGGATCGAGAAGCTCGTTCCCTCGGTGGGGGATCTCGGCGTCTTCCTCACGCTCCTGCCGAGGAACGCGACCGGCCAGGCGATGACGAGCTACGTGTCGTTCATCACCGGGCCCCGGCGACCGGACGAGCGCAGCGGGCCCGGGCAGCTCCACGTCGTGCTCATCGACAACGGGCGGATCCGCATGCTCGCTGATCCGATCATGCGCGACGTGCTGATGTGCATCCGGTGCGGCGCCTGCCAGAACACCTGCCCGGTCTATGGCCATATCGGCGGTCACAGCTACGGCGGGGTGTACGCCGGCCCCATCGGATCACTGCTCGGCCCCGCCCTCGAGCCGCGGACCTCGCCGCCGGACCTGCCCTTCGTCTCGACGCTGTGCGGGGCCTGCGCGGAGGTCTGCCCGGTCAAGATCGACATTCCGGGCGCGTTGCTGTACCTGCGCTGGCGCGCCATGACGGGCGCCACGGAGAAGGTCCTGCCGCACCGCCGCCTGCAGCGGGTGATGATGCGGGCGTGGGCCGGAGCCATGGCAGGCCCCCGGCGATACGGGGTGGCGTCGCGGCTGATGGCCATCGCGTTGCGGCTGCTGGCGCGCGGTGGCGTGCGGCGCCTCCCGCGACCCTTTCACGGCTGGACGGAGATCCGCGACTTTCCAGCGCCGCCGGGCCGGTCCTTTCGGCGCGATCTGAAGCGGGGACGGGATGAGCGAAGCAAGTAGCCGCGAAACGATGATCGCCGGCGTGCGCCGGGCGGTGTCGGCGTGGCGCGAGAACGGGCCGCCCCCGGCCGCGGGGCCGGCGCCCCGGGTGTCGCCGGCGGCACTCGTCGATCGCTTCGTCGCGCGCGCGGAAGCCGCCGAGGCGTTCGTGTCGATCGCCTCCGGCTTCGCGGGCGCGCTGCAGCGCATCGCCGACATCCTGTTCGAGCTGGACGCCCGGCAGGTGATCGTGTCCGACGACGGGTGGGAGCCGCCGTGGGACGTCGCGAGGCTGTCGGATGTGATCGAGGAATGCACGATGCGCCCGACATCGTCTCTCCACGACACGTCGGCCGCGACGATCGCGAAGTTCGCCTACGTCGGCGTCACGGCCGCCGCGTACGGCATCGCCGACACCGGCACGCTGGTGGTCTGTTCGGGTCCGGCGGGCGGGCGCATCGAGTCGCTGCTGCCGCCCGTGCACATCGCGCTGCTCCCGCTGAGCCGCGTCGTCGCCAGTGTCGCCGACGTGCTCGCCGCGCTCGAGCGCGATCGCCAATTCGACCGATCCAGCGCCGTGACCTTCATCACAGGTCCGAGCCGGACGGCCGACATCGAGCTGATCCTGACCATCGGCGTTCACGGTCCGAAGCAGCTGTACGTCATCCTGGTCAACGACTCACCGCCGCCGCAGCTTCGGGGGAATGACCGTCACCTTCACGCAGCACGACCCGGCAACGGAGGTTGAGCGACATGCTGTATCTGATGGCCAGGCACGAACTCGCGGACTTCGACAGGTGGAATCGGCTCTTCCGGTCGCACGCCGGAGCCCAGCGCAAGGCCGGTCTTCACCTGGTTTACCTGCTGCGCGAGGTCGGCGACCCGAACAAGGTCATCGCGCTGTTCACGGTCGACGATCTCGAGAAGGCGCAGGCGTTCACCGGCGCCCCGGGCGCGCGCCAGGCGGCAGAGCAGGCCGGGGTCATCAGCGTCGGCATGACGTACTGGAGCGACTGAGCGCGTCACCGCAGGGGCGCGCAGGCGTCGCCTGCATCCCCCGGTCATTCTCCGTCCGGTGCGGCGTCGCTCACCTCCAGCCCCCGAATTGGCTCGTCGCTCAGCGCGCCCATCCCGCCAGCAGCGGCGCCAGTTCATTCGCGTGCTGCCGGTAGAATTCCGCGTTCTGCCGGCGAATCTCCATCTCCTGGCGCCGCTCTTCCGGGAGCGACGCCGGGTTGTTCAGCCGCGACGGGTCCTTCGCGTCCGCCTGCGCCGTCATCAGCTGGAACTTCAGGTTCAGGTACTCCGCTTCGCTGAGGCCGGCCTTGTCGAGCGCGCCGGCCAGTTCGCGATTCACCGGCGAGCCCGGCTGTCTCGGGGCTTTTCCGAACGCCTCGCCTTCCGCCTTCAGCACCACCATCGGTCCGCTCGGCAGCGCGCGACAGGCTTCCACGCGTCCCAGGACGTTGACGCCCATCACCGTCGCGCTGACCAGCCGGTCCGGCGCGAGAAACTGCCACTCGAACGGGGCCGGTTCACCCTGATATTCGAACGTGCGGCCCGAGTAGAACGATCGGGCCTGCTGTGTCAGCGTCTCCGGTCGTGTGGCGCCTGGCCACTGCGCGCCCGGCTGACTGGTGGCTTGGCTGCGATCGCTGATCGGCACGTCGCGATCACGCGCCTTCCACACTGCGAGCCAGGCCGGCGGCGCCGCAATGCCGAACGAGAAGACCGCCGTCGGGTCAGCGGCCGACTGCGTGAGCGCGCGCGAGCAGGCCGCCTCGTATCGCGCCGTCGATGGCGCGGCTGCGCTCGACGAGAGCCTGGTCAGCCAGTCGAGCGGATCGACGCCGGCCGCCACGTCCTTGACCGCCTGCTGACGCGCCGTGCCGCGGACACGTTCCAGGGCCTGGCGTTCGCTCGCCTGGCGCGCGAGCCGCTCGAGGCCTGCCCGATCGGCGCGGAGCACAGGGGTGATGCGCCGCACGTCCTGCTCGGTGAGCGCCCGGTCGTACACCTGCGCGGCCAGCGGAGCGGTGACGACAAGCAACGCAACAGCGAGCGCGGACCCCAGCAACCAGGCGCCGGATGTTGCGTCGGATGTCGGACTTCGGACTTCGGACTTCGGACTCCGGACCTCGGACGTCATGTCTGTCCCAACTCCGCCATGGAGGGAATCACGCGCCGCGTGTGCTCACCGGACGGGAAGAAGCGGCTCGCCTCGACCGGTCCCCACGTGCCGGCCGGGTAGGGATGGACCGGGATCGGCGCGTGGAGCAGCGGCGTGTAGATCTGCCAGGACGCCTCCACCCAGTCGGCGTGTACGAAGTGGGTCTGATCGCCGGTGACGATCTCGAGAATCAGCGTTTCGTAGGCGTCCGGCAGCGGTCCGAACGCTTCCTGGTACTCGAAGTGGAGCGGCAGCGCCTTCAGGCGCAGCGGATCGCCCGGCGCTTTCACGTCGAAGAAGAGCGAGAAGCCCTCGTTCGGCTGCAGCACGATGCGCAGCAGGTTCGAGTGCATCTGGCGCACGCCGAGCGATTTGAACATGCACACCGGCGGCCGCCGGAACGTGACGTCGATCTGCGTCAGGCGCTGTGGCATCCGCTTGCCGGTGCGGATGTGGAACGGCACCCCCTGCCACCGCCAGCTGTCGATGTTCAGCCTCAGCGCGACGAACGTCTCGACGAGCGAATCCGGTGCCACGCCCGGTTCCTGCCGGTATCCGACTACCGGCTGCAGGTCGATCACGCCCGCGGCGTACTGCCCGAACACGACGTCGTCGGGAGAGATTGGGGCGACGCTCCTCAGCGCCTTGGTCTTCTCGGCCCGGATCGACTCGGCGTTGTAGGCGTCCGGCACTTCCATGGCGACCAGCGTCGCGAGTTGCGTCGCATGGTTCTGCACCATGTCCCGCAGGGCGCCCGCCTGCTCGTAGTACCCCGCGCGCTGCTCGACGCCGAGCGACTCGGCCACCGTGATGCGCACGCTCTCGACGTGATCGCGGTTCCAGAGGGACTCGAAAATCGCGTTCGCGAAGCGGAAGACCAGGAGGTTCTGGACCGTCTCCTTTCCCAGATAGTGATCGATACGGAAGATCTGCGACTCGTCGAAGTAACGGTGGGCCACCTCGTTCAGGGCGCGAGCCGACTCGAGGTCCCGCCCGAACGGCTTCTCGACGACCAGGCGCGTCCAGCCGGGGCTGCGGGCGAGCCCCGCCTTGCCGAGCGCCAGGATCGTGGGGCCGAATGCCGACGGTGGCAGCGCCAGGTAGAACACGCGGTTGCCCGGCAGGTCGTGCTCGCGCTCGATCTGCTCGATCCGGTGGCGCAGCGCCAGGTGGTCCGCCTCGTCCTCGCCGAGGGGCTGGTAGAAGACGCACTCATCGCACCAGCGGATGGGCTTCGGCTGCGTGGACTCGACGATCTCGTGCGCGACCGCGCGGAACGTCTCGTCGGTCATCTCGCGACTGCGGCCCACCCCGAGGACGAGAAAGCGATCGCCGACCAGTCCACGAGAGACCAGGCGGGCGAGCGCCGGGAACAGCTTGCGGCGCGTCAGGTCGCCGGTGGCGCCGAGAATCACGAACAGCGCTGGTTCGACGGGAACGAAGGCCAAGGGTCCTCCTCCTCAGCGTCTCGGGGCAGTCGCTATCGCGCCTTCGACCGCGCCTGCCACGGCCCGCAGCCCCTGCTCGGCGTTCCGGCCCAGTTGCACGCGCAACACGCGGCGCCCGCGCTGGACCAGGGCCAGGTAGTCGCCGATCGCCTGGGCGCGAATCAGCTGGCCGAACGTGTAGTCGGTCTCCGGCACCGGGACGTCGGTGGCGGGGTCGTCGACCAGCTGCAGGAACACGCCATTCGGCGGCCCGCCCTTGTGCAGCTGCCCCGTCGAGTGCAGGAACCGTGGCCCGTAGCCGACCGTCGTCGCCACCCGCAGATGATCGCGCAGCTGCACGCGCAGCTCTTCCATCAGCGCGGTCGTTCGATCCGTCGCCGGCAGGTACGCCTGCAACGCGACGTAGTCGTTGGGGCGAACGCTCGCGATCCAGCCTTTGATGGCCGCTTGCAGATCTGCTTCGCGCGCCGCCAGGACCGTGCGATCGGCGGCGGCCGACATCTGCGGCCCCGCGCCGGCCATCGCCTGCCGCGCGAGGTCCTTCGCCAGCTGCACGTCCGGCTGGTTGAACGGGTGAATGCCCAGGACGATGCCCGAGGCGGCCACCGCGAACTCCCACCGGAAAACCTCCTGTCCCAGGTCGAACGCGTCGGACAGCTGCAAACGGATGAGGGGATGGCCCTGCGACTGCAGGCGATCGACCATCGTCTGCCCGGCGGCGGCCGGGTGGGCGTCGACGTCGACGAGCACGAACGCGCGGTCGCGGCCGTACACGCCCGGCTCGCCGAGCGGTTCGTCGGCGATCGGGACGATTCCCTTGCCGTCCTTCCCGGTGCTTTCCGCGATCAGCTGTTCCAGCCACGCCGGGAATGCCGCCAGCCGCGGCGAGGTGAAGAACGTCAGCTTGTCACGGCCGGCCTGCGCCAGCTCACCGAGCGCCGCGCCGAGCGCAAGGCCCGGATTGGACGACTCGGGCACGCAGAACGAGCAGGCCTCGGCCATCGTCCAGGCGCGGTCGAGCAGGCGCGCGACGTCGAGGCCGATGAGCGCGGCCGGCACCAGGCCGAATGCCGTCAACGCCGAGTAGCGGCCGCCGACATCCGGCGGCCCCGGGAACACGCGCCGGAAGCTGCGCCCGCGGGCCAGCTGCTCGAGCGGCGTGCCGGGATCCGTGATCGCCATGAACTTCCGCCCGGCCGGCGTGGCCACCTCGCCGACCTGCGCCCAGAAGTACTTGAACAACGACAGCGTTTCGAGCGTCGTCCCCGACTTGCTCGAGACGAGGAACCACGTCGCGCGCGGGTCGATTCGCTGGCGCACCGCGGTGACCTCGGATGGATGCGTGCTGTCGAGCACGGTGAGCGCCGGGTAGCCGGCGGCGTTGCCGAACGTGCGCTGAAAGACCCGGGGCGCGAGGCTCGAGCCGCCCATGCCGAGCAGCACGACGTCGCGCACGCCCTGCTCGCGCGCCTCCTGCGCGAGCTTCCGGACGTCGTCCACGCGGTCGTGCTCGGTGTCGTGGATCGTCAGCCAGCCGAGGCGGTCGACCAGTTCCGGCGCCTCGGGCGAGCCACCCCAGAGCGTCGGGTCCTTCATCCACAACCGCCTGCCGACGTGGCCGCGCGTCCACTCGTCGAGCCGCGCGGTGACCGCCGGCTGGAGGCTGCCGAGGACGAATGTCTGGCGGTCCACGGGCTCGCCCGCCAACGCCTCGCGCTTCGCCTCGAGCGACTGCATCAGCTGATTGAACGAGCGTTCGAACGATTCGACGCCCTCGTGCACCAGTTCCTCGCCGACCGCCTGCAGGTCGATACCGAGCGCCGCCAGCTCACGCAGCTGGCGCTCCGCCTCGTCTGCGCCCTCTTCCAGCGTCAGTCGCACCCGCCCGTGATCGCGGAAGGCATCGAGCGTCGCCGGCGGTATCGTGTCCACGGTTTCCGGGCCGATCAGCGCCTCGACGTACATGAGGTCGGGATAGGCCGGGTCCTTGGTGCTGGTGCTCGCCCAGAGCGGCTTCTGCACCCGGGCCCCGCGCGCCGCGAGCGGCGCGAACGCCGGGCCGTGGAACAGTTCCTCGAACCGGCGGTAGGCGAGCTTCGCGTTGGCGATCGCGATCTTGCCGCGCAGGGCTCGCGCCCGATCGGTGCCGAGCTCGTCGAGCTCGCGATCCACCTTCGTGTCTACCCGGCTCACGAAGAACGACGCGACGGAGGTGACCGGTCGCGGATCGGGCAGCCGGGCGAGGCCGCGCAGGTAGGCTTGCGCGACCTCTTCGTAGTGCTCGAGCGAGAACATCAGGGTGATGTTGACGTTGATCCCGGCGGCCGTCAGCTCCTCGATCGCCGCGATCCCTTCGGGCGTAGCCGGGACCTTGATCAGCACGTTCGGCCGATCGAGCGCGCGAAACAACCTGCGGGCCTCGGCGATCGTGGCGCGCGTGTCGTGCGCGAGGTTCGGCGGCACCTCCAGGCTGACGAACCCGTCGTTGCCCCGCTCGCGCTCGTAGACCGGCTTCAACAGGTCGGCGGCCATGCGGATGTCGTCCAGCGCCAGCCGCTCGTACACGTCGATCGCCTGCGCCTGCGGGTTCGCCTGCAGGATCCCGCGAAACGCCTCGTCGTAGTCGCTGCTGCCGGCAATCGCCTTCTCGAACAGCGTCGGGTTGCTCGTCATCCCGCTGAGCCCGTCCTCGTCTATCAGGCGCTCGAGGTCTCCGGACGTGAGCAGCTGACGGCGGATGTAATCGAGCCAGATCGCCTGGCCCGCAGCGCGCAGTTGTCGGAGAGGATTCATGACCTGCACTCCCGCGACGCGAGGTTGAGCGGTGCACTCCGGGTGCCCGGCGGGCGATGGCGCACCTCCACGCGTCCGTCATCGTCCACTACGACGAGGTCGGCCAGCCCCAGGAAGAGGCCCACTTCAACGACGCCGGGAATCGAGCGAATCTCGTCGAGCACGTCGTGCGGCCGCGTCATCGGCGCAACGGCACAGTGGAGCAGGTAGTTGCCGTTGTCGGTGACGAACGGGCGATCGCCGGAGGTGCGCAGGGCGGAGTCGAAGCCCAGGGCGGCAAGGCGGCGCCGGCAGACGGGCAACGCGAAGGGCACCACTTCGACCGGGAGCGTGCCGCGGGTGCCGAGCACGGAGACGAGCTTCTCGCGGCCGACGAGGATCACCACGCGCCGCGATGCCGTCGCGACGACCTTCTCGCGCAGCAGCGCGCCTCCGTACCCCTTGATCAAATCCAGCTGCGGGTCCACCTCGTCCGCGCCGTCCACCGTCACGTCGAGCAGCTCGACATCGTCCAGCCGGGCGAGCGGAATTCCGAGGCCGAGCGCCTGGTCGGCAGTGGCCTGAGAGGTCGGCACCGCCCGGACGTCGAAGCCCTCGCGCACGCGGGCGGCCAGGGCCACGGCAAACGCCGATGCCGCGTGCCCGGTGCCCAGCCCGATACAGTCGCCCGGTTTGACGAACTCCAGCGCGCGCTCGGCTGCGGTCATACTCGATCTCTTCGCTTCGGGCTCCCGGCTCCGGGCTCCAGGCTCCTGGCTCCTGATTCCTGACTCCTGAGCCCCGATCCCGGATCCCTGATCCCCGATCCCTACTTTGTTCAGTATCCCGGAAACTCCTCGCTCTTGATGCTGTCCGGATCCGCGCCGATCTCGGTCGCCACGCGCTGCATGGCCTGCACGAAGCCGGCGGGGCCGGCGATGTAGAATACCGCGGCCGCCGGATCGTCCACGTGCGCCTTCACGAATGCCGCGTCGATCCGGCCGGTCTCGAACGACCATGGCTCGCCGGGCAAGCCCGCCGTGATCGTCGGGGCCAGGCGGAAATTGCTGTTCTCGCGCGCCCACTGCTCGAGATCTTCCAGGAACGGCGCCGACGAGGCGCTGGCATTCGAAAACAGGAGCGTGATGCGATGCGGCAGCTTGCGGCGGGTCGCGTCGGCGACCATGCTGCGAAACGGCGTGATGCCGATGCCCCCGGCGAAGAGGATCGCCGGGCGCACAGCGTTGTGATGGAGCGTGAAGGACCCGAACGGTCCATCGAGTTCCAGCGGCGACCCGAGCGGGGCTTCCGCCAGGGTCCGCTTGAAGGCGCTGTCGGTGAGCCGCGTCGCGAACAGCAGCGGCGCAACGCCGGGCACGGACGCGATCGAGAAGGTCCGCGTGTTGCCGCGGTCGTCCGTGTAGGCCGGATTCGGGATGACCATGTCACAGGTCTGGCCGGCTTTGAACTCGAAGCGCTCGACCGGGTCCACCTCGAACGCGAGCGTGCGAAGGGCAACCATCCTGCGGCCAACAAGCCGTGCATTCATATCGGGCCTCCGTTCGCCGTGTCGACGGCGCGTCACGGCCCTCCGGTTGACGTTGTCTACGATACTGTTCAGGTCGTCCCATTACGACAGCAAACGGTATGGCCGTCAACCGCAGCGCCGCGGTCTCTTCAATGAAGAGAGCGCGGCCGGAGTTGTGAGGAAATCGGCTTGGGGCTTGCAGCTTGGGCCTGAAGCCTTCGGCACTGGGTTTCAAAACCGGGGCGGGTGGCCGCGGGCGGGCCCCTGTCGCGGACGGGCCGTACCGAAGTACCTGTTCGAGGCCCGGGAGCGACAGTGGGTCCGACCGGCGGACAGGACCCGGACTGGTTTTGAAACCCCTTGCGGGCAGGAGATGCTCGCCGGATGATCTGCAACGCGGCGCTCGCTTTCGCGCTCGGACTGGTGGCCGCCGTGCTGTCGATGGCGCGGGCCGACGACCCGGCCAGTGCCTCCACTTCGTTTTTCATCTGCGCGGCGCCGGCCTGGCGGTCGTGGCGGCAGGCCAGCGCCTGCTGCGGGGCACGCTTGCCGGCGTGCTCGCGATCGCGTTGACGAAGGAGGAGGAGTGCGTGCGGCACTACCGCGTGCGGCGCGGGTAATCGCCGCCCGGCATGCCGCGACGTGAGCTGGTGATGATTGAACCCTACGACTACCTGCTGCGGTTGTCCTCGCTGCCGGTCGCAGTGCTCCAGTCGACACGCGACGGGTACCTGCCGGCCGACCAGGCGCGACAGCTGTTCGGGCCGGACACCGGCAACCACCAGTTACACGCGATCGATGCGTGAGATCATAGTTTTGCCGGCGCACGCGACGAGCTGCACCAACAGATGCGACAGTCGCTCACCTGGATTTGCAGTTTCCCGGCGCCCGCCCATCCTGGCGCCGGCCGCTGGCGTTCATCTCGGGTGCATGGCAAAGGGGGCCCCTGCGTGGGGTCGTCATCCACGACTTATGAAGTACCTCTTTCCAGTCACGGTTCTCGTCCTGGCGTTGCAGCTGGCGACGGGGACAGCATTCGGATCCGAGACCCTCAGCTTCCCCCTGCGCGGGAAGATGCTCACGCTGACGGTGTATCGTCCGGCCGGCGGCAAGCCGAAAGGCACGGTCCTGATGGGGAGCGGCGACGTCGGCTGGGTGGGCCTGGCCGCCGAAATGGCGGAGTTCCTCGCCGGCCAGGGCTACATCGTGGTCGGCATCAACGTTCGCGAGTACCTGGCCGAATTCACCTCGGGCAAGACGACCTTGACGACAAGGGAACCGGCGGGTGACTACGCGCAGGTCGCGTCGTTCCTGCGGCAGCGAAACCTGCTTGCGGCCCCGGTCATCGTATCGGGTGTTTCCGAAGGCGCGGCGCTGGCCGTGCTCGCGGCCGCCTCGCCGAAGAACCACGACTGGATCAACGGGGTGCTGACGATGGGGCTCCCGCCCACGGCGGAGCTCGGGTGGCGATGGACGGACTTCACGTCGTGGATCACCAAGAAGGACGCCGACGAGCCGAGGTTCGCCCCGAAGGAATTCCTCCCGCAGGTCTCGCCACTTCCGCTCTGCCTGATCCACTCCACCACCGACGAGTACGTGACCGAGGCGGACTACAGGCTGTTCGAGGCGGTGGCGCGGCAGCCGAAGAAACTCGTGCTCATCAAGGCCAGCAACCACCGGTTCACGGACCGGAAGGACGAGTTGAAGCGCGAGGTGATGAACTGCGTGGCGTGGATTCGATCGCAGCCGGGGAGCGGATCATCCTGATCCGCAGATTCGCGCCGAACACGAACCGATCCGCAGATTCGCGCCGTGAATCGGCGTGAATCAGCGGATGAATTCGAATCCATGCGAATCTGCGGCCCTCACTCTGGCGGATCGAAGGGCAGCAGCAGATCGGGGACGGGCGCGCTCGGATCCGTTTCGGAGAAGTTCTTCACCGACAGGCCGAGCAGCCGAACCGGCCGGCGGCCCGCTTCGGTCCGTTCGAGCAGCAATTCGGCTGCCCGCACGATCTCGCGCTGATCCCGCGTGGCAGGCAGCGTGAGGCTCCTCGTGATCGTCGTGAAATCGCTGTACCGCATCTTCACGGTGACGGTGCGCGCCAGCAGGCGCTCGCGCGCGAGCCAGCCGGCCGCATCCTCGGCCATTTCCACGATTCGTGCGTGGATGTCGTTCGGATCAGTGAGGTCCTCGGCGAACGTCGTTTCGCTGCCCGAGGATTTCGGCGGACGCGAGGGGACCACCGGCCGGTCGTCGAGGCCGATGGCCAGCTGACGCAGCCAGAGCGCCTGGCTCCCGACCGTCTCGCGCAGAAGCTCGAGCGGCACCGCCCGCACGTCCACCACCTTCATCACGCCAATGGCCTGCAGCTTGCGCGCCGTCACCGGGCCGACGCCCCAGAACGCGTCCGCCGGCAGCTGCTGCAGGAACCACTCCACCCGCTCCGGCGGGATCACCGTCAGGCCGTCCGGCTTCTTCCAGCCCGACGCCACCTTGGCCAGGAACTTGTTGGGCGCGACGCCGGCCGACGCCGTCAGCTGCGTCTCCTCCCTGATGCGCTGTTTGATGCGCCGGGCGACGGGCGTCGCAAGCGGTTCGCCCCAGGCGTTCTCGGTGACGTCCAGGTACGCCTCGTCCAGCGACAGCGGCTCCACGAGCGGCGTCACCTCGCGGAAGACGGCGAACACCTGCGCGGACACGGCGCGGTACTTGCTGAAATCGGGCGGGATGATGACGAGCGACGGGCAGCGGCGCACGGCGTGCGCCATCGCCATCGCCGAGTGGACGCCGAACGCGCGCGCCTCGTAGCTGGCGGCGGCCACCACGCCGCGACGGCGCGGATCGCCGCCCACCACGACCGGCTTGCCCTTCAGCGACGGCTCGTCGCGCTGCTCGACCGAGGCGTAAAAGGCATCCATGTCCACGTGCAGGATGCGGCGGGTGGCGGATGGCGAACACTCGGTGGTCATCGCTCAGGCACCAGGCAACGGTCGGACGCGGCCGGCGATTGCGTTGCGTGGACGAAACGGCGGCCCGGCCGCGTGCAGCCGTCCAGGGTGCGCCCGACCGCAGCGGAGAGCTATAATTCCGGGCCTATGAAACGCAGCCTTCTCCTACTCCTCGCGATCGGGTGTCTCGCCGGGGCCTGCCGGCCGTCCTCGCCGGAGCGGGCCGCCACCGCCGCGGACCCGCTCCAGGGCGGCTACCGGATCGAGCGGAACGGCTGGATCTTCGTCCACCTCGAGGGGCCGCCGCAACGCCTCGGTTTCCAGCACGGCGCGTTGCTCGCACCCGAGATCGAGGACCTGCTCCGCGTCCTGAAGCCGTTCCTGCAGCAAACCACCAAGCGCGACTGGGCGTTCTACCGCGACGCGGCCGAGCGGATCCTGTGGCCGAAGATCGACGCCGAATTCCAGGCCGAGATTGACGGCATCGTCGCGGGCGCCACGTCGAAGCACGTGGTCGTCGACCGCTGGGACATCGTCGCCGTGAACGCGCTCGAGGAGCTGCCATCGTACTACGTGCCGTGGCTCGAGAAGCAGCAGGGCAAGCCGCCCTCCACCAAGGCCCCGGGCAACTGCAGCGCGTTCGTCGCGACCGGCAGCTACACGACCGATCGCCGCATCGTCATCGGGCACAACACCTGGACGAACTACATCACCGGCGCGCGCTGGAACATCATCTTCGATCTGAAGCCCGAGCGCGGGTTCGCGATCCTGATGGACGGCCTGCCGGGCGTCATCGCGAGCGACGACGACTTCGGGATCAACGGCAACGGGCTGATGATCACCGAGACGACCATCACCGGCTTCAGCGGTTTCGACCCGGCCGGGTCGCCCGAGTTCTACCGGGCGCGCAAGGCGATGCAGTACAGCAGCTCGATCGACGACTACGTCCGGATCATGCGCGATGGCAACAACGGCGGGTACGCGAACGACTGGCTGCTCGGCGACAACAAGACCGGCGAGATCGCGCTCTTCGAGCTCGGCCTGAAGGAATCGAGCGTCCGCCGGACGATGGACGGCTATTTCGTCGGTTCCAACTTCCCGGTGGATGAAAAACTGATCAAGGCCGAGACCAACTTCGACGTCAACAACAGGGCCAGCTCGCCCAATGCGCGGCGCGTGCGCTGGGAGCAGCTCATGGCGCAGAACAAGGGGAAGATCGACGTCGAGATCGGCAAGCAGATGGAAGCGGACGCCTACGACGTGATCGACCATCGCCAGGGGCCGAACGACCGGACGCTGTGCGGCGTCGTGGACGGCGTGGAACGCGGCATTCCCGAGTGGGACTGGGGGAAGTACTTCCCGGGCGGCACGGTGCAGGCGAAGGTGACCGACGGGCAGATGACGGCGAAGATGCAGCTGGTCGCCGCCCTCGGGCACCCGTGCGCCCCCGACTTCAAGGCGGAACCCTTTCTCGCCGCGCACCCCGAGTACGGCTGGATGCGCGGCCTCATGAAGGACATGAAGACGCAACCCTGGACGCCGTTTGCGAGCGGCATGAGGCAGGCGACGACCGCGCTGCTGCCGGGCACGCAGACCTCCGACCCGACGAAGCGGTAGCCGTGCGTTACAATGGGACCGTGTCCCGGCGCGTCTCGCGCCGGACGCCCCGCGATCGGCCGCGCCGCGAGCGAATGCCGCGGCGGCGGTGAGAGAAGGTTATGGTGACGATCTGCCAGCGGATAGCCGGTGAATTGTCGGTCCCCGAACACCAGGTGGAAGCGGCGGCGCGGTTGCTCGATCAGGGGGCCACGGTCCCCTTCATCGCCCGCTACCGCAAGGAAGCCACCGGGGGGCTGACGTCCAGCCGGCTGCGCGCCATCGAGGACCGGCTGCGGACGCTGCGCGAGATCGACCAGCGGCGCCAGGCGATTCTGAAGACCCTGCGCGAGCAGGGCCGGCTGACGCCCGAGTTGGACCTGGCGCTGCAGGCGGCGGGCACGAAGACCGAGATCGAGGACCTGCACCTGCGGTACCGGCCGAAGCGCCGCAGCAAGGCCACCATCGCGCGGCAGGCGGGGCTCGACGCGCTCGGCTTTGCGCTGCTGCAGGACCCGACCCTCGTCCCGGACGTGGTGGCTGCGGCGCACATCGCGCCCGACAAGGGCGTGACCGACGTGGCCACCGCGCTCGACGGCGCGCGGGCAATCCTGATCGAGGACTTCGCCGAAACCCCCGAGCTGCTGGCGGCGCTGCGCTACCTGCTGTGGGATCGCGGCCGCCTGCAGTCGCGCGTCATCGACGGCAAACAGGAGGCCGGCGCGAAGTTCAGCGACTACTTCGCCGCCGCCGAACCGATCAAGAACATTCCCGCGCACCGCGTCCTGGCGATGTTCCGCGGCCGCAAGGAGGCCATCCTGCGGCTGAACGTCGTCCTCGACGACGAACCGGCCCAGCCGGGTCCCGCGCCGCTGTCGGCGGCCGAAGAGAAGATCGCCGAGCACTTCAACATCCGCGACGATGGCCGTCCGGCCGACGCCTGGCTGATCGAGACGGTGCGCTGGGCGTGGAACACCCGGCTGGCTGCGCACATCGAGCTCGAGTTGATGAACCGCGTGCGCGAGGAGGCCGAGCGCGACGCGATCCGCGTCTTCGCCGGGAACTTGCACGATCTGCTGCTGGCGGCGCCGGCCGGGCCCCGGCGCACCATCGGGCTGGACCCCGGCCTGCGCAACGGCGTCAAGGTGGCCGTGATCGACGAGGCGGGCACCGTCGTCGAGACGACGATCGTCTACCCGCACCAGCCGAGGAACGAGTGGGACGCGGGGATCGGCGTGCTCGCGGATCTCGTGACGCGGCACCAGGTGGAGCTGGTGAGCATCGGGAACGGGACGGCGTCGCGCGAGACCGACAAGCTCGTCTCCGACATGATGAAACGGCACCCGGAACTGCGGGTGAACAAGGTGGTCGTGTCCGAAGCCGGGGCGTCGGTGTACGCGGCGTCGGCCGTCGGCGCCCGCGAGCTGCCGGACCTCGACGTCGCGATCCGCGCGGCCGTCTCGATCGCGCGGCGGCTGCAGGATCCGCTGGTCGAGATGGTGAAGATCGAGCCGCGCGCCATCGGCGTCGGCCAGTACCAGCACGACGTGAGCCAGGCACACCTGGCGCGGGCACTCAACGCGACCATCGAAGACTCGGTGAACGCGGTGGGCGTCGATCTCAACACGGCCACCGTCCCGCTGCTCGGGCGCGTCGCCGGCTTCAACCGCCGGCTCGCCGCGAACGTCGTCGCCTATCGTGAGCAGACCGGGCCCTTCCGCACCCGCCGCGCCCTGCTTGGCGTGCCGCGGATGAACGAGCGAATCTTCCAGCAGGCGGCCGGCTTCCTCCGCGTGTTCGACGGAGATGACGTGCGGGACGCGACGGCGATCCACCCGGAGGCCTACGCGGTCGTCGACCGCATCGCCGAGGCGACCGGGCGCACGGTGCCCGAGTTGCTGCGCGATGGCCCGCTGTTGCGGAGCCTCTCGCTCGAGCCCTTCACCGACGAGACGTTCGGCGTGCCGACCGTCCGGGACATCATCGCGGAACTCGAGGAACCGGGACGCGATCCGCGTCCGCCGTTCCGTACCGCCGCGTTCAAGGAAGGCATCAACGACCTGGCCGACCTGCAGGCGGGGATGGTGCTCGAAGGGATCGTCACCAACGTCGCGAACTTCGGCGCCTTCGTCGACATCGGCGTCCACCAGGACGGCCTGGTGCACGTGTCCCGGCTGGCCGACCGCTTCGTGAAGGATCCGCGCGAGGTGGTGAAGGCCGGCGACATCGTGAAGGTCGCCGTGCTCGAGGTGGACCAGAAGCGCAAGCGCATCTCCCTCTCGATGCGGCGTTCGGAAACCCGCACGGCCGCCGCCCCGCAGGAGCGGGAGCGGAAACCGAAGGGCCCCGCCAGGCCGCCGCGCGACAAGGCCAAGCCCGAGCCGAAGAAACCGGTGTTCCAGACAGCGATGGCCGCCGCCTTCGACCGGCTCCGCGAGCAGTAGGCGGATCTCCGCTGGCTCCTGGCTCCTGGCTCCCGATCCCGCGAAGCTGCGCGCGCTGATCCGGCTGCTGGCGC
>Ga0315279_10004019_pt1 | contig 19968 bp, 13 predicted proteins | sample YL17G06_20_MG_FD_203694 | JGI IMG/M metagenome (GOLD analysis project Ga0315279, IMG submission 203694) | Sediment microbial communities from Yellowstone Lake, YNP, Wyoming, USA - YL17G06_20 | ecosystem: Environmental > Aquatic > Freshwater > Lake > Sediment | place: USA: Wyoming | collected... | reverse complement strand
CATCCACACCGACGACGAGTTCGCCCGTGCCCACGGCCTGCCCGCCGCCATCGCCGCCGGCAACCACACCCTCAGCTTCATCGTCGAGATGCTCCATGCCGCCTTCGGTGACGACTACCTGCACGACAGCGTCCTGGACGTGCGCTTCGTCGCCCCCATCTACGCCGGCGACCGCGTGCGCGCCGGCGGCGTCGTCACCCAGCGGGAGCCCACCATCGCCGGCCAGCGCCTCACCGTCGCTGTCTGGTGCGAGAACCAGCGCGGCCGTCTGGTGGCCGAGGGCACGGCCCAACTAACGCTGCGCTCAGCCTGCGGCCCTGAAGAAACCGTTGCCCCCGCCGCCGTCTGAGCCACCCAAGACGCAACGCGAACCCAAGACGGCAGCGACGTGATTCCGATGACTCAGCGCTTTGGAATTCTGGCCAGCCCTTGGTGGCGTCCGCTCCTGCTACTGGGTGGGGCCACCCCAAGCCGCTCGTTCGTTGAGCTTGGGGACAGCACTCTGCGAGTTCGCTTTGGGTGGCTGTTTGACCATTCATTTCCGATCGAGACCGTAGAAAATGCTAGTCCTCGGCGTCTGCCCCTGTGGGTGGGGATAGGTTGGCACATGGACTTCTGCGGGGGCATTGCCCTGACAGGCTCGCTGCGGAATGGCGTAGAGATCCGCTTCCGTGAGCCGCAGAGGGTCAGAATGTTGATACCCCTGCGGTGCAGGCGACTGGCCGTTTCGCTAGAGAATCCCCAGGGATTCCTCGACGCCCTAGCACAGACAAGGCGGTAGGGCGACCGGAAGGTAACACCCTCACTGAACCTCCTCAACGCCCCGTCAAGTCCACGCCTGACTCTCGGGTGGTGGCCTTGCCCACGATCCGCTCTTCCCGTAAACTGGGTAAAGGTGTGCATCGCAAATCTAGAGCTGTCCCCAGGAGGCTCATCAAGTCTTGCCCGCATGGATAGCGGCGGGGGATAGCGAAGGGAGTGGGCCTATGCAGGCGCAAGACGTAGATAAGACCAATAAGCCGCACGGCTCCCCACAGGACGAGACCATCATTCGCGCCAGCGACGTCGTCAAGACCTACGATACCGGCTACTCCAAGGTGCGGGCCCTGCGAGGCGTCTCGCTGGCCGTGCAGCAGGGGGAGATGGTGGCCATCATGGGCCCCTCCGGCTGCGGCAAGACCACCCTCCTGAACTGTCTCAGCGGCCTGGACAATATTATCTCCGGTCAGGTAATCGTAGCTGGCACCGACATCGCCACCCTCTCCGACAACGCCAAGACCGAGTACCGTGCCCGCAACATGGGCTTCATCTTCCAGGTCTACGACCTCCTGCCGGTGCTCTCCACCGTGGAGAACGTGGAGCTGCCGCTGCTGGTGTCGGGTGTCTCCGCCCGCCAGGCCCGGCAGCAGGCCATGGCCGCCCTGGAGCTGGTGCACCTGGCCGACTGGGCCAGGCACCGCCCGGCGGAGCTCTCCGGCGGCGAGCGCCAGCGGGTAGCGGTGGCCCGCGCCCTGGCCAACCAACCCGCCATCATCTGGGCCGATGAGCCCACCGGCGCCCTGGACAGCACTAATGCCGAGGAGATCATGTCCCTCCTGAGCCAGGTCAACCGCGAGAACGGGCAGACCATCGTCATGGTCACCCACGACTCCCGCATGGCCGCCCACGCGGCACGCATCATCTACATGGTGGACGGCCTGATTGTGGACGAGAAGCGCACCGACCACGCCCCGCCGTCCAGCAACCCCGCGCCGACAGAGAGCTAGAGAGAACCGCCATGGACAGCCTCTTCGGCATCCCCATGAACTCCATTATGGTGGTCTTGCTGGTGGGCCTGGGCCTATCCCTTGCGGTGGTGGGGTACGTCGTCCTGCGCAACCGCATCATGTTCAAGATGGGCGTCCGCAACATCCCCCGTCGCGTCGCCCAGACGGTGCTCATTGTCATCGGCCTCATGCTCAGCACCCTCATCATCTCCGCCGCCCTCACCACCGGCGACACCGTGGACCACAGCATCACCAGCCTCGCCTACGAATGGCTGGGCCACGTGGACGAGGCGGTGGTGTTCAACGCCGAGAAGTCCACGGTGGCCACCGACAAGGCGGTGGTCCCCCAGTCCGCCGTGGCAGAGCTGGAGGCTGCCCTAGCCAACGACCCCGACGTGGACGGCATCGTCCCCGTTATCTTCGAGCCGCTGCCCATCATTGACGAACGCACGAAGCTGAGCAGCCCCGCCGCCACCATGGTGGGCACGGACCCCACCCGCCTGACCGGCTTCCCAGACATCGTCACCCGCGACGGTAAGCCGGCCGATGTGGGCAGCCTGGCCGACGACGAGATCTACCTCAACGAGAAAGCCGCCGATAAGCTGGATGCCCGCCCCGGCGACACGGTGAAGCTGTTCGCCCAGAACTTCCCGCACACCTTCACCGTAGTGGACATCGTCAAGAACTCCGTCCTCACCGGCGCCATCAACCTGCAGGGCCACGGGGAGAGTATCGCCGTCGAGGGCATGGTCACCCGCCTGGATGTCGCCCAGAATCTGTTCGGCCGCGAGGACGAGCTGGACGCGATCGGCATCTCCAACCGCGGCGGCGTACGCGACGGCCTGGGCCTGACCGACGCCGTCACCCGCAAGGCCCAGGCCGCCCTGTCCGACCCCAACCTGAAGGTAGAAAAGATGAAGCAGGAGTTCGTCGACAGCGCCGAGCTCATGGGCAACGTCATGACCACCATGTTCGTGGTCATGGGCCTCTTCTCCATCGCCGCCGGCGTCCTGCTCATCTTCATGATCTTCGTGATGCTGGCCGCCGAGCGAAAGCCGGAGATGGGCATGAGCCGGGCGCTGGGCACCAAGCGCAGCCAGCTTGTCCAGTCCTTCCTCTCGGAGGGCATGGCCTACAACCTGGCGGCGGCCCTGGTGGGCGCGGCGCTGGGGGTGCTGGTGTCGCTGGGCATGACCCGCATCATGGCCGCCCTCTTCAGCCAGTTCGGCGTCTCCATCAAGCCTTACGTCACCCCTCGCAGCCTTATCGTCGCCTACAGCCTGGGCGTGGTGGTCACCTTCATCACCGTCGTCGTCTCCTCCTGGCGAGTCAGCCGTCTGAACATCGTGCGGGCCATCCGCAACATCCCCGAGCCCGTCTTCCGCCGGGCCACCCTCCGCACGTTGTTCCTGGGAATCGCCGGGATCCTGCTGGGCCTGCTCCTCGCCTGGAGCGGTATCGCCGCCGGTCAGGGGTTCCCCCATGTCCTCGGCGTATCGCTGGTCCTCCTGGGTTTGGCACCCGTTCTGCGCTACCTGGCCCTCCCCGAGCGACCGGTATTCACCATCGTCGGCTTGCTGCTGCTGATCTACTGGGCTCTCCCCTTCGACGTGTGGTCCTTCCTGCCCGAGATGAACAGCGGCATCGAGATGTTCTTCCTTAGCGGCATCATGATGGTGACCGCCACTACCTTCGTCCTGGTCTACAACGCCGACCTCATCTTGCTGGGCGTTCAGCGCTTGGGCGGACGCCTGGGCCGCATCCTGCCGGCGGTGAGGATCGCCGTGGCTTACCCCCTGGCCAATAAGTTCCGCACCGGCATGACCATGGCCATGATCGCCCTGGTGGTCTTCGCCGTGGTCATGATGTCCATCATGAACACCACCTTCAATCACCTCTTCCTAAGAGACGACTCCCGCGGCGGCTGGGACGTGATGGTGATGGAGAATCCCAACAACCCGGTGGGCGATCTCAAAGCCGCCCTAGAAGGAACCCCCGCGGTGGACACCTCCCGCTTCGCCGCCGTAGGCGCTGTCCTCTTCCCCAACCTCTTCACCGGGTCGGAGGTCCGCCAGGTCCAGGACGGCGCTACGGGAGCCGAATGGAAGGACTACTCCATCCAGGGTCTCGACGATGGCTTCCTGGCGGCGGCGCGCATCCCCCTCCAGAGCCGCGCTCGCGGCTACGAGGACGATGCCGCCGTTTGGCAGGCCGTGCGCACGACTCCCGGCCTGGCGGTGGTGGACGCCTTCGCCGTAGAGCAGGGCGGCGGCTTCGGGCCGCCCGCGGAGTTCACCATCGATGGGGTGAAGCAGTCCGACAAGGTGATGGACCCTCCCACTCTGGAGGTTCGCGACCCCGCCAGCAAGCGGACAGCCTCCGTCAAGGTGGTGGGGGTCACCAACTACGGGGCGTCCGCCAACTTCTACGGCATCTACCTGTCGGAGAAGACGTTCAAGGACGTGTACGGGCCCCCCGACTTCTCCCGCTTCTACATCCAGCTTCAGCCGGGCACGAACTCCGGCAAGATGGCCAAGGCCATCGAGGCGGCCCTGGTCACTAAAGGGGCGCAGGCCGACTCCCTCAAGGATCTCATCCAGGAGCAGCAGGCCACCAGCAACGCCTTCTTCTACCTGATCCAGGGCTTCATGGGCATGGGCCTGCTGGTGGGAACGGCCGCCGTGGGCGTCATCGCCTTCCGTTCGGTGGTGGAGCGCCGGCAGGAGATCGGCATGCTGCGGGCCATCGGCTTCCAGCGGAGTTCGGTGGCCCTGAGCCTCTTGCTGGAGACTTCCTTCATCGCCATCCTGGGCATCGCCTCCGGCATAGGCCTGGCCCTGCTGCTTGCCTTCAATTTGCTCAGCAGCAACGAGTTCGCCAACATCGACATGGGGTTCATCATTCCCTGGTGGGAGCTAGTCCTCGTCGCCGCCTTCGCCTACGGCGCCTCGTTCCTGATGACCATCATCCCCTCGCGCCAGGCGTCGAGCATCGCCATCGCCGAAGCTCTCCGCTACGAGTAGAGCCTACCCCGCCTCGCGCGCCGCAGCCTTGGCGACCAGCCACTCCTTGGCCACCGCTATGGCCGCCCGGAGGGGGCTCACCTCTCGCGCCCGCGCCTCCCGCAGCGCTCGCTCGGTGTTGGCCACGATGCGCTGCTCCGTCACCGCGAAGGCTTCCTTCTCACCGCCGCCCATCGTGCCGACGACGGCCAGCAGCACCCCGCCGGCGTTGGCCACAAAATCGGGCACGGCCGTCACTCCCCGCTCGTAGAGGATGGCGTCCGCCTGCGGCGTCAGGGGAACGTTGGCCGCGGGGACGATGAGCGAGGCGGCGATGGTACGCGCCACTTCGGCGGTGATGGTGTGGGTGCGGCTGCCGGGGATAAGGACGTCCGCCGGCAGCAGGTAAAGAGCCTCCTTGGGCAGCAGTTCGCCCTCGGGGTAGCGCACCACCGCCTCGTCGCCGCACTCCTCCCGCAGGGCGAACAGGCGATCGGGGTCCAGGCCGCGTGCGTCATAGCGGGTGCCGGCCAGCGTCGAAACGGCCACCACCCGCAGGCCCTCCGCCGCCGCCTGCCGCAGGCAGCCGGCGCCCACCTTGCCGAACCCCTCGATGGCCAGCGTGCACTCCTCGAGGCGCCGGCCCACCAGCTCCGCCGCCCGCCGCGCCGACCTGATAACGCCGTAGCCAGTCACCAGTTCGTCCATAGTCAGGCCGTGCAGGCGCTTGTTGGCCAGAGAGTCCGCCTCCGGCTCCAGGCCAGCCGCCACGCGGATCACCTCGATGTCCTCGAAGGACGTGCCCATGTCCACGCCGCACATGTAGGCCCGCGTCTGGAGCAGGGGCGCGGCCGCTTGGCCGAAGGCCCGCAGGACGGCCTCGCGGTCCTGACTGGCAGCGTCGAACCAGATACCCGCCTTGGCACCGGCGGTGTTCAGGTCTAGCCAGGCGAACTTGTAGGTCATGGCCCGCGCCAGGAGAGCCACCTCGCCCAACGACACGTCGGGCAGCATGCGCACGCCGCCGCCAGCGTTGCGGAACTGCGTGTGGTCGATGACCAGCACCGCTCGCATGGCGGAGCGAGGCTCGTAGAAGTGGTAGATGCGCTGGGGGCCGATGTCGTCGAAGGTAATTGCCGGGTCCATCAGGGACTGACCTCTTGTCTAGTGGGGATATCCGGTAGTTCGTGCAGCTTAATGTCCACGATCTTCATAGCGCGCCCAGTGTATCTTATCACCGGCTGAGGGTGAACACGGTTGACAAGGCGGCGGCGGCGCGCCATTATGCCTGCGATACGCAGGCCGCCGAAGCGAGAGCGACAGGAGGAAGCCATGGCCATAGCCTATCCCGCCACCTTCGACGTACCGGTCCGCGAGTAGGTCCCCAGAGATCAGGCCGTTCTGCACACCATCATCGCCATCGTGTTCTGTTTGGCAGGGGAGATCCTCGCCTTCCTGGCGATCATCGTCGCCCCCATCGTCATCGCCGTGCGGGTCAGCTCCAAGGGCGGCGAGAAGTTCATCCAGGAGGACGGGACAGAGTTCGCTCACTACGGCAAGCTTCTCATGGCTGTCCTCGCCTACATTTGCTTCCTCACCGATGAGTCTCCAGAGAAGGCCATCGAGAGCATCGTCAAGGTCGACTTCCAGCCCAGCGGCAACCCCACCTGGATCCACGCTCTGTTCACCCAGATCCTCCTCATCCCTCACCTACTGGTGCTAGTGCTGCTGGGGCTGGCCTTCATCGTCATTATCCCCTGGACGGCCATAGCCACCCTGGCCAACGAGCAGTACCCTAAGCAGTTCTACCCGTTCGCCTTGAACTACCTGCGCTGGCAGACCAGGGTGACCGCCTACCTCTTCTCCCTGACCCAGCAGTATCCCCCCTTCGCCTGGGAGTAGAGAGACGCCGGTGGCGGCCAGCCCGCACCCGTCAGCGCTGCCGGTGCTGGCCGCCGTCATTGTCCTGGCGGCGGCCTGTGGCGGCGGAGGCGGCGGCCCCACCACCTTCGATCTCGCCCACCAGCGGCCCGCGCTCACCGTCCTCGGAGCCCAAACGAAGGACGGACTGGCCACCATCGCCAGCGGCGACGTCAACGGCGACGGCCACGCCGACCTCATCATTGGCGCGCCCACGGCCGACGGCCCCGACGACGGCCGGCCGGAAGCCGGCGAGGCCTACGTCATTTTCGGCCCGCACCCCGGCGAGACCCTTGACCTGAGTCGAGATAAGCCGGACGTCACCATCTTCGGGGCCAACAGCAGCGACTTCATGGGCTTCGCCGTGGGCAGCGGCGACGTCAACGGCGACGGCTTCGCCGACATCCTTCTGGGCGCCCCCCTCGCCGACGGGCTCGACGACCAGCGGCTTGACGCCGGCGAAGCGTACGTCATCTTCGGCGGGCCCGCCCCAGCGGCGACGCTGGACCTCGCCCAGGATGAGCCGGGCCTCACCATCTTCGGCGCCGGCCCCGACGACCGTCTGGGCGCCGCCCTGGCCGCCGGCGACAGCAACGGCGACGGCAGCGACGACATCCTGGTGGGCTCCTTCCTGGCCGATGGACCAAACGACGCCCGCTACCAGGCCGGCGAGGCGTATCTGCTCCTCGGCTCGCCGCACCTCTCGGGCAAACGCGACATGGCCCAGGGGGAGTACGACCTGGCCCTCCTGGCCCCGTACGCCGACGAGCAGCTTGGCCACTATCTGGCCATGGGCGACCTGGACGGCGACCACCTGGACGACCTCATCGTCTCCGCCTTCCGCGCCGACGGCCCTGGCAACGCTCGCGAGGATGCCGGCGAGGTCTACGTCTTTTTCGGCGCGGCTGAGCTGGAGGGTGTGGTAGACCTGGCGGTAGCGCGCCCCAACCTCACGGTCTATGGCGCCCATGCCTTCGACGACCTGGGCGGCGCCGTGGCCGCCGCCGACCTGAATGGCGACGGCAGCGCCGACCTCATCGTCGGCGCGCCGCGGGCCGACCCGGTCGGCGCCGCCGAGACGCGCGATGGCGCTGGCGAGGCCTACGTGTTCTTCGGCGGCCCCAGCTTGACCGGCTCCCGCGATGTCGCCCAGGGTCAGCAGGACCTGACCCTCCTGGGAGCCAACTCCGGCGACCGGTTCGGCACTGCCCTCGCCGCCGCCGATCTGGACGGCGACGGCAAAGCAGAGGTCATCGCTGGCGCCGAACGGGGCGACGGGCCTGACGACCGCCAGCAGGATGCCGGCGAGGTCTACGTGGTGCGCGGCTCGTCCACCTCACCGCCGACGCTGGACATGGCCGGCGGGGCGTACAACGCCATCGTCTTCGGCCAGCGGAGCGGCGACATGCTGGGCGCCTCGCTAGCGACAGCAGACTGGCACGGCGACGGCCGCTTCAACCTGCTGGCCGGCGCGCCCCTCGCCGACGGGCCCGGCAGCCGCACCGACAGCGGCGCGGCCTACGTCATCCGCGGGCCCCGCCTCCTCAAGTAGCGGTGCCGCTCACGGGAAATAGCGCTCGCCCTGCTCCAGCAGATGGAAGGTCGTGCGGGTGGCCAGGGCCATGATGCTGATCTGCGGGTTCACCCCCACACACGAGGGCAGGACGCTGCCGTCGGCCAGGAACAGGTTCCGCACGGCGTGGCTCTCCCCGTAGGGGCCCACCACGGACGTCGCCGGGTCGCGGCCCATCCGGCAGGTGCCCATGGGGTGAAATCCGACCACGGTCAGTTCCTCGGGGCGGATGGCCAACTCCCGCAGGCGCTCTAGCTCCCGCCGGCCCGTCACGGTGGGCAGCCGTCGCAGCCCCGTGTACACCCTCCGGGCACCGGCCTCCAGGAAGACTTCCGCCGCCAGCGCCATGCCCCGCTGCAGGCGAGCGGCGTCTCTGCGACTCAGGGAGTAGAACACCAGCGGCTCTGGCCACCAGCGCTGCCCCATTACTCGCCCTGTGGCCGAATCGGACACGAACAGCCCCACCGACGCCAGGTGCTTGTAGTCGGCCAGGGCCTGCTTGAGCTCCAATCCCACGCCCGGCAGGCTCACCGCCCCCACCCCAGGCAGCGGCGACGTCACCTCCAGCAGCACGCCCAGCGATTCGTGCAGGTCGTCCACGTAGTAAGACTGGAGGGTGCCCCGCCAGCCGAAGACCTCCTCGTCGAAGAAGGCGCCCACGCCGGTGGCCGGGTGGATGGACAGATTGCGGCCCGCCGGCCCAGTCGCGAGGCCGTTGCGCATCAGCAGGACCGGCGTGTGGATGGCGCCCGCCGCCAGCACCACCACCCGGCTGCGCACCCGCAGCCGCCCCTGCACCTGCTCTGTCGCCGGGTCGAGGATGTCCGCCTCCACGCCCACCGCTCGGCCGTCCTCCACCAGAATGCGGTCGGCGCGGCAGCCGGCGAAGACCCTGGCCCCGCGAGCGGCGGCCTTCGGCAGATACGAAATGTGCATCGCCTGTTTGGCGTCGCTGGGACAGCCGAAGGCGCACACGCCACAGCCCCGACAGCCGCGGATGGCACGCTGGATGGGCCGGCCGTGCAGGCCCAGCGCCTCAACGCCGCGCTGGAAGGTCAAGGCGTTCCTCCCGATGATCTCCCAGGGCACCGGCTGCACCGATAGCTCCTCCTCCACCCGCTGGAAGATCGGCTCCATGCCCTGCGGGTCGACGCCCTCGATACCCCAGGCCTCCCACTGGCGCAGCACGCGTTCCGGCGTACGGAAGCAGGTGCCGGAGTTGACCACGGTGGTGCCACCCACGCACTTGCCCAGGGGGATGGGGACAATGGACCGGCCGAGGGCGGCAGTCAGGCCACGATTGCGATAGAGCTTCTGCATCCGCTCCCAGGGCGAGCCTTGGAAGTCCGGCCGCCGGAAGTAGGCCCCCTCTTCCAGCACGATGACGGAGAGCCCGCCCCCGGCTAGCTCCTTGGCCACCACCGCCCCACCAGCCCCCGAGCCCACCACGCAGACGTCGGCCCGCTCCTCCATCCGGCCGCGGATGTAAGGATAGGCGATGGGCTCCAGGCGCGGCCCATCGCGAGGAGGGCCTTCCCCCAAACATGAGCCAGTGAAGCCGATGGCCTCCTCGACGCGAGGGTGGCTGCAATAGGCCATCAGGCACAGGCTCTTCAGCCACAGAGCCAGCGCCCGCCGCGGCCCCCAGCGGCTCCCGAGGCACGCCTTCAGGTGGGCCTGCCGCTCCGGCGGCGACAGGCGCCCGAAAGACCGGCGGTAGGAAGAAAAGAGGGGCGAGAGCTCCCAAGCGACGAGCATGGCCCCTATGGCCCCCGCTTGCCAGGCACGCAGCCCAGCGACGAACGACGCCAGCCGGCCAGCCACGTCCGCATCAGCGGCGTCGGGGGCCAGCGGCCCGCCTGCCGGCAGAAGGGCCTCCGCCACCTGCCGCAGCGTCGCTAGCTGCCTCTTGCTCAGGGCCACGGCCTTCCCCTTCCGATCACAAACTACGGCCCCTGGCGCCAGACGCCTGCCCTGAGCGCAGCGAAGGGGCCGAACGGTCTCCGGAGCCGGTGTCCGCCTACCACCAGATGCCGGGGATAGCGGTGGAGCACTTGGGACAGCGGCCGCCCGGCTGGAGGCGGTACTGGTCTATCCGGTAGGCCAGCCGCTCCACCAGCGGCTCGCCGCAGGCAGGGCAGAACGTGCTCTCCAGGTTGCGCACGCGGCCCGGCAGGTTGCCGGCATAGACGTAGCGCAGGCCAGCCTCCTTGCCGATGCTGGCGGCCCGCAGCAGCGTCTGCGGCGGCGTGTTGTCCAGGTCGGCCATCTTGTAGTCTTTGTGGAAGGCGGTCACGTGCCAGGGGATATCGCGGGAGACCGAGGCCAGGAACTCGGCGGCCTGCCACAGCTCTTCGTCCGAGTCGTTGAAGCCCGGCACCACCAGCGTCACCACCTCGACCCAGAGCCCCATGTCCACCGCCATCCGGATGCCCTCCAGCACGCGCGAGAGCTGGCCCCCAAGCTGCCGGTAGTTCTTCTCGGACATCGACTTCAGGTCCACCTTATAGCCGTCCAGCCAGGGGCGCAGGTATTCCAGAACCTCCCGGGTGGCGTTGCCGTTGGAGACGTAGAGCGTCTTGAGTCCCTTCTCGCGAGCCAGGCGGAACACCTCCACCGCCCACTCGGAGGTGATGAGAGGCTCGTTGTAGGAACTGCCGATGATCTGGGCGCCCCGACGCAGGGCGATGTCCACCATCTCCCCGGCGCTGACGACCTCGGGCTCGATGCCGGCCACGGGGTCGCGCAGGGTCTGGGAGGTCAGCCAGTTCTGACAGTACGAGCAGTGATAGTCGCAGCCCAGCATCCCGAAGGTCAGCGTGATGGAGCCGGGCAGGAAGTGGAAGAACGGCTTCTTCTCGGTGGGGTCAGCCTGGAGGGCAGCCACGTAGCCGGTGGGCACCATGAGCTTGCCGCCGCGATTGAACCGCACCTTGCAGATGCCCCGCAGCCCGTCGAGGATCAGGCAGCGGTGCCCGCAGGCGTAGCAGCGCACCTTGTTATCCGGCAGGCGCTCGTAGAGCTCGCCCTCCTTGGTGTGGGCGTCGAGGATTTCAGACAGGGTTGCGGTGGCCATAGCTCCCCTCGCTCCCATTATAGCGCCAACCGCACTCGAACCGCTCATGGTGAGCTTGTCGAACCGCTCATGGTGAGCTTGTCGAACCGCTCATGGTGAGCTTGTCGAACCGCTCATGGTGAGCTTGTCGAACCGCTCATGGTGAGCTTGTCGAACCGCTCATGGTGAGCTTGTCGAACCGCTCATGGTGAGCTTGTCGAACCATGAGCCCCGCTCGTCCTTCGACAGGCCCAGGACGAGCGGCCCATTATCCCTAGCGGCGCTCCAGCCAGCGCCCGATCCGTCATCACCCCCCGTCATTAGACCGCCGTGGTTGCGCAGGTTGCGCTGTTCGTTTAAGTTTTGGCAGGAGCACAACGTATGGGGGACTACGTCCTCGCCCTCGATCAAGGAACCACCAGCTCACGGGCCATCCTCTTTGGCCAGGAAGGACGACCCCTCGCCAGCGCCAGCCGGCCCATCCGCCAGATCTACCCCCGCAGCGGCTGGGTCGAGCACGACCCCCAGGAGATCTGGGAGACGCAGCTCGAATCGGCCCGCGAGGCGCTGGCGGCGGCCGCCGTCCCCGCTTCTCGTCTCGCCGCTATCGGCATCACCAACCAGCGGGAGACCACCATCCTCTGGGACCGCGAGACAGGCCAGCCCCTGGCCAACGCCATCGTCTGGCAGTGCCGCCGTACCGCCCCCTTGTGCCAGGCCCTGAAAGACCGCGGCCTCGAGCCCTGGTTCCGCCAGCGCACAGGGCTGGTCATCGACCCCTACTTCTCGGGGACGAAGGTGGCCTGGCTGCTGGACAACGTACCGGGCGCCCGCGCCAGGGCCGAAGCCGGCCAGCTTCTCTTCGGAACAGTCGATTCCTGGCTCCTCTTTCGGCTCACCGGGGGCCGTGTCCACGCCACCGACTACTCCAACGCCTCGCGCACCCTGATGTTCAACATCTCGCGCCTGGCCTGGGACGACGACATCGTGCGCGAGCTGGGCGTGCCCCCATCGCTGCTGCCGGCTGTCCTGCCATCCTCCGGCCTGTTCGGGGAGACCGAGGCCTCGCTCCTGGGCGCCGCCGTGCCCATTGGCGGCATCGCCGGCGACCAGCAGGCCGCCCTCTTCGGTCAGGCCTGCTTCGCCGCGGGCACAGCCAAGAACACCTACGGCACCGGCTGCTTCGTCCTCATGAACGTCGGCCACGACAGCCTGCCCCTGGGATCGTCTTTGCTGACCACCATCGCCTGGGGCCTCGGCGGCAGCGTGGAATACGCCCTGGAGGGGAGCATTTTCATCGGCGGCGCGGCGGTGCAGTGGCTGCGGGACGGCCTGGGCCTCATCTCCACCGCCGCCGAGAGCGAGGCCGTGGCCGCCAGCGTCTCCTCCAGCGATGGGGTATACCTAGTGCCCGCCTTCGTGGGCCTGGGCGCACCCCACTGGGATCCACGGGCGCGCGGCCTCATCGTGGGCATCACCCGCGGCACCACCCGCGCCCATCTGGTGCGCGCCACCCTGGAGGCCATCGCCTTCCAAACCCGGGATGTCATCGAGGCCATGGAGGCCGAGTGCGGCGTGGCCCTGCCCGAGCTGCGCGTGGACGGCGGCGCCGCCGCCAACGACCTGCTGATGCAGATCCAGGCCGACATCCTGGGACGGCCGGTGGTGCGCCCGGCGGTAACGGAGACCACCGCCTTGGGCGCCGCTTATCTGGCCGGCCTGGCGGTGGGCTTCTGGCGAGGCCAGGACCAACTGGCCGCCAACTGGCGCGTGGACAAGCGCTTCCAGCCGCGCCTGCCCGCCGACCAGCGTGAGGCGCTCTACGCCGGCTGGAAGCGGGCCGTGGAGCGGGCCAAGGGCTGGGCGAGCGAGTAGCATGCGGCCGTCGCTGGGGCAGGTGACGGAGCGGAGAAGGGGCGAAGGGCGGCATCCGCTTGTCCATTCCCTATACGCTGTGAGACCATCATGCTAGACTGTATATGCCATGGCCAACCGCCAGCTCATCCGCGAACTCCAGGCCATCGTCGGCCGCCACTTCGTCCTGCATGCCCCCGAAGATCTTCTGGTCTATGAGTGCGACGCCACCATCGAGCGCGGCCTCCCCGATGCCGTAGTACTGCCCGCCACCGCTCAGCAGGTGGCGCAGGTGGTGAAGGTGGCCCGGGGCTACGGCCTGCCCGTTGTCGCCCGCGGCGCCGGCACCGGCCTCAGCGGCGGCGCCGTTGCAGCCAGGAGCGGCATCATGATCGCCATGACCCGCATGCGGCGCATCCTGGAGGTCGATGTCGAGAACCGGCTGGCGGTAGTTGAGCCGGGCGTGCTCAACCTGGACGTTAGCAAAGCCGTGGCCCGCCACGGCCTCTACTACGCCCCCGATCCCGCGAGCCAGAAGGCCTGCACCATCGGCGGTAACGTAGCCGAGAACGCCGGCGGCCCCCACTGCCTGGCCTACGGCGTTACCCAGAACCACATCCTGGGGCTCGAGGTCGTGCTGGCCGATGGCAGCATCGTCTGGCTGGGCGGCAAGACCGCCGACCGCCCCGGCTATGACCTGCGCGGCCTGGTCATCGGCTCCGAGGGCACCCTGGCCATTGTCACCAAGGTTATTGTGCGGCTCTCGCCCTTGCCGCCGGCCACCGTCACCCTCCTCGCCATCTTCGCCGCCGTCGATCAGGCCAGCCAGGCGGTCTCCACCATCATTGGCCAGGGCATCCTGCCCGCCGCCCTGGAGATGATGGACAAGGTGACCATGGAGGCGGTGGAGGCGGCCGTTCACGCCGGCTACCCGCCCGACGCCGGCGCCGTCCTCCTCATCGAGGTGGACGGGCTGGAAGAGTCGCTGCGCCCCCAGGCGGAGCAGATCGAGAGCATCTGCCGCGAGCTGGGGGCCGGCGAGGTCCGCGTCGGCTTCTCGCCCCAGGACCGAGAGCGCCTCTGGGCGGGACGTAAGGGGGCGCTCGGGGCCCTTGGCCGCCTGGCGCCCAGCTACTTCATCCTGGACGGCACCGTCCCCCGCACCCAGCTGCCGCGCGTCCTACGGGGGGTGTACGAGATCGGCGAGAAGTACGGCCTCCGCATCGCCAACGTCTTCCACGCCGGCGACGGCAACCTCCACCCCAACATCCTCTTCGATGAGGCCGAGCCCGGCCAAGTGGGGAGGGCCGTGGCCGCCGGCGCCGAGATCCTCCGCCTCTGCGTGGAGGCCGGCGGCACCATCACCGGCGAGCACGGCGTGGGCATGGAGAAGCGCGATTTCATGCACTGGATCTTCTCCGACGACGACATGGAGGCCCAGAGCCGCATCAAGATCGCCTTCGGCGCTGGCGACGGCTTCAACCCCGAGAAGATCTTCCCCGCCGACGTCGGCTCCGGCGAGGTGGCCTCCCGCCAGCGGTCGGTCATCCAGTCCCTGGGGCCCGACGCCTACATCTAGGGGGAGCGCAGGCGCGTTGGTTAAGCAGACCGTCCTCCACAGCGAACTGGAGTCCATCCTGGGCCCCGAGCGCGTCTTCGCGCGGGAGGAGGCGACCAGCTACACCGTGGACGGCCTGGTGCCCCAGGCGGTGGCCCTGCCAGGCACGGTAGAGGAGGTGGCGGAGGTCATGCGCCTGGCCCACCGCGAAGGGGCGGCCGTCATCCCCTGGGGCGGCGGCACAGCCATGGGCCTGGGCAACCTCCCCCAGCGCTATGACATTGCCCTCAGCCTCTGCCGCCTGAACGCCGTCGTCGAGTACGAGCCCGCCGACCTCACGGCCACCGTCCTGGTGGGCAAGTCCCTGAGCGACTTCCAGCACCACCTGGCCCCTTCCGGCCAGTTCCTCCCCCTGGACCCACGCTCGCCCGCCGAGGCCACCATCGGCGGCATCCTGGCCGCCAACGCCTCCGGCCCCTCGCGCCACGCCTACGGCACCGCCCGCGACTTGGTGCTGGGCCTGCGCTTCGTCCAGCCCGACGGGCGGGTCATCAAGGCCGGCGGGCGGGTGGTGAAGAACGTGGCCGGCTACGACATGTGCCGGCTGCTCATTGGCTCACTAGGCACCCTCGGCGTTATCGTCGAGGCCTGCTTCCGGCTGACACCGCTACCCAAGGCCCAGCTAACGCTGGCCGTCGCCGTTCCCTCGGCCCAAGACGCGTATCGCCTGGCCAGCCAGGCCGCCGGCCTCAGCCTGCGGGCGGTGGAACTACTGAACGCGGCTGCCGCCCGCACCCTGGACACCCTGCCTTCCACCGCCGAGGGCGGCTTCGTCCTGCTGCTGGCGGCCGCCGGGCCGCCGGCAGCAGTGGAACGAACCCGCGAAGGCGTCGCCGCGCTCTCCAGCCCTACCGTGATCGAAGACGGCGATGCCAGCCTGTGGCAGGCGGTCAGCCAGGCAATCCAACCGCCGCCGGGCGGCATCGTTGGCAAGGCGACCGTCCTGCCATCCCGCGTGCCGGAGCTGATCCAGCGCATCGAGACCATCGGCCAGGAAGCGGGCCGCCCGCCGCGCATCGTCTGCCACCTGACGGCGGGCATCGTCTACAGCGCCTGGACGGCCAGCGCCGAGCTCGAGGCCGACCTGCGGCTGGTGACATCCCTACGCCGGGCAGCCGCATCGCTGGAGGGCACGTTGGTGCTGAAGGCGGCGTCGCCCGCCCTTAAGGAGCGGCTGGACGTCTGGGGCGACCCCGGCCCCGATCTCGTGCTCATGCGTCGCCTGAAGGAGCAGTTCGACCCCCAGGGCATCCTCAGCCCTGGCCGGTTCCTGGGAAGGCTGTGAGACCGTGAAGGAACAGACCGCCCGCGGCTTCGCTGGCCCCGATAGCCCGGCCCTGCCGGACCTCCTGCGCTGCGTCCACTGCGGCCTCTGCCTGAACCACTGCCCCACCTACACTGAGCTGGCCCTGGAGACGGAATCGCCCCGCGGCCGGCTCTACCTGATGCGGGGCGTCAGTCAGGGGCGCGTCCCGATCACCGCCAACCTGGTGAGCCACCTGGACCTCTGCCTCCAGTGCCGCAACTGCGAGGCCGTCTGCCCCTCGGGCGTGCGCTACGGCCACATCATGGAGGGAGCGCGGGCGCAGATCATGCGCGACGGCCACCAAGCGCCCACCGCCTGGCGAGCCAGCCGCCTCCTGCTCCGCAGCTTCTTCTCCGAGCCGCGACGCCTGCGGCCGTTCATGACTGTGCTCGGCCTCTACCAGCGCTCCGGCCTGGCCGCACTGGCGCAGGCGCTGCCGGGGCCCTGGCAGCCGCTGGCCCAGATGACGCCTGCCGTATCGCCTCGCCCCTACGACGCCCGTGGCGTGGTGGCCGCCCCGGCCAACGGCTCACCCAGCTTTCGCGTCGCCCTGCTGGCCGGGTGCGTCATGCCTTACCTCTTCGCCAACGTCCATGAGGCGACCGTTCGCGTCCTCGCCCGCCAGGGCTGTCGCGTCACGGTGCCAACCGGCCAGGTCTGTTGCGGCGCTCTCCACCTCCACGCCGGCGACCGCCAGGAGGCCCGCCGCCTGGCCCGCCGCAACATCGACGCCTTCCTGGCCGAGAGCGTGGACGCCGTGCTCGTCAACGCCGCCGGCTGCGGCGCCGCTCTCAAGGAGTACGGCGAACTGCTGAAGAACGACCCCCGCTACGCCGACAAGGCCCGCCGGTTCAGCTCGCTGGTGCGAGACGTAACGGAGTTCCTGGCCGACCTGCCCCTGGCCGACGGCCTGGGCAGTCTGCGTCAGGCCGTCACCTATCAGGACCCCTGCCACCTCGCTCACGCCCAGGGGGTCAAGGCCCAGCCGCGCGCCCTGCTGCGGGCTATCCCCGGCTTGGAGCTGCGGGAGATGGCCCAGCCCGACCTCTGCTGTGGCAGCGGCGGCCTCTACAGCCTCTTCCACCCGGACATGGCCCGCCGCCTCCTGCAGCGCAAGATGCGCGACGTGGCAAGCACGGGCGCTTCGGTCATCGCCACCGCCAACCCCGGCTGCCACCTCCAGTTGGAGGCCGGGCTCCGGCGCTACGGCCTGCCCGGTCGCGTGGTGCACGTCGTCGAACTGCTGGACGAGGCCTATCGAACCGACCAGCGGGCGGTATAATTCACCTCCGCGAGCGGCCGCATCCGCAACAGAGGAGGGTGATCATGGCCAAGAGCACCACCATCGGCGGCGTCCAGTTCGAACGCTTCATCCAGAGCAGCTTTCGCATCAAAGCCAGCGATACCGTCATTTATGTCGACCCGCACCGCATCACGGAAGGTGAAACGGCCGACCTGGTGCTCATCACCCACGAGCACTTCGACCACATGGACCCGGCGTCCATCAAGGCTGTAGAGGGCGCCGACACGGTCATCGTGGCCAACGCCCCCTGCGCCCGCCAGTTGCAGGGCAAGCTGCGGGGACGCATCGTCAGCGTCGAGGAAGGTCAGTCGGTGACCGAGAAGGGGGTGCAAATCCGGGCCGTGCCCGGCTACAACAACGCCCATCCCCGTGGCCACAACGTCGGCTTCGTGTTCAGCGTCGGCGGCCAGACCATCTACCACGCCGGCGACACCGGCCGCGTGCCGGAGATGGCTAGCCTGGGCGCCATCGATGTCGCCCTGCTGCCCATCGGCGGCACCTACACCATGGACGAAAAGGAGGCCGCCGAGGCCGTCAAGGACATACGGCCCAAGGTGGCAATTCCCATGCACTACGGCTACGCCACGGGTGGCGACCCCCGCAAGTTCGCCTCGCTGGTGGGCCAGGCGGCACAGGTAGTCGTCCTACAGTAGCCCCCGTTCGCCCCTTATCCGCCCCATCCAGGTGGTTGATGCCCCCACCTTCAGGCAGGAAGCGGAGAGCCAGCCCGCCGCCCGCGAACCGACTATAGTAGACCATTCTTGGCCACTCAACGGCCGTCAGGTGGCCAAGATTTCGTTTTTCACCCCCTTTTAACTCCCCACCTCTTTCTGTCTACTGCATTCCCCGTAACATTCTGCTCATACTAGATGATGGCCGAACATACCCTGGGGGACGGAACATTATGAAAAGTAGTGCCAGGAGCCCACTTGCCGTAACATGGCCCCTCTTTCCGCGTCTGAATATACAGCGGAACGAACTCGGAGGGTATCGGCAATACAGCTGCAATCTGCCACAGCCAGTCCTCTGGACATGGGCGGCGGAACGACTGAGGGAAAATGGCTGAAGGGCCGACGGCCGAACACCGTCGGGGAACGAAGGGCATGAACCTCCCTCTTATCGGCAGATCGTCAACGGCAACAGTCCCCGATGAGGGACGACCCGAGGAGGGCGCAACCAAGCCCTCCATTGCCGACTTCTCGGCCCAGTACCGCGAGTTCTACCCCAAGGTCTTCGCTTATGTCTACGGGCGCGTCCAGGACAAAGAAGTGTCCCTGGACATCGTCTCAGAGGTGTTTGAGCGCGCCTTCTCCAAGGGCGCCTCCCTCCGTTCCGGCGACGCCTTCGGCGCCTGGCTGTTCACCATCGCCCGCAACGCCGTGGCCAGCCACTGGCGGAAGGAGAAGCCCGCGGCCCGAGCCCTGCACAGCGTTGCCTGGGAGTGGGAACTCACCCAGCACCACCGCGACCCAGAGCAGACCATCCTGGAACGCGAGCAGATGGCCATCTTGCTTTATCACGTCCACCAGCTCTCGCAGCGAGAGCAGGAGGTCCTTTCGCTGAAATTCGATGCAGAACTGAGCAACCGACAGATCGCCCAGGTCATGAACACCAGTGAAGTCAACGTGCGGGTGACCATCTACCGGGTGCTGCATAAGCTCCGCGATCGCATGAAGAGCGTGCCGGAATGAACGAAGAGGAAAAGGCCCAAAAGCTTTCCGACGCCATAGATGCCCTCCTCGAGGGCCGGGTACCCGATGTCGACGACCCGGAACTGCGGGAACTGCTTGGCATCGCTCGCCTGCGGCTGCGGGCTGGGAAGGCCCTGGCCGATGTTGGTCTCACCTACCAGGAGCTGCTCCGGCGCGTCCTCCAGGCACGGATGGTCTCCCGCCAGATAGAGCAGAAGGAGGAGACCGAAGATCCTCCCCCCGAAGCCCATGACATCACCGAAATCGTTGACCCGCGCGAATACCTGGACCCGCTGGACCCGGGCTATGGCAAGCTGGTGAATTTCCTGGACTTCTGGCCCCGGGCCGGGCACATGAGGCCCAGCCCCGGCGGCGGCCTCCCTGGCGCGAAGAGCGGCGCCACTGCCACCAAGCCGGCCGGCCCATCCGTCGTCATCCCTCTCTGGCAGGCCACAGAGCAGCGCAAGACCACCAGGGCCGATGCCTTGGCGCCTGTCGTCGATCGCCTGGTGCGTGGCCGCAAGCGGACGTCACCGACAGACGACCACGAGCTAGAGGAACTGGTGCAGGTAGCCCATCTCCGTCGCTGCGTGGGGCAGGCCCTGGCCGCTGCCGGCACCCCCTACAAGCGGCGTCTGTGGTCCGTCCTGCGCCTGCGTCTGGCCGCCGCCCTGCGGCGCCAGGCTGCCGTCCCTCCGCAGCGCACCATCGCCGCAGCGGTGGGGCGCTCGCCGTGGAAGTACGGCGTGGCCGCTGCCGCCGCCATCGCCCTCACCCTGTTGGCGCTGGGCCCCTGGGCAGCCACCGGCTTCGCCGACCACCCCATCACCGAGGTCTTCGACTTCGTTACCGGGCACGTGGGCGTCCAGGGCGTGGACGG
>Ga0315279_10004017_pt1 | contig 19972 bp, 19 predicted proteins | sample YL17G06_20_MG_FD_203694 | JGI IMG/M metagenome (GOLD analysis project Ga0315279, IMG submission 203694) | Sediment microbial communities from Yellowstone Lake, YNP, Wyoming, USA - YL17G06_20 | ecosystem: Environmental > Aquatic > Freshwater > Lake > Sediment | place: USA: Wyoming | collected... | reverse complement strand
TGCCGGTCACTTCGACCACTATGGTCTGGCCAGCGTCGCTTCGCTCCGATCGCGACCGGCATCGCGTCGGAATCACTGACCGGGATCAAATCGGAATCAGTGACCACCTTCATCGGAATCAGCAGCGGCAAGCCATTGAGGATTTTCGATTGACGATTGACGATTTCACAAGATTAAGAGCGGCAGTAGCGAATAGGAAGTAGGAAGTAGGGGCGGCGGGCCATCGACGATTTTCGATTGGCGATTGCCGATTGCCGATTGTTGAAGACGCTTCCCCGATGAAGAGCTGGGCGAGGATCGCCGCGGCGACCGACGGGCCGAGGATGAGGTAGTGGACTCAAGATCTTGGATGTCGAGCATTAGGTGGGACACAACACTGTGATGGTGCCTGTCTGAGGTGAGGCTGCACCACACACACTACGCCTGCCGGCTGACAAGTCTCGCGTCAGCCTGCGGGCAATGTCTCCGGCACTTCGCCCTGCCCTGCCTCAGTGCTTGGCCAGCTTGGCGGCCATCGTCAGGATCAGCTTACGATTAGTGCTGGACATGCTCTCGAAGAGCTTCGCCAAGCGCTGGACAGGTTTTCCGAACTCAACCTGTTCAGGCGCCTTGGGAGCTGTGGGCCGCCCCTCACCATGGAACAAAAGCTGGTACGGTTCGACCTCCAGAGCTTTGGCAAACTTCTCCAGGGTCGAAAGCGACGGAGCTGTGTACCCACCCTCAACACGAGAGATGTACGAACGCAAGAGCCCGGAGCGCCTCTCGATGTCGCCTTGCGACAACCCTTTGGCTTCACGCAACGCGCGTAATCTTTTTCCAATGTCCATAGTCCTATTCAATCACACGCGGGGTTTCGATGTCAACAGTATAAAGTTGAAATAGTTAACGCCTTACGAAGCTGAATAAGATTTTGCTTCGTGCTTTTTGACAAGTTAGCTCACGCAGTCCGAATGCCAGATTTTGAAATGTTTTCAGGCCTGACAGTCTCCCCTTTAGACGATGGACGCTAATCACCGCCGAGGCGAGATGGTTCTGACTATTCGCCCTTTCTCTGACCCCCCGCGTCTTGGTCTTTCGCGCTCCCCGGCAGCGGCTTCGATCGAGCCGTTTCATGATCGCGCCGGGGCTCGCGCGACGCCTCCACTGCCAGCCACTCGAGGAGCGCCAGGGTCAGCGTGGCACCGGCCGGCTCCATCAGGGTGGGCAACAGAACAGCCACCTCCGACCGCTCGAGGAGTTCCCGGTCGTTGCTGTCGGTGACCGAGAGAATTCTTGCCCCCGCGATCTTCGCCTGCGCCGCGGCCTCATGAACGACTCTCTTCATTTTCGCACGCGAGCCGGATAGGAGGAGGAAAGCATGGCCGGGCTTCACCGGCTCCAGAGACCGGAACTCCACCGCGTTCATCCCCGTGGCGTGGAGCCCGGCGAGTTTTTTCATTCGCCACGCCCCGCGGATGGCTGGCGCATGGTAGAAGCCCGCCCCCACCACTCCGAACTGGCCCAGGCCCTTTAATTCCGCGCCCAGCGAGCGGATGGCGTCCGAGAGTTGGGCCAAGGCCCATTCGACGCGCTCTGGCAATTCTTCGAACTCGTCCTCTAGCAAGTCCCATTGCGGGTTGTGGCGCTTCAGGACCTTTGCCGCCACCAGCGCCACGTAGATGAGCGCGGCGTGTTGGCAGACAGCCGTCGTTGCTGCCTCGTCGGTCGGGTCAGCCCGAGTGAGGAACGCCCCATCGGCGGCGCGAGCGAGCGCGTTGTCTGAACTCCCGGTCAACGCCAAAACGGTGGCGCCACGCGCGCGCGCCGCCCGCGCGAGTTCGAGCGCCTCCGGCGCCTCACCGGAAGCCGAAATGATTAGGACCACCGACCTGGGCCGCAGGACGGAGAGCGCGTAGCTTTCGAAAGTCTTTGCCTCTCGCGCCACCACCGGCCAGCCCAACAACGACTCAAACGCATACGCTCCGCCCAGACTGACCAGCGCCGAGGCGCCGCAACCACAGAGATAGAGCGGCCCTTCGCCCCATCGCGTCCGGCGGACGAGGGCATCGTATTCGGGCCGGCCCTTTTCCAGCGTCTCCCGGAGCGCGCGAGGAATCTCTAGAATCTGTTGTCTTGGCTCCATCGGCTTGCGCACGTCAGTCCCGCAGGGCGGGATTGGAACTGTCCTCATCTTCTTGAAAAGCCGCAGTCCATCAGTTGACGGACTGCGCTACTTGCTGCCCGGGTCCTCTCTTGCCGCCTGGCTGTTCCGGCGCCCACCCAAAAGCTGTCCTACAACATCCTGCACGGACAGGTGAGCGCCAAAGAGCACCACCAAAGCCCCCACAAAGGCCCAGAATAGGAGCGTCACGGAGAGCGCAAAGGGCCCGTAAACTTCTCGAAAGCGAAACAGGGGCAACGTCAGCAAGTAGAGAAACTTCCCCACCTCGGTCAGCACACCGGCAACCACGGCCGCCGGCAGTACGTGGCTAAGTGGCACGCGGCGGCTGGGCAGGAAATAGTAAATCACAAAGTAAATGGACACAGCGAGAGGGATGGAAAACATCTCCAAGACCCCACGCCCAATCGCCGCCGAAAGACCGCGCGCCGGAACCCAATCGAAAAGAAAAGTGAGGAGCGACTGGGCCGCCGTGGTGAGGAGAATGGAGCATAGGGCGATGAGGCCCGTGCCGACAACGAGCAGGAAAGAGACCGCTTGATTGCGTAAAAAGCTCCGGTTGCGCTCAATCCCCCAAACCTTATTCAACGCGATTTCCAGAGGCAAGAAAACACCTGTACTCGTGAAGAACAGCATGACGACGGACATCACTTGCAGCCGCGGACGCCCTTGCACCAGCGCGCCCAGGCTGCGTATCACCGCATCCGTGCCCGGAGGCAGGTGAACCTGCAAGAGCTGAAGGACAACCTGATAGGCGCCTTCCCAGCGGAGCCAACGGCGGCACACAGTCAGGAGCAGCAGGGAAAATGGGAAAAAGGAAAGATAGGCGTTGGCGGCGATGGAGAAAGCATAGGCGTGGGCTTCTGTCGTAAAAAGATATCGGAGGCTGGGCAGAATGAGGCGCCCTGCCCAGCGCAGCGGCGAGTTGGCCGCGCGAATCACCGCAATTCGGGCTGTTAGGCTTTCGCGCCACATGGAGACAAGGCGGGAGTATATGCCATCAACCACCCCGTTGCCAGTAAACAAGCTCGCCCCCATCCGCCGGTAAGAGGGAGCGACCTCAGGCCCAGGGACCGCGCACCGCCTTGGGGAGCCGGTCTCGGCGTGCACGGTGCCATCTTCGCCCTGATGGATCCCGACCAAAGTAATCGGGACAGTCAGTGTAGGGCCGACCCTTGGCTCGGCCTCAGGCCGGGGCAAGCCCCGGCCCTACATTCGCGGTTGCGAGGCTATTTTCGAAATAGGTCGGGGCGAGGCCGCCTGTGGGCTCACGGGTCTTACTCTTACCGACGGATCGGGGCACGCCGTCCGATGGGTGACCGACCAAGAGTGAACGCGCGCTGCTGTGCTCTGGACGGATCGCGCATGACCCGGCGAGTCCGACGCAGGCGACCGGGTTGATAGTGCCATGCTGAACTCATCCCTGTCGCTTAAACCTAAACAAGCGCTATAATGTCCTCTTCGGCCACAAGATTCCGACGTTGAGGGCGGACCGGCAGGGGACAAGAGTTGTTCGGTCCCGGCATCCCGTCGAGGGTGGTCGCGCTCAGGGGAAAAAGGAGCCAAACATGAGAGGGAAGAAAAGGAAGCCGCGGGACCTTCCTGCGACGAAGGGAAGTCTGACGCGGCGTGACTTCTTGAAGGGTGCGAGCGTCGCCGTCTCCGGCGGCCTTATGACCGCCCAGCGCGCGGGAGGCGCTCCCCCAGGCGAATCGGCGTCGGTGGTCGGACCGGGGGCAGCGCCCATCACGCTGCGCGTCAACGGAAAGACGCACACGCTCAACCTCGAGCCGCGCGTGACCCTGCTGGATGCTCTCCGGAACCATCTGGACTTGACCGGAGCGAAGAAGGTTTGCGATCGGGGGACCTGCGGCGCCTGCACCGTGATCCTGGATGGCAAGCCGGTGTATGCGTGCAACGTCCTGGCCATCGAAGCGCAGGGCCACGACGTGGTCACCGTGGAAAGCCTCACGACGGGTGGCAAGCTGCATCCGGTGATGGCCGCCTTTGTCGAACACGACGCGCAACAATGTGGTTTCTGCACGCCGGGCTTTATCGTGGCCTGCAAAGCCTTTCTGGATAAACACCCGAACCCTACCCAGGAAGAAGTGGAAACGGGACTGGGCGGCAATCTGTGCCGCTGCGGCACCTATGCAGGTGTGCGGCGAGCCGTCCTGGAAGCCGCCAGGAGTCGCCACAGCGACGAAGGAGGGAGCACCCATGCCTAAGTGCAAATACGACTGGCCGGAGGCAGGCGAAAGAAAGCTCATCGGCAAACGGATCAGCCGCATCGATGGTCCCGTCAAAGCCAGCGGCACAGCCAAGTACACCTACGACATCAACCGGCCCGGAATGCTTTTCGGCAAGATTTTTCGCTCTCCATACGCTCACGCCAAAATCACCGCGTTGGACACCTCGGAAGCGGAGAGGCTGCCAGGCGTCAAGGCAGTGCGGAAGATTCAGGACGTCGGCACGGAGATCCAATGGGCAGGGGACGAAATCGTAGCCGTGGCGGCGGTAAGCGAGGAAATCGCGGAAGACGCGATCCGCAAAATCAAGATCGAGTTCGAGCAGCTTCCCTACTTGGTCCACGAGGAGGACTTGGGCCAAGTGGGTGAGCACGCCAAAGCGGCAGGGGGAGAAAAGAGCGGCGACCCCGAGAAAGCCTTCAGCGACCCGGACGTGATCATTTCTGAAGGCTACTATGGCCTGCCCGTCATCGTGCACTGCACCCTGGAAGCGCACGGGCATGTGATGGAATGGACGGGTCCAGACAGCTTGCGGACCTGGTCTTCCACTCAATATGTTTCCGGGACGCCGGGAGAAATCGGCGAGGCGCTGCGCACGCAGGGCATCAACATTCCCGACAGCAACATCGAGACCATCTGCCAATACATGGGGGGAGGATTCGGGAGCAAGTTCTCGCCGGACCGTTGGGGCATTGAGACGGCTCGCTTGGCGAAGATTGCCGGCAAGCCTGTCAAGCTCATGCTGGAACGCGACATGGAATTGGAGGTGGCGGGCGCCCGACCGTCGAGCTTTGCCAAGGTGCGCGTCGCGGCAAAAAGAGACGGGACCTTGGTCGCCTGGGAATCTCACTCCTGGGGCACGGGCGGGCCGGCGGGGACTGGTATGCCTCCCCTTCCCTACGTTTTCAACATTCCCAACAAGTCCACGCGCCACACGTCGGTGAGCACGAACACCGGCCCGGTGCGTCCCTGGCGGGCCCCGACTCATCCCCAAGCCGCCCTCTTGACCATGTCGGCCCTGGAGGATCTGGCGGCCAAGTTGAACATGGATCCCCTGGAGTTTTTCATTAAGAATGCCGACTTGACGGGGGGGCGGGCCGAGACCTACCGGCAAGAACTGCGCCAAGCCGCCGAATTGGTTGACTGGCAGAAGAACTGGCATCCGCGCGGCGACAAGACCCCAACTCACCTCAAGCGCGGGCTGGGCATCAGCCTGCACACCTGGGGCGGAAGAGGGCACAACTGCGCTTGCAACGTCACCGTTCACCCCGATGGCTCCCTGGAAGTAGCCATGGGCAGCCAGGACCTGGGGACGGGTACGCGCACCGTCTTCGCGATCACCGCGGCGGAGACCTTGGGGCTTCCCGTGGAAGCCATCAAAGTGAATATTGGTGACAGCAAATTCCCTCCAGGCGGCGCTTCGGGCGGAAGCACGACGGTGGGCGGCGTCAGCGCCGCAACCCGTCGGGGATGCCTGGACGCGCTGGAGCAACTGTTCGCCGCCGTCGCCCCGAGTCTCGGGGTGCCCGCCGACCAGCTCGAAGCCGTCGAAGGCCGCATTCAGGCGAAGGGCGATTCGTCGAAAAGCCTGACCTGGAAGCAAGCTTGCGCCAAGCTGGGCGTCAAGGCCATTCAGGTGACCGGCAAGAACCCCGGCCCCTGCAAGCTTGGTGACAGCGGCGTCGGTGGCGTCGAGATCGCTGACGTCTCCGTGGACACCGAAACCGGGATCGTGAAGATTAACAAGATGGTGTGCGTGCAGGACTGCGGCCTCGTCCTCGATTTGAAAACCGCCGAGAGCCAGTGCTACGGCGCCCTGATCATGGGAATTTGTTACTCGTTGTTTGAAGAAAAAATCATGGACCACACCACCGGCCGCATGCTCAACGCCAACATGGAGTTTTACAAGCTGGCCGGTATCGGGGACATCGGCGAGTTGGTGGTCCACATGATGACGGGTCCGGGGTACGACGAGCGCGGCGTGATCGGATTGGGCGAACCTCCGGTCATCTCGCCGGGGGCGGCCATTTCGAACGCAGTCGCCAATGCCCTCGGCGTGCGCGTCCCCACGCTGCCCATCACTCCGGACAAGGTTCTGGCCGCACTTGAGAAAGGAGGCGTAGCCTGATGAAGGCCTTCGAATACGCACGTCCCACAACCCTAGAAGCCGCGGTGCACTTGCTGGCGAGCGCCCAAGGTGGGGCCGAAGTCCTGGCTGGCGGCACCGACCTGCTCAGCTTGTTGAAGGATCGCATCGCCACGCCGTCACGCGTCGTCAGCTTGACGCACATCAAGACACTCCAGGGGATCAAATTCAATCCGTCGGCTGACGGCCTGCGTCTGGGCGCCATGGTCACCTTGGAAGAATTGCTCGACAGCCAGGAAGTGCGGCAACACTACCCTGCCCTGAGCCAAGCCGCCGAGGGCGTCTCAAGCCCGCAAATCCGCAGCACTGGCACGGTGGGCGGCGACCTTTGCCAACGCCCGCGGTGCTGGTATTACCGCGCCGGATACGGCCTCTTGGCCATATATCAGGGAAAGCCATTGGTCCCGGACGGCGATAACCGCTACCACGCCATCCTCGGGAACTCGGGGCCAGCTTACTTCGTGAATCCCTCGAGCCTGGCGCCGATCCTGATTGCTTTGGGCGCGAAAGTCCGCCTCCAAAGCCCGCAAGGCGTACGCGAGCTTTCCGTGGAGCAATTTTTCGTCACGCCCAAGAACGACCAGGAGCGCGAGCAGGCGCTGCGACCGCATGAAGTCGTGACTGAGATCTTGGCGCCTCCGCCAGGCGGCATCAAGATGGCGGTTTATGAAGTTCGGCAGAGGAAAGCGTTGGATTGGCCGCTGGCAGCCGCGGCGGTTGTCCTGAGCATGGATGGCCAGACGGTAAAGACGGCCCGCGTCGTCTTGGGCCACATCGCGCCTGTGCCGTGGCCTTCGCCCGAAGCCGAACAGGCGCTGGTGGGGAAGGAACTCACCGAAGAGGTGGCCGCGGAGGCAGGCAAGGCGGCCGTCAGTAAAGCCACGCCGCTTTCCAAAAATGCTTACAAGGTCCAACTGACCCGCGTGGCCGTCAAGCGTGCCCTGTTGCGCGCTGCGAAAGGAGAGGCGTGATTATGCCTGAAGCTACTCCTCAGCCCATTGTCACTCACGAGCGCTGCCGGCTGTTGCGCTCCAAGTCGATGTTCATCGAAGCGGAGCCCGACCCCACCGTTCCTCACTCCGAAAGCGGCGTCTATTGGTGCGTCCATACGCAGAATTGCTTGGGGCCGGACGGCGGAGTGGCCAACACGGAGAACTGCAAACCCAGCCGCGCCTGCTACGAGCCGCTCTGAATTGCCGATTGACGATTGCTGATTGCTGATTGGTGTAAGTCGTCCCGCTGCGGCGGGACGCCATGCCGGTCTGCCGGTGCGCGTTTCCGGATATTCCTCACCATAAGCAACAATGTCGCCTTTACTCCTTGCACGCTAAGGACCCTTCCCAGCTTTCCTCCCCACCCTCCACCGGCCGAAGTTGAATTCGGCATCTCGATCGAGGAACATGAATCCTCGGGGCGATTCATGAATCCCTTTTGGCAACCAGCGCAACCCTGAGCCCTGTTTCGCTTCATCGTGCCGACCCCAGATAGCGTCCGTACCACGGGCCTCTGGCCCGTGGCTTTGCGGCGCCGTCTCCGCTGCATCGCACTGGCCCCCTGCAGCATCTATTCTTAATAGGGCGTTTAAGGCAAACGAGATTCTGGCGGGAGTACCGTTTGCAACCCGCTGCGGGCTTGTGTTTGACGTATCCGTCGTGTGTGCTGAGCCGGCACGGCCGCTCGAGTAGAATAATCGGGCTCAGGGCGAGCACAGGAAAATCAGGTTCGAGGAGGACTGAACCATGAGGAAGTTTATGGTCCCGGTTGTTGTGGGGATGTTTCTGCTGGGAGGGTGGGCGGCTCCCAGCAAGGCAGCCATTAAGGGTGACTACATCGAAGTTCGGAGCGCTGACGTTTACACCGGCCCCTGCTTTGCCAATGGAGAAGTGGGGCTGGTCGGCAACGAGGCCATCCTGGCCTGGCGAGTTACAGAGGGAAGCTGGAAAGGGACCAGCCTGAATGGGTTGAGCGTGGTGGCCGTCGTCAAAGCCAACGCCACGCTGGGCGATCCTTACCACAGCCCCTATCCAGCCCGTGCGGTCCTGATCGTCGACCAGCGGGCCACCAGCCAACAGCGAGAAGCTCTCAAAGAATTAGCACAGTCCGCCGCCGGTCGCCTGCTGGACCACGTTGTCCTTATGGAAAACGCTCCCATCAAGCTCGAAATTGCCCCCGGCGATCACCACGCCTCGGCCAGGCTCATCGCGGGCAACTTCGCGCGCATCGAAACGCGGAGCCTGTGCGCCGGCGATCATATCTGCGGCAATGAGTTTGTCTACTATCCTCCACTCGTTCAACTGGCTCACGCCATGCCCGCTTTCACGCTGCGCGACTCGTATCAAGGACAGGGCCTCGGCGTCGTGTGGACCCACATAGACAAACGCAGCGCGTTCGTCGGCTCCTTCACGCTCTAGCGGATTACACGTAGCTGCGCCCTTCAGGGGGACGTGGCCCAGGGGCTGCAAATCCGCACACAAGTAATGCCCGGCTAAGGCCGAGCGCTACGACGGCAAGCGGATTACACGTAGCTGCGTCCTTCAGGGCGACATGGCCCAGGGGCTGCAAATCCGCACACAAGTAATGCCCGGCTAAAGCCGGGCGCTACGACTCTGCTCAGAATTATTGGACGGCAAAACGGGAAGCCGGTTAAACTTGGCTTCCCGTTTCGTGTCTCGGACATCTAATACAGAGGAGTCACGGCATGAAACTACATCGCACCCTGACATACCTTGTTGCAGCTCAGATTCTCTGGCTTGGGGTCGCTTTCGGTCAAAACTACAAGGCCGAAAGCGCCGGCGCGCCGCCTACGGACGTTCCGAAAGAGATTCAGGACATGCTCGACCTGCAAGGAACGCGCGTGGTGAACGACCAAGGTAGCACCGTGTGCGAAGTGTGGTTGCGCAAGACAGCCCCCACGAACCCGAATCCCAGCGGGTCCTCGGATATCCTCTATAGTGCCCTGAGCGAGGGTATCTTCCTGGGTGTTCTCCGCTTTCCAAATGCTGCCACCGATTATCGCAACCAAGCCATTAAGGCGGGGTTTTATACGCTACGGTACGCGCTGATTCCCCAGGACGGAAACCATATGGGAGTAAACCCCTACCGCGATGCCCTGGTGCTGGCCCCCCTGGCCGCGGACAAGGAACTGGACAAAGCTGTGAATTCCGGAGAGCTCGTCAAACTGGGCCGCCTGGCGTCTGGTACACCCCATCCAGGTTTCTTGGTGGGGGCTCAGACGAGTGGCGATAAGTTCCCTTCGGTCGTGAAGGACGATCAGGGTCATTGGAATCTGCAGATGAAGGCTCATGGGCAGGGCGGAGATTTTCCCATCGCCTTCACCGTAGTTGGCAAGTGGGAAGGACCGTAAAGGCGCGGCCGGCGTCAGGAAGCTCAGGGTCTATTCACTCAAGAACCATGATGCGCAGCATGTTCCGCAAATTTTCATCGCCAAGCCCCTGGTGGCTCCGCGAAATCACCAGGCTGCGCCCTGGGCTGCCGTCCTGGGTGCTTCTGGTCGTCATCGCCCTGGCTCCCACCGCCTGGCCGGCTGCGGACCGAGCCAATTCGCTGAAAGCCTTGCAAGGGAAACTGCTCGTTGTTCCGGGCAAAGGCCTTCTGTTAAGGACGCCGGAGAAAGATCAGCCGCTCTCCGCCATCACGCCCTACCTGTTGCGCACGCTCCAGGACAAGCGCTTGGCCAATCGGGAAGTTCGAGTGGAAGGAACGAGGAAGCCTGACGGCACCTTCGAAGTCCAGTGGCTTTATACGCTTCGCAACGGCAAACTTTATCGCGTCCGCTACTTCTGCAAGATCTGCAACCTCGAGGCGCTCGAGCCAGGCGATTGCGTCTGCTGCCAGCAACGCACCGAACTCCGGGAAATCCCCGTTAGTAAAGCTGGTAAATAGCAGTTGGGTGCCCGGACGGATTTCGTCAAAGACGGCCACTCGAGACCTGCGCCACTGACTACTGACGACTGACCGCTTCCGCCTGTTGACTGTTAGCACCGGGACGAAAGGGAGCCAATTCCATCACTCTTCAGGGAGCCGGGTTTGGTGGCCTCATCGGCGGCGAGGCGGTAAAGCAGAAGCTTCTACATGCGAATCGGATTCGATTTGATTCAGTTTTCTGCCAGCGCGGTTCAGTCTGCCATAGCTGCTAGTGGAAGTCGAAGTTTCAAAGTCATTATTCGTGCCGCAGCGCTACCATCGGATCGACCTTCGTCGCGCGGCGGGCGGGGATGTAGTTGGCCATGAGCGCGACCCCTGTCAGGATCAGAGACACCGCGACAAACGTCAGCGGGTCCCGGACCGTGACCCCATAGAGCAGGTTTGACAAAAATCGTGTTAGCGCCAGCGCGCCGGCGAGCGGTCCGGCGTCTATCCGGACTCGCATCCCAGTCTCAATGCGGGCGCATGTCGTTACACTTTGCTTGGAATCAAGCAGCACCTTGATTGCGGAGATTTCTTCCTCGGGCACTGGGGTTGGCTTCCGCCCGACACCCAAAATTCTGATCACGCCTGGGGTGGTGACGATGAGCCCCGTCATTTCGGGTTCGGATTGACAAAAGAGATACCCCGGAAAGAGGGGGGAGTCGACCGTCAGAAACCCATTCGGGCGCTTGCGCCGAACTGTTCTCATCGGCAGAAAGCATGTATAACCCTTATCCATAAGTAGCAGACACACCATACGCTCTCGGGCAAGCCTAAGTTGTACGCCCCACCACTCTGGTTTCATGATATTCCCCAAGGTAGCGAAAACTCAACGGGTACCAATACTGGCAGTCAACACAATTCGCAAGCTTGCCGAGTTGGGATGCGATGTTAAATGGGAATGGGAACATTGACTACCCATCAATCAGGCATTGAGGTCCAATGTCTGAACAGTCGGCAATGGCTTGTCTTCGTACTGAACTCCGAAGCCGTCAGTAAACGAACGATTCCTATAGACCATGATGCGATTCAGAATGACAAGCTCAGCCCCCATGGCCACCATCCATCCGATGGGTTCCTGGAACAACCATTTCTCAAGCAAGGCCATTGCGTAAGCACAAAAGGCAAACACCAGGCAACCGATCGCTCCTATCAGCGACAGATTCGTTTTGCCCGGAACTTTGGAGCAAGTGAAGGGAATCTTCCGTGAGGAATACAACAAAAGCTCCGTCAAAATCAGACACAGAAATACACCGAAAAGAACTGATAACAGAGATGCTATGGGACCCCACAATTTCGCATAGACGGCGAAGCTCACCACAAACGGCGGAACAATTGCCACCGCGATCATGGCCTTCCTTGCCCCAGCCAGGCATAATCTGCCATTGCTCTCTTCTGTAATCTGAAAGATCCAATTGGCTCGAAGTTCCGCAGGAAATTCAAACGCGGCTCGCATCCCCACCAGCGTAAAGAATGAGACGACTAGCGGTATCGAAAGCAGTCCTCCGTCGGGCTGGGTGAGTGAAGCCCAGAAACTTCCGCGCGCCAAGTAAACCATCGCTGCGAGAATTCCTGTCAGTACGAGCGCCAATCCCACGGAAACATAGGCAACGAAATTGAGCCGCTGTTTCGTACTTCGCGCCATAGTCTTCAGCACGAAATAGAAGGTACCGCGCTCTGGACCTTCTTTCAGCCAAAACCGGTCAAGCAGCCTGCCGAGCAGATTCGCGATTCCGAAGTGCCAAGTGCTTCCTTCTTCCGGTGATTCAAATGCCATCTGCGAATGCCGCCGGTACGATATAAAGTACGTGATCGCAGCGACTCCTGCCGAGAGCACGAAGGCAATGATCGAAATCCGAGCCAGGGATAAGAACAGCACGTCGTGCGTGCCCAGCAGTGTTTGGTAAAGGCCCAGGAACCACATCGGCGGAAGCGCGTAAAGCCACGAGCTCTGTGTCTTCTCCCAAACGCGCAACAGCTTGGGAATCAGCGGCAAAAGGAAAAACAGGCAGACAAGGATTACGGTAGCAAGGCCCTGAACGTACAGAGAGAGCTTTCTGAATTGTGCATAGGTCAGGAGGTTGATCAGAACACCTTGGAGAGCTATGAAGAACAGAAACATGAACAAGCAGCCGGAAAAAACCGCAATGCCGTGCACCATCATCATCCAGACAAGAAACTGGAAGGGGGGGGCCAAGTGCAACCCCTCCGAGGCCACGAGTGGATATATCAGAACCGGGGCGCCCGCCACGGCCAGGATGAAGAGGCCTACCAACTGGAACAGAGCGGCAATCTTGGCGCAGAAGATGGTCCGGAGCTTCAGCGGAAGCGGCATCAGGTTGGCGTAATCCCGCCCGTCAGGAAACAGCCTGTCCCATTCCAGCACGGCAACTACGCCGATCACTGCCATTGAGAAAAACACGTACCGGCATTGGTCGGAGAGAGTAAGCGCACTGCAATTGGCCTGGGTGAGCTGCCAGAAGATAGGCCTATAGTCCAGATACCTGATCATTGCGTAATACACACCGGGAAACGCCAATAACGTGAGAATGTGCACGACCCCGAGGCGCGCCTCAGCGTCCTCGGAAATGAAGTCGATGTCAAAAAGGCGCTTAAAGAAATGGCGGGTGAGATCGATGAATTGAGCCTTCTCATCCTGGGGGGAACGACGAATTCTGAGGAGTGCAAGCATCGGATTGAAGATGTGGCCGTACTTTTGACCGAGGTCAAGAACCCAGGGCTGGCCACCGACCAGAATCTGCTTTCGGGCGAGTTACATTTTCATCGTTTCGACGATTTCGTTCGCCACCTGCTCCGTATCCACTTGCATGACCAACTGGTTGAAAACGTCTTCAAGCGACGGCAGCCGCATGAGTTCCCTCAATCGCCCGACGTTTTCATCAGCGACCACATGGCCCTTGTAAAGGATGATCACCTTCGAGCACACTTTTTCTATCACTTCCAGAACGTGCGAACTAAACAGGATGATTTTGCCCTCCCGCGCCAGAGACCGAACGACGCTCCTGAAAATAAGCACTGACGTTACGTCCAGGCCCGAGATCGGCTCATCGAAAATCAGAATGTCCGGGTCGTGCAAGAGCGCCGCGGATATCAGCACCTTTTGCTTCATCCCTTTGGAGTAGGAGGAAATCGAAGAGTGTCGCCGCCCCTGAAGAGAAAAGAGATCAAAGAGGCGTTCCACCTTGCGATCGAGCACTGCCTGGGGAATCGACCGCAGTCGCCCCACAAGCTGTAGGTATTCGAGCCCGCTCAGGTAAGGATAGAGCAGGGATTCTTCCGGTACGTAGCCGAGATGTTTTCGATAGTCGACCAGGTCCTCACGGATGTCTCGCCCCTGGTAGAAAATATGGCCGCGCGTGGGTTCGAGCAGCCCCGTGAGCATTTTCACCGTTGTGGTCTTGCCCGAAGCATTCGGCCCAAGGTACCCGTAGACCTCGCCGGGGTCGATGCGAAAAGTCACATTGTCAACGGCGGCAATGCTGTTATACCGTTTGGTCAGCCCTTTGACTTCGAGCATTTGGAAACCCCTCACACTTCACTCGTGCCGCAGCGCTACCATCGGATCGACCTTCGTCGCCCGACGGGCGGGGATGTAGTTGGCCATGAGCGCGACCCCTGTCAGGATCAGAGACACCGCGACAAACGTCAGCGGGTCACGGACCGTTACTCCATAGAGCAGGTTTGACAAAAATCGTGTTAGCGTCAGCGCGCCGGCAAGGCCGAGTGTTATGCCAACCAGCGCCAGCGCCGCCCCGCGGCGTAATACGAGCCTCATTACATCCTGCCGCTGCGCTCCGAGCGCCCTGCGGATTCCGATCTCGTGCGTGCGCCGGGTCACGGAGTAAGCCATCACGCCGTAAACCCCTACTCCCGCTAAGATCACCGCCATGCCGGCGAAGATGCCCAGGACCAGCGCGTTAAAACGTTGTGGCGCCACGGCTTGCGAAAACCGCTCTTCCATGGTGGCAACGTCAAAGACGGGCTGATTCGGGTCCACCTCTTGAACCTTGCTTCGCACTGCGCCCGCTAGCGATGCCGGGTCGGAGGTGGCGTGGACGATCAGCGTCATGGAATAAAAAGGGTGTTGAAGGTAGGAGACGAAAAACTCGGCGGACGGCTCGGTGGTAAGAGGCAGGTGCCGCGTGCTCCGCACGACGCCTACAATCGAGTACCAGGAGGAGTCGAGGATGCGAATGCGGTGGCCAACCGGATCCCCCTGTCCGAAGTAGCGCCGGGCGAAAATCTCGTTCACGATCACCACACGGGGAGCTGAACCGTCGTCGTAAGGGGTGAGATTTCGGCCCGAGGTAAGCGGAATCCGCAGGGCGTGAAAATAGGACGGACTGATAATGCATCCGATGGCGGTGATCTCCATCCCTTGCGGCATTGGCCGGCCTTCGATCTCCGCGCCTCCCACCATGGCGTCCGTTAAGGGCGGAGAGCTTGCCGCGGCAACAGACTCGACGCCAGGCAGGCCTCCGACTCGTTCGAGGACGCTCTGGAAGAAGGGCGTCCACTGAGCAGGTTCCGGGTATTTTTCGAGAGGGAGCATGACTCGCTCGGTGAGAAGATGCCGTGGGTCGAAACCGGGATCTACAGAAGTGAGACGGACGAAGCTGCGGATCAGAAGACCCGCGCCCGTCAGCAAGATCAGAGCCAAGGCGACCTCTGAAACCATCAGCAACGCGCGCAGTCGCTGTGCAGCGCCCCCCCTCGTTGTGCTCGGTCTCGACTCCTTCAGCGTTTCCTGCAAATCCAGCCTGGAAGCGACAAACACCGGCGCCAGACCAACTGCGATGCCGGCAAATGCCGTAATCGCAGCGATAAACGCAAACACCCACGGGTCGAAGCCTACGGTCGTGAGGCCCGGAATGGTAGGCGGCCCCAAGTGCTTAAAAAGCGCCACACCGCCGGCCCCCAGGATCAGCCCGGCCACCCCTCCGAGTACCGCGAGTGCGAAACTCTCAACGAGCAGTTGTCTCGCCAGCCGCCAACGGCCCGCACCGATCGCGGCGCGGACGGCAAACTCCTTCTCCCGCGTGGCGGCACGAGCGAGCTGCAAATTCGCGACGTTCGCACACGCGAGCAGCAGCACGAATCCAACTGCCCCCAGCAGAATCAACAGGAGAGGTCGTACGTTTCCCACCAGGTGTTCGTGAAGAGTCACCATTCTCACTTGGACCCTGGCGAGCTCCTGAGCAAAACGCGGAAGCGCCTTGGCGGACCGTTGGTTGATCATGACCAGGTCAGACATGGCGCGATCTAGCTTTACTTCGGGCTTTAGGCGCGCGATAACACTGACCGCCCCAAACGAGGGGGAATCCCAATTCAAATTCGGATCGAGACCCAAAGGGGTGAATAGTTCCGGGCTCCAGTCAGCGGGGAAATGGAAGCTCTCGGCCATAATTCCGATGACGGTATAGCCTTTTTCGTTGAGAGTTATCGTTTTGCCGACCAGATTCGGATCGGAGCGGAAACGCCGCTGCCAAAGCGAATGGCTCAGGATTACAACGGGTGGTCCTCCCGGCCGGTCTTCCTCAAGGAGAAAACTTCGTCCCAAAGCCGGGCGAACACCGAGCATCGGGAAGAAGTCCCAGGTCACGCCGGTTGCGGCGACGCGCTCCAGCTCGCCTTTGCCGCCAAGGTTAAGCCCAAGCCGGTCGTAATTGTAAGCGGCCACCGTCTGGAACACCTGGTTCTGCTCACGCCAATGCAGGTAGTCCGGAATGGGCACAGGGGTGCCCCCCACGATGTCGGAAAGTTGCGGAAAGAATTCTGTGATCCACACCAGACGGTCAGGGTCACTGTATGGTAAAAGGGGGTCGCTGTAAGGTAAGGGGTGTAGCAGTATGGTACTGACCACGCTGAAAATCGCCGTGTTCGCACCAATGCCCAACGCCAGTGTAATCACTGCGACCGCCGTGAAGCCGGGATTGCGGCGAAGCTGGCGCAGGCCATAACGAACATCCTGCCAGAGCGTCTCGACGGAATTCCATGCCCACATCTCCCTGCTCTTCTCCTGCGCCAAGGTCACGTTACCGAACCGCCGCAGCGCTGCATAGTGAGCTTCGTCGGGCGGCATGCCGGATTCCAGGTTCTCCTGCTCTTCCATCTCGAGATGAGAGCGAATCTCTTCCGCGAGATCGTCCACCGGCTTCTGCCGGCGAAATAGAGCGCGGAGTTTGGAAAGCTGTCGCCGCCAGCTCATCTTAAGTCCTCAGTCATCAGTTTTCAGTCATCAGTCTGTGCTCGAAATTCGCGCTTGCTGCGTCCAATTTCGCTTTTCGGCAATCGACAATCGTCAATCGAAAATCGCCAATCGCTCATGGCCCCTCCTCGGACTCGGCGGGCCGCAGAACGCCGGTTATGGCCCGCACAAAGCGCTCCCAGCGCGAGGTTTCAGCCACCAACTGCCGTCGTCCCGCCGCTGTCAGGCGGTAGTACTTGGCCCGCTGTTTGTTTTTGGAAACGCCCCATTCGGCGGTAATCCAACCTTCCTGTTGCAGGCGCTGCAGTGCGGGGTAGAGCGACCCGTGTTCCACCTTGAGGGTCTCTTCCGACATGCGCTCAATGGACTTAGCAATGCCATGCCCGTGAGTTGGACCCCAGCGCAAGGTGCGCAGAATCAACATGTCGAGCGAGCCATAAACAAGTTCGGTTCGGCCCTCGGATTGTTGCTTGGTCATAGTAGTAGCCAATCTACCACACGAGGTGGTAGACTATCTACTAGATAAAAGGGTGGCCCGTTGGCCCGCTCAGACCTTCGATGAAGGTTTTCCTTGCCTGGTCGGAAGGTTTCGGAAGAAGATCCGGAGTGTGGGGAGTTTCACCTGCACCTCCCGCAGACTTAGTAGTGTGCCCAAAAGCGAACCTTTCCGATTAGTGGCTCCCGTCTGAACGATGAAGATGGCTCCCTTTTTCGCCGATGCTGACAGTTGACACTCTTCGCCGCCGGATGTTACAAACGTAATAATGGAGTCTCGAGCGCAGCGCGCCCTGCGGTGGGTGTAGCTCAGCTGGTAGAGCGCCAGACTGTGGATCTGGACGTCGCGGGTTCGAATCCCGTCACCCACCCCAATTGATTCATCGGTCCATCGGTTCATCGAATCATTGGGCCAACTCGACTCTAAACTCTAGACTCTCAACCGAGGGCCAAGAGGCCAAGGGATCGAAGAATCAATGCGTGAGTTCGCCGGCCGCCTTTGGGCTCAGAGGCCTCGCGTTCTTGCCGACGGATCGGGGCGAGAGGTTTGACTTACCGGGGACTCGCCGTTATGATGCGAGTGGAGATAGGGAGGGCGTGTAGCTCAGGCGGATAGAGCAACGGATTTCTAATCCGTGGGTCGGGGGTTCGAGTCCCTCCACGCCTGCCATTCTTTTCAGTCACTTAGAGCGCCCCCTCTTTGCAATTAGGGCCTCCGGTTCCATTTCCGGTTCCATTTCGGGAGTCGAACCTAGCCGGTCAATCCATTTAATATCTCCGCCGGGAACAAGATGCCCATAGATATCGACAGTGACTTGTACCGAGCAGTGTCCCATTTGTTCCTTCACGTAAGCAAGGCTGGCCCCATTCTGAATGAGCAGAAACGCAAAGGAGTGACGCAGCGCATGAAACGTGACGCGCCTGAGCCCTGCTGCCTTAAGACAAGGCAAGAAGTCCCGGTGATAGACATTTCGAGAATTAAGTGGGCCTCCAGTTTCCGACGGAAACTCTGGGCTAACGACCAGATTATGAGCATCAGTTCTTGAGGAAAACTGGGTAACACTCCAAAGCATGGGTTCCCAGGAGGAACCGGAAGGAGTGTTACCTATAGAAGGGGTAAACGAAGTTCAGGATAAGAAGGAGAAGACGCGCCTGTGCCCCTCCGGTATTCGAGATGACGCTTGAAACCCGACGGCGCTGCGCGTACGATGCGGCCTACAGGCTCCATGCAGCGATAACCCAAGAAGGGAGGCAAACATGCTGCCTATTGGCGCTCGCCTTCGCCGACTCCGCGAAGTGAAGAGAATGTCTCAGGGCGATGTAGAACGGCGGGCGGGCCAACTGCGTTGCTACATCTCCCGCGTGGAAAACGGCCACACCGTCCCCACGCTTGAACCCTGCAACGCTTTGCTAAGGCGTTGGATGTCCCCTTGTACGAGCTTTTTTACTCCGGCGAACAAGGGCCGACCAACCCCCGGTTGAAAGCTCTAGAGACTCTGGAGAAACTTGCTCAAGAAGGCGGCAAGCCCGGAAGAGAGGCTCGCTTCCTCTTGGAGCTCAGGACTTTTTTGGTGCGCATCCCCGAGACGGATCGGGGGCTCTTCCTGTCTCTCGTTAAGGAATTGGCAACGCGCTGACTAAACCAAGAATCGTTTGATGGCCTACCAAAGCCACCGTACCGCCAAAGGCGGCGCAAGTCGCCTGCGAGGTGTTTCAGGATGCGAAGCCAGCCCTGAAGGCCTATACTCTCCGGAAGCGAAAGGAGACTTTCGATTGGATCAACGAACTGACCATGACGCTCATCCAGGTCTGGGCGGTTCACACCCAACGCCAAGCCGACACGGTACGGCGTCTCGCGGTGGAAACTTGGTTACAGAGAAACGGAGTGATCACCATCACTCAGAACAAAAAAGTGTTACCCGTTTTCCTCGAATAATTCGCTCATAATTAGGTTGGCCCCACATATATACAACCCTCGATGAGATCGATACCTTCTCTTCGGCGGTCGAGGAGGCGCTGCGCAAGAAGATCTGACCGTTCATAGGTCTCACCACGCTCCTGTCGGTGTAGGCCATGGCTAGCGTTCAAATGAGGACGAGGGGCAACACGGTCGTCGTTCCTTGGTGAAGGCAAAGCGTGTGAGGAATAGGAGTACTAGGATAAGCCCAGGGGGGAATTATGCGACTAGAGATTCACAAGGCAAATCTTGCGATAGTTATCGCCGTCTTCTTTTCAGCCTGCCTACCAATAGCTTCTCAGGATCGGGTCCTAGCAGGTCGAAGCGAACCTGCCGAGAGGGTAACGGTCGTGGAGGGTGGAGGTCACTTCCCCGTCGCCTGCATTTTGAAAAATGGTGAGCTAGCGGTGGTATTGCGGGGAGGCGCACCTCACATAGGCATTAAAGGGAGACTGGACCTCGTTACATCCAACGATAGTGGGCGAACATGGTCGGCGCCTCGGACAATCGTTGATACTCCTTTTGATGATCGCAATCCCGCTTTTGGCCAACTTTCGGATGGTGCTCTTGTGATGGCCTATGTGGTGGAAACGGCGGACTTCGACGAAAGCGGGTTGAGGGAGAAAAACGCGACAACCGATGGGGTATATGTAATCCGTTCGACCGACGCGGGAAGTACCTGGACGTCCCCTTATAACGGATGTTCACCCCTGAGGCAAAGCGAGCTTTCCGGCCTAATCGCTTTGGTTAGCTAGTTTTGCGCCGCTCGGGCAGTTTTTTGCGCGTGACTACACGAACGTCGGTGTGCGGC
>Ga0315279_10004015_pt1 | contig 19976 bp, 12 predicted proteins | sample YL17G06_20_MG_FD_203694 | JGI IMG/M metagenome (GOLD analysis project Ga0315279, IMG submission 203694) | Sediment microbial communities from Yellowstone Lake, YNP, Wyoming, USA - YL17G06_20 | ecosystem: Environmental > Aquatic > Freshwater > Lake > Sediment | place: USA: Wyoming | collected... | reverse complement strand
TTTTTTTGGGGACGGTGACGCGGTATTTCAAATCTTCGAGCGACCAAAGGACTTTTTCCAGGGTGATCATCTTCATGAATTCGCACTGGGCGAAGGTGTTGGCCGGAAAAAATCCTTTTTCGGGAGCGGCCTTTTTCATGGGATAAATGTTGCCGATTTCCGTTCCCACGATAAATTCCTTCGCTTTGGCGTCTTTGACATAGAGGATCATCCCCTGAGTGGAAAGCACCTGGTCAGCCAAATGGAGGCAGGTTGAGGAGCAGCCGCATTCGGGGTGCATGAGAAATTCGGCCTGGGGATGATCGTGCTTGAGCTTCTTTATGTCGTCGGTCCGGATCATGTGATGGACGTGGCAGGATCCCGGCCAGAGGTGGATTTTCCGGCCCGTTTTATGCCGGACCCAAGCTCCCAAGTACATATCCGGACCGAACAGGATTTCCTTATCTTTCGGGATGGCTTCCACCACTTTGACCGCGTTGGAGGAGGTGCAGCAATAATCGGATTCGGCTTTCACCTCCGCGGTGCAGTTCACATAAGTCACGACCACCGCGCCAGGGTGGCCTTCCTTCCATTTCCTGACGTCCTCACCCGTCATGGTGGCGGAAAGTGAACAGCCGGCCTTCAAGTCGGGGATTAAAACGACTTTATTCGGCGCCAGGACCGCGGCCGTTTCGGCCATGAAATGGACTCCGCAAAAGACAATCACCTTGGCGTCGGTTTTGGCGGCCTCCTGAGAGAGCAGCAACGAGTCTCCCGTCAGATCGGCCACGTCCTGAACTTCCGGAAGTTGGTAGTTGTGGGCCAGGATAATGGCGTTCCGTTTTTTCTTCAGTTCCGCGATTTTTGGCTGGATTTCACTTATGGTTTGTGTCATTGATATAAATCATTTTACCTAATTGCCGACGGGTATTCTTTTGGGTTTTATTTGGCCGGTTGCTAACTTGATCCCCCTTCATTTGATAAATTATCGGAAAATAAAACCAATAGAATGAAAACTTTTCATTATTCCGTTGTTTTTGCACTTTGTTCCTGGATTTTTTTGTCCCTTTATTACATTAAAATCACCCCTCCCCCGGTTCGCAATCATGATTTCGACGCTCATCTTCAATATTCTTCTCTTATTTGGGACCAAGGCCGTTTGCCTGGTCCCCAGGAAGGATGGGAAACATGGCAGCCGCCGCTTTTTTATTTGATCGCGAGTCAAATCGCCCCCGAAAGTCCTCACCATGTTTACGGGGTCAGGCTTTTTTCAATGATTTGCGGTGGAATGAGCCTGCTCATTATCGCCTGGACTTTAAGATTTTTCAGGGCTAATTTTCTAACCATAACGGCTGTCCTTCTTTTGATCGCGACCACTCCGGAGTTCTTCTTCCATTTCACCTCGTACAGCAATGATGGATTGGCCTCCTTGCTGGGGATGGCCACCGTTTCATTAACTTATTTCCTCCTTGCCAACAAATATTTGGGCGGAAAATTTCAGGGATGGTTGCTGTTGCTTTATGCTGTCGCGACCACCGGGCTATACACAAAGTATACCGTGGCGGTTCCTGTTTCGGGCGTTTTGGTTTGGGTGGGTGTTAAATTAATTAATGAGAGAGAGTTCCGGCGAAGAAAAGTCCTTATCTCAACCGCCTTGGTTTTATCCTTTGCGTCTCTTTTCTTTTGGCTTTATTTTCATAATTACAGGGCCACTTCTTTAATTTTTCCGTCGAATATCCCGTATTCCGAAACAATCCTCCCCAAAATAGAATTTAAAGAAGCCCTCCTCCCAAAATTTTCCAACCTGTTTCAATGGGGTTCGCCTTATGTCGATGGAAAAACCAATTATCTGGCCTACTTTTTTTCCTCTTCTCTTTTTGAAGCTTTTCATCCCGGCTGGTGGTTAAGGAATAATTATCCCTTGTGGTTGACTTGGATCCTTTTCGGATCCCGCCTTTTAATTTTAGTTATGTCTTTGATTTTTTTGGGGAACAGCGGGAATTCAATTTCGGCCGCCGGCCTCATCCTGTGGGCCTCCCTCATCCAATTGGCTTTTCTTCATTTTTACCCCATCGTTCTTCTAATGAATTTTAGGTACATCGCCTGGACCTGGCTTCCGTGGGCCATTCTATACTGTAATTTGCAGAGGGCGGCCGATTTATCGAGCAACCGCCATTTTAAACTGTCTGTTTATGCCTTGTTTTTCCTCGCCATTTCTCTTCAAGTCGGTTTCCTTTTTTCACTTACCTGATTGAATTAGCCGATACTTTTTTGTTTACTGGCACGCACATCAGTCCTTAGGTGCCTTTAGGCTAAACGATAGCCTCAAGGAGAATAGGGAATCTCGTGCGGGGTATCCACCCAGAAGGTGTTTCCCCCAATTCGAGAGCGGTCCCGCCACTGTAAATGGGGACGAACCAACCAAGGTCACTGCCCGCCACGGCGGGTGGGAAGACGCAAGGTTCGAATGATCCATGAGCCAGGAGACCTGCCTTAAGGAGGGAGCTTTCGTTCATTCGCTGGGATAGTGAGCGGAGTGAGGTTTCAAAGATGCCGGTTTTCAGCCTCAGTCTCCCATCGGAGCCTGGGGTTTTTTATTCCCCCATTTCTCCATCCTGAAATCAAAAATACAGGAGAGAAAAATGAAAACGATTAAATTAACGAGTTGTCTTCTTGTGCTGGGCCTGATTTTCGACCAGGCGCTTTTGGCGTTAGACAATAAGGATGACATTCCGTTCTTGTCCCTGACCCGTACAGAAGAGTGGGTTAGCAATCTTCCCACCAACGTGACGGTCATTACCGCCGATAAAATCCAGGAAATTGGAGCGAAAACCCTGGACGAGGTATTGCCCTTGGCCCCATCTGTTGAAATTTTCAGATCGGGCTATTTAGGAAGCTTCACCACTGTCCGGCTTCGCGGTGTACCTTCTTCTTCCCAGGTTCAGGTTTTGGTTGACGATCAACCGCTGGGCGGGATTTCCATCCAGTTTGTTGATTTATCTCAAATTCCCACAGATAACATCGACAGAATTGAGATTATCCGCGGGGGCTCCTCCGTTCTTTATGGAGCCAATGCAATTGGCGGCATTATAAATATTCGGACAAAAAAACAGGTTCAGGGAAAAGTTGAGTTGAAGGCGGGTTTCGAGGGTCGAAGTTTTCAAACCAAAATCGGCCGTTTTTCAGCGGGCGCAGGTACGCCTCAAACATCAGCTTATTTTGCCGGGAGCCGATTCTTAACCGACGGATTCCAGCAAAATTCGGATGCAAGCCAAACCATGGGTTCAGGGTCTTTCACCTACAAATTTTTGTCCGGAACTCAGCTTGGCGCCGATTTTTTCAATACAAAACAGGATGCTGGAAACCCCCATGGCACAGCGGTGCCTATTTCAGAGTGGAATGGCAAAAAGGAAAGAGCGGCGGCCGATCCAAATGATCGAATAGCACAGAATTCAAGCTTGGGAAGGCTGCATTTATCCCACCCGATAAACCCCAACCTTTTGTTTTATGTACAGGGATTTGGATCGAAATTATATTACGTGGACAAAAATGGAACCGGATTCAATCCTTATTTAAAAAGGGAGGACAAGATCGTCGGAGGTGACTCCCGCCTCATATGGGATCGCGGGCTAACCGTTGGGGGCGCTTATGAGTGGGATGGAGAAAGAATGCAGTTGGGTTCGGCCCCCCTTGCTTCTTTCATGGCCAACCAAATTTCCAATTACGCCTTTTACGTTGAGGAAAATGCTAAATGGCGGAACCTTAGAATGATTCCCGCCGTCCGGTATGATCATCACAGCGCATTCGGCGGAGTGACCAACCCCCGCTTGAGCCTTATTTACTATGCGTCGGACTTTTGGTCTGTGACCGGGAACGCGTCCAGATCCTTTCGCGCTCCAAATTTCAACGATCTTTATTATCAAGGGCCTGGATTTAAAAGCAATCCAAATTTAAAACCTGAAACCGCCTGGGCTTACGATTTGGGTTCCCGCTTTCGGTTACCTTATGAGCAGGTATTTCAGATAACGGGTTTTTTCACGCGTCTGGAGAATCGGATTACCTTCAATGCCGCCAGGAACAGCAATCTAAATGCACCCAAGGCGGAAATGTCCGGTGTTGAGGCGGAATGGAGTGGGCCTCTTGGAACATATTTCCATCAGGAGGCGAATTATACTTTCACCAAAGCTAAGGGAAATTCAATTTATTCTTCCCAGTTTATTCCCATCCGCCTGACGCCCCGCCACTTGGCCAATTACATCATAACCTGGTCTGATAAAACTTCCGGGTGGTATGTGGACACCATTCTCCAATATGCGTCCACACAATTCACGCAGGACAATGAGCAAGGTTTAATCCTCCCCTCCCATTCAGTCTGGGATGTCAAGGTTGGGAAAACATTTAAATTACTTGAGTTGTATTTAGGCATTAAAAATTTGGCCGATAAACGTTACGCCGAATCGTTTGATTTTCATCCTATAACCTATGATCCAACTATAAATCCCCAGCCCGGCCGGACTTATTACGGGGGCGTAAACGTAAAGATTTAATTTTTTTTGGCCCCGCCGGACCGATGTTCAACGGGACCTATCATCTGAAGTTTAAGATTTTGGAGCGGGTGAGCGGAATCGAACCGCCGTCTCAACCTTGGCAAGGTTACATTCTACCATTGAACCACACCCGCAAATTTTCGACTGTCCGGTAGGATTTTCTCAAAACATGGGCCGTTTGGCCAAATGTTTTGCGCGGGACAGGACTTGAACCTGCATGCCTTTTGGGCACCACCACCTCAAGATGGCGTGTCTGCCAGTTCCACCACCCGCGCGGGAAAGCTGTTATTTCGCCCCTGGTTTCTGGGGAACTCCGGCCGGAATTTCTGACGGTGGACCGCCCTGTTCAGGAACGGGGGCGTTATTTTGCTGTGCCTGAACGGGAGGAAGGGGCGGGAATTGTTTCTGGAGCACCGACTTCGGCCCGCGGCTTTTCAGGATGGTGAGTCCAAAGGAAGTGAAAAAGAAAAGGACCGCCAAGATAACCGTAAACTTTCTTAAACCCGATTGTTGAGAGGAAGTCGAAAACAAAGCGTCTCCTCCTCCCGCGCCCAAAAACCCGGAAAGGCCCCCGCTTCTACCCGCCTGAACCAGAACGATTAAAACTATCAGGACGCAAACAGTGACATGTATAGTTAATAGTATGGGATACATTTAATTGGCGTTGGGAAGGGCTGAAACTCCCGGAAGGTCCTGCCCTTCGAGGAATTCTAAAGACGCCCCCCCTCCGGTCGAAATAAAAGTCATATCTTTGGAAACGCCGGCTTTGCCCACTGCCGCCACGGAATCTCCCCCGCCCACGACGACCATCGCCCCCTGTCGAGCGGCATCGGCCAGAAGTTTCGCGATTTCCATCGTCCCTTGAGAGAATTCTTTGACCTCAAAAATTCCGGCGGGCCCGTTCCAAAAAATGGACTTGGCTTCTTTAATTTTCGGTTTCAATAAATCGATGGTTTTCGCGCCGATGTCGACTCCCTTCCAGCCCTGCGGAATGTCAATTCCGTCGGTGGTTTTTACCCCGCCGGGATTTTCCAGGTTTTCGACGATTTTATTGTCAACGGGTAGAAGGAAGGAGACGTTTTTCGCCTTGGCCTCTCCCAATATTTCTTTGGCCAGGTCGATTTGATCCGCTTCAAATAACGAATCTCCGACATCGTGTCCCTGGGCTTTAAGAAACGTGTACGCCATGGCGCCACCGATGAAGATGGTGTTGGCCTGGTTCACCATCGCTTTAACCACGCCGAGTTTATCCGAGACTTTGGCGCCGCCCAGTATGACCATGTAGGGCCGGGCGGGATCGGATTTAACTTTCTGCAGGAAATTCAATTCTTTTTCCAGAAGGAACCCTGCCGCTGATTGGAGGAGCGACGGCACCTGGGCGGTAGAGGCATGAGCTCTGTGAACCGACCCAAAAGCGTCTTCCACGTAATAGTCCGCGAGGCTCGCCAACTCTTTGCCAAATCCGGGATCGTTGGCTTCTTCTTCGGGATGAAACCTCAAGTTTTCCAAAAGGAGGACACCGCCCGGCTTTAATTTGGCCACCGCTTCTTTTGCTTTAGGCCCGATGCAATCATCGGAAAACTGGACCGGGAGTTTGAGGAGTTTACCCAAGGGTTCAACCACCGGTTTCAAGCTGTATTTGGGATTGACTTGCCCTTTGGGCCTTCCCAGATGCGACATCAAAATGAGTTTGGCCTTTTTCTGGAGAAGGAATTCCAGGGTCGGAAGCGAGGCCCGCAGCCGGGTGTCGTCGGTCACTTTTCCCGTTTGTTTGTCGATGGGGACGTTGTAATCAACTCGGACCAAAACCCGTTTCCCGTCCAAATTGGTGAGACTTTGAACGGTCCGTTTCTTGATGGTGGCGGCGGCCATGGGAGTCATCTCGCTCCGGCCGGAGTTTTCAGGGTTTGCGCGATCAGGGCCGTGAGGTCAATCAGCCGTTTGGAATACCCCCATTCGTTGTCGTACCAGCCGAGGACTTTCACCAAATTCCCTTCCATGACGTCGGTCAGGTCGGAATCTAAAATAGCGGATTTCGGATTCCCTTTAAAGTCAATGGAGACGAGCGGTTTATCAGAGTATTCGAGATAGGGAGCCAAGTCCCCGGTTTCCGCGGCTTTTTTGAAAGCTCCGTTGACTTCTTCTTTCGTGGTTGTTTTTTCAACTTCAACCACCAGATCGACGATTGAGACATCGGGAGTCGGAACGCGCATGGAAAATCCGTTCAATTTTCCTTTCAGTTCCGGAATGACCAGCCCGATCGCTTTGGCCGCGCCCGTCGTGGTGGGAATCATCGAGGCCGTGGCGGTTCTGGCCCGCCTCAAATCCTTGTGCGGAAAGTCCAACGTTCGCTGGTCGTTGGTGAAGGAGTGAATGGTGGTCATCAAACCCCTCTTAATTTTGAAGTTTTCGTGAAGGACCTTCACCAGGGGAGCCAGGCAATTGGTGGTGCAGGAGGCGTTGGAGATGATGGTGTGCTTGGCGGGATCGTACTTTTTGTGGTTGATGCCCATGCAAATTGTGATGTCTTCGCCTTTCGCCGGGGCGGAAATGATGACTTTTTTCGCGCCGGCCGCCAGGTGCGCTTTCGCCTTTTCGGCTTCCGTGAATTTTCCCGTCGATTCAATGACGATTTCGACTCCCAGGTCTTTCCAGGGAAGCTTGGCGGGATCTTTTTCCGCAATCACCTTAATTTCTTTTCCGTCGATAATGATGGAATTTTCCGTGTGCGTAACCGGGCCCGGATAAATCCCGAAGGTGGAATCAAATTTAAAAAGGTGGGCCAAAGTCTTGGGATCGGTGAGATCGTTGACCGCCACGAATTCGAAATCTTTATTGTCGATTCCCGCCTTCAAAGCGAGCCGTCCTATGCGTCCAAAACCGTTGATGCCAATTTTTACTGCCATTTGTGCCTCCTTGATATTTTTTTCGGATTAAATTCTGGTTGGCCTGATTTTCGGGATTGGTTGACTTTAAAAAACCGATCAGTTTCCGCCCAAATTGAAGGCCTGATTATAGAGATATCCTAGGGAGCCGTCAAGAATAAGAAAGGGGTGGAAAAACGCTTAAATTTCCCGCGCGATGGTGCTGCCAAAAACGAGTTGAACCCCCTCCTTTTTAAGAAGTTTGGCGCAGGTTTTTATGGTGGCTCCGGTCGTAAAAATGTCGTCCACCAGAAGGACGGCTTTCGGCAAGCTTGGTTTCCGAAACCATCTATTTAAATAAAAACTTGATTCGGCGTTTAAAAGGCGGTCGCGACGCCCCAGGTTGGTCTGGGATGAAGATTTAATCCTCCTTTTTAGCCAGTTTTTTATTACCGGTTTTCGCCATCTTCTTCCCAGTTCTTCTCCCAAAAGAGCGGCCTGATTGTACCCTCGCATGGTTTCACGCCAAAATGGCATGGGAATGGGGACAATGGCATCTATTGATTCAAGGGAAGGCCCGGCCCATGATTTGGTCCAAAGGTCGACGAGGAATTCATAAAGGTAATCCTTTCCCTGGTACTTAAAAAAGTGAAGGATTTCACGCAACGGGAAGGAAAATTCCGCCGCCGCGTGAAACCCATCCAGCGGCCCCAGTTGTTCGCCAATTAATGGATTAATCCATCTGATTTTTTCCTGGCAACTTGAGCAAACATGATATTTATAACTTGGAGCCGAAATGTCGGTCCGGCAAATCAAGCAGGACCGGGGAAATAAAATCGCAATTATTTTGGTTAAAAATTCATTCATTTCAAGTGATAAATTCGGAGGGGGTCAAACGTCATTGCGAGCGAAGCGAAGCAATCTGACTTATTCAGAAAAAACAGATTGCTTCGGTCGCCCTTCGGGCTCCCTCGCAATGACGGTGGAATTTTACTTTTAAATGAGGGTGTTTAGAATTGGATGGTCAAAGTGCTATTGACCCCGTAAGTGGATTGGTCGAATTTTTTGAAATCAGGATGGTGGACTTCCTGAGAGTAAGTGGCGCCAATCGCCAGGCGGAAATTTTGAGAAATCGTGTAATCTCCGGAAGCGTTGGCGCTGTAGGTGTCCAAATAGTTCGTTTCCGGATTAATGGCGGACCGCTTCTTTTCCCATTTTATGGTGGAATTCAGGATCATTCTATTCTGAAGTCCGTATTCATATCGGCCGAAGCGGACGCCCAAGGGTTTGGTCAGGTCTCCGTAAATTTGCAGTGAATAATCTTCCGCCACCAAGTCGTTGGTTTGTTTAACGGAATCCCACTCGTCGGTTTGATTTCGGGAATAACGGGGAGTAAACCGCCAAGATTTCATGGGGATGCTTGTTTGAACGGAGTAACCTTTTGATTTGGATTTGCTGTTCAATCGCTGGGTAGCCAGGTTCATCGATCTGGCGAATCTGGTATTAAAACCAGTGTCAAAATCCAATTTGCGAATAAATTTAAAATGGTAGTCGGACCCGAGCGTATCGGTCCTTTCGGTGCTTATATCACGTGTTTCTTTTTTAAGGGTGTTTGTTTTGACTGTCAGGCGGGATTCGTCAAGCACCGTTTGTTCGCCGAAGAAATCCTCCGAATCGTTTAAGGAAACGATGAGATCCGGCCAGCTAGTAGAGTCAATGTGGGCAAACGTTCCGGTTGTTTCAGATTCATCAATGGTCTTTTGGTAAACGCTCGTCAGATTTAAAGTGGAAAGAGGCTTAAGTTTCGGTTGGACGAGTTTATAGGCACTGAAGGGGAGCCAGGAAGCGTTGGAATTGAACGTCCTGACTTCGCCGAACATCGTGCGCCGGGCCTGCGTGAGGCCGTTGGCGGTGGTGGTGCTGGTTGGAAAATTTAAAGCGTTTCCCACGTAAAGTTTGTCCCGCCATTTGAAGTCTTTGGGGACGTTTTCGTAGGCGTCCCGATTATCCAGCTTGTAATTTAAGTTGAAGGTTAGGGATTGGGTTGGTTTAAATCTGGGCAGGAGCTGGGCGATTTGAATGGAATCGGATAATTCCCCCACTCCGTTCCGGGAAATTGATTTCAGAGTATAGGCGGTGGTGTTGTTGAGGGTGGGTTGATTGTTGTTTTCAGTTCCCGTAATTGAGTATTTGTAGCGTGGGTTCAGCCATTGGAAAATTTTCAGGCCTCCATCCACAGATACGGTTTGTGACAACCTCTTGGGGGCGTCAATATCGTTGAGCAACCTGGTTTGCGGGGCCGATTCCAGTTCGTCTTCACGGAAGGAGAATCTTTGCTTGTCTTCGCTCACCCGGTATAAGGGGTTAAAGGTGAAACCGCTCCAGGGTTGGAAATCAAGCCGAAATTCAGATTCCTGTGTGGTTTGAGTAATGTTGGTGGAATCAAAGGGAGCAGTTGACCGGCCGAAGGCGACGAGGTTTTCGGCTCCTGTATATCTAACCTTTTGATAATTTTCATGGTGGAGTACGCGAATATTGGTCGGCAAAGGTTTGAACGTGAGGGGTCCCGGCAATAGATCCAGGTCCAATTGGGGAGAGTATGTGCCGGTGAGATTCCAGTCCTGGGTCAAATCCCTTCTCTGAATCAGATTGTTGAAGGCATCGCCGTTTTTAAAATTGAAGTCAAACAAAGGAAGTTTGGGGACAACCAATTTGGCGTTAAAAGTGTTGCTTTGATCTGTCATGCGCCCCTCTTCCAGCACCGACACCAATCCATTCGAGTTGGATTGAAAAGCTGAAGGCGTCACCGTCTCCCTTTTTGAGGTCGTGAAATCCATGGGGAGGAAGGAAAGCCGGGTTAAGGAAATGAAGGCGCTGGTTTGCTTATTGTCTTGATTGGTTACAGCGGTGGTCGGAGTTTGGAAATTCCGATCCACACTTCGGTAATTTCCCCCAAAATTCATCCACCCCTGCCAAGTGGTGTCGAATTTGTAAGCCCGGGCGTTCCCGACGCGAACGTTGGACTCGGAGAGATGAATTTCATTAACCCAAATGTCGTTTTGGATGGGAGTCGCGGTATTGTTTACGATCCCCAATTTTATTTGGGAAATTTGCGAAAGATTGGGTACCCCGACAATTGATATGGCGACTCTTTTTGGATCTTCGGCCACCCAGGTGTCGGGTTGTTCATCCCGATTGGTATCCGTTTGATGAATGGTGACGACCATCCAGTTGTCGGAAGGAATGTCGCTGATATTGATGGTGGCTTGTTCGTACTGTGTTTCTGAACCGGCCTGGAGGTAGAATTTCCCGCAGTTTCCTGAGCAGGCCGGGGCCGTCGGATTTTTTCTAATAAAGAATTTGAAAAACTCATGGGTGGAGAAATCCCGGGGTGTGCCGTAAACGTTGCGAGTGGTGGCGGAAGACTCGGCCAAGATTCCCCCACCGTCTAGAAAATCCAGCGATAAGGATTGTTCCTTGGTCTCCGCTGGAGGCTTGGACCCTTTGTAAAGGGCGGCATAATCGGGATTGCTGTTGATGAGGAAATCATAGGGGGGAACGTTGTCTTTGGTATTGATGGCCCTGACGGTCATAGTGGATAGAGAAGTGTCCAGAAAAATAGTGGCCGGCTCCCAGGTGTTTCCGACCACCGCCAACCGGGAAATTGAAAATGTGCCGGAGCGGGGTTTGCCATCGTTGCGAACGGTCAGGCGGACCTGTTTAACGGCGGAAAGCCGGTTAACCTCGTCTTGCGTGCGGTGTTTTATGTCCAACGGGATTTGGAAAAGTAACCGGCCCGAAAACCTTAAGTCAGTCACCGTCACAGTTCCTCCCGTGTCAGTCAACCCGGTTTGGGGATGGTCTTGGTCAATTTGAAAAAGTGGCAGGAAGGTGGCGGGAAGATCCTGGGTTTCCAATATTTTGTCCCCATTTAAATCTTCGGAGTCGAGGAGACCGTTGTTCGCCCCCACCCGGACCGGCCTGATGGAACCATTAAACAACCATCCGCCGTCCTCCCCCAGGTTTAAAATCCCGTCGGGGATGACGGTGTCTTCTGTGTCAAGATTCCCGTCCTGGTCGGTATCTTCGCTAAAGCTTCCGTAATCGACAATTAGTTTTGTGTTATTGGCGGTTGGGGTCCCGGCTCCCCAGATTTCAACTTCCAGGGTTAACTTTTTAGAGAAGTCCCGGCCTCCCTGAGAAAGAACCTGAATGATGGACGCCTGTTCGGTAGAAGTTTTCAGGTCAAAGGTGACATGGAGGGCTTTTTCACTGGCCCCGTTGCTGTTGGGATCACGGACGGGCAGGTTAATTTCGTCCCAACGCAGGTGACTGTCTCCAACGTCCCTTCCGGTGAAAAAAGATACCGGATTATAAATGAGTGAAGCAGGATTGGAGGCGATAAGCCAGGAATCTCTCAACATGGAGGCCGAATCCTCCTGTTTAATTCCTTCCATCGAATCGATGAGGGCGGTGCCGAAGAGATTGGGATCTTTTCTCGATTGCGCCGCTTCCATTTGCAGGTTGGTTGTGACCGGGAGGCTCCACCATTTAAGGGCTTCCACGTTGGTGTCTCCTTCGGTTACCAACAGGCTCGACGGGACCGATCTCACGTCCGGCGGCGCCGGCGGTTTGGCGGCGAAATTGTAAATGGCGCTGGATCCAACCGACCATTTTTGAAAATTCAACCCGCCTAGTTCCTCTTTGTTCAAAATATCATAAGTGCCCCGGCCCCCCACCAGTGTTTCGCCCAGTTGGCCTCCAAACGGCGCGAATTCGTAAGTCACTTCGATGACGGAAGATTCCCGGATTAAATCCGCGTTGAAGAAGGTCAGAATTCCGAGATCGTAGTCGATGAAGTAGTCCAAATCCCTGTTTAATTTGCGGCCGTTGACCTCCACGGTTTCAGATTGCAAAACAATGTTGGGGGCCAGATTAAAAGTTCTTTTGATGGCTTGGTACTCGGCAAAGAAAACCGCGCGCTGAGGGCTGCCAGTGGGAGTATTAGAAGTATAGACTTCGGGAAAGGGAAGGGGTTTATCCAATTCGAATATCCCTTGCTCGAAGTTCATATGAATGGTGTCGGGGTAGGCCTGGATGGGGGAAAGGGTATTGCCGATGTCCGAGGTGCGGTTTTTATCCTGGACTTTTAGAACAAAGTTTCCCAAACCGTTGTCGTAAACAATTTTTTGGGCCCCGATGGAATAAAACAACTTTAATTCCTGGCTGACCTCGGGAGTTTCGGGGACCCTGTCCTTGATTAGGACGGCGACATCATTAATGGCGGGCGTTAGGCTGGTGAGCCTGGCTCCATTGTTAAAGGTGAAATCAATGGCGATCCTTTCGTTCTCCGATCTCTGGTTGGTAAAGGTGATGATTCCTTTTATTCTGTCTATGGAGTAGTCGATTCCCGGCGAAAGTTGCCGCATCTGAATTAATTCGGTTTTGGTGGTGTCGGTGGGTGAGGTGACGGCGTAGAAAGTCGCCAACGGACTCAAATTATCTTCCGCCAATACAAATTCGGGGGCGTTACCGAGGGGCAGCATCGCGGAAGGCAATATAGCTCTTATCCCTTTGGGGTTAACTGCCGGCGGAGAGGAAGAGGAAAAGGTGAGGTCATAGTATTTCCTCCGCAAGTAATCGACGTCGTTGATGTACACCTGAAATCTTTCGGTTGTTCCGGTGAATCGCTTGGTTTCGGTGTTTCCCTTGGTCCGGGAACCGATGGCCTGGAATCCGGCGCGTTTGTATTTCAGTTTGGTGCTTATCCCGAAGAGCTGTTTGTTGTAGTTCACGAACTGAGTTTCCGGGAGCCTTAGCGCGATGTCTCCGAAGGCCGCTTCCTGAACCACTTCATCCGGGTCCCCCGTATAAACGACGGAGAAATCTCTGACGTTTTCTTTGGTGTCGTCAAAGTTGACGTTGATGGTCGTTTTCCGGGCCACCGTTCCCTGGATTCTGGCCTGAAGTTGTTGCTCCAGATTGAACGATTGAACATCCTGGGCGGTCCCCAGCTCTTGAGCCCGCTCTTGGGAGATGTGCTTATTTTCAATTTGGAGAGTGATGACTTTTCGGCCGGTGATGGCGAGGGAAGATTCGTAGGGAAGCTCGAAGGAAATTTGACCCTGAGGCGGCTTGGGGGGTGTGGCGGGGGCGCTGGCCACGGCTACCTCCTCAAATTCCTGCCCCGGTTCCCTCCCCTCCTCGATAGTTTTCCTCATATCATTCCAATCATTTTGATCAAAATGAAACAGGGTGGCGTTGGCGGAAGTCTTTTCCTGCCCGGTAAGTTTGGGACCTAATTCATAGGGACCTAATTTCTGTTTTTTTTCAGATTTTTGGTCAGGGAGATTTGAGGAATCTTGAGCGTTTAATAAATTGCGGGGAGAAATCAGGAAAATTAAGGAGGAAATCCCAATCAAAATTAAGATCTTGCTTTTTAAAAAAGCTTTGATTTTTAGCGTCAATTGCATTACCTGACCCAATCCGAGGCTACCATCAAAATCTTCAATTTTCAAGGCGATTTAACTTTTTACTATTTTCGATATTGATTTATTACAATCGTACCCGAATGACTCTTAGCCTTTACTTTTTTCGACAATTTCTCCCCCCGTTTTTGTTTGGGGTGTTTATTTTCCTGTCGGTTTTTGTCCTCGACAAACTTTTCGAATTGATCGACCTGATTTTTAATAAAGGGGTCCCCCTTCTCGTCGTTTTGAAAATTTTTTCTCTGTTTTTGCCCACTATTTTCCCGTTGATTGTTCCGATGGCCATCCTCCTCGCCTGCATGGTGACGTTTGGCCGGATTTCGGAGGAAAACGAGTTGACGGCGGTGCGGGCGGGAGGGGTGTCCCTCAGCAAAGTTTTTTGGCTGCCCGTCTTATTCACCTTGGTTTTAAGCTGGACGCTGGTACCCTTCAACACTTTTGTCGCCCCGCAGGCCAATCAGACCTTTCGGACCATACTTCAGGAAATTCTGAATAAAGATCCTCTCGTGAATGTGGAGCCAAAAAAGTTTTTTTCCGTCAGAAACATGAAAATTTTTGCTGAGACCGTGGATACGAATTCAAAAACTCTTAAAAATGTCTTCGTTTTCCAATCTCCGCCCAACAAGGGTCCCATGGACCGGTACTTTGCCCGCGAGGGCACCATCGAATCAAACAACGAAACGTTTTCTCTTTTCCTTCGGCAGGGCCAGGTGGAAAGATACGACCTCAAAAATCCCAAAATCCTTTTTCATACGATGTTTGGTTTCTACAAAATTCAAGTTCCGTTAAATTTGGCCAAGGAATCGCAGACAATTCGCTTCCGGAATATCACCACTTCCGAGTTAAAAAAGCTTATTAAACAGTTTAAAAGCCAGCACCTTCCTGTCTCGCAACTGGAAGCGGAAGACAGTTTGCGTTATGCCATTGCCTTCGCTCCTATTGCCTTGGCAGTTGTGGGCATACCGCTGGCGTTGAATTTTAAGAAAGGCAGCAAGGCTTTTGGATTTGGAGTGACTTTTCTAATCGTTTTTATTTACTACCTGATTTTAATTTCCGGGTTGACCTTGGCGGAGAAAACTTTGTTGGCGCCGGATCTCTCCCTTTGGTTGGGAAATATTATTTGCTTTGTTATCGGCGGGTTTTTGTTGTATCGAATGGGGAAAAAATAATGTTTACCATCCTTTCTCGTTATGTTCTTCGCAAGTTTATGATCCCCTTTGTGGCGGCCTTCGGGGGGCTTTGCATTTTGGTCATGTTCGCTCAAGTAGTGGACCGGTTGGATCGGTTTTTGGCTGAGGGAGTCAATTTCGGCCACGTTCTGGGATATTTGTTTACCTCCCTTCCCTTCCAGGCCATCAATATGCTGCCCATAGCGACCCTAATGGCGACGCTTTTTGTTGTTGGAAATTTGATGCGGACCAGGGAATACGTGGCGGGCCTCGCTGGAGGAATCCCGCCGGAAAGATTTTTGGGCGGGATTCTGGTGGCAGGTTTGTTAATTTCATTTTTAAGTTTATTAATCAATGAGACAGTAGTTCCGCCATCCACCCGTTACGCATCTATGGTCTATAAAAAACATATTCAGCGTCTCGGAGAATGGAAGAAAACGGTCTTCGAAGATTTGTGCGTCATGGGGGCAGACGGCCGAATTTGGAACGCTATAAAATTTGATCAGGGTGCGGGGAAAATGGAGCGGGCCATTGTAAACACAATTACGAACGGAAGAATGGGAATTCAAATTGACGCCATGGAGGCGCTCTGGAACAAAACCGGCTGGACGTTTAAAAATGGGGTGATTCGAACTTACGAGCCCAACGGCATCAGCATTGAAAAAGTCGAAAAGTTTAAGGAGAAGCTTTTCCCCTTTCCAGAAAAGCCCGATGAACTGGAGGTTAAGGAACCCCAACCGGAGGAAATGAATTATCAAGGCTTGAAAGAGCATATTGATCGATTGTCCGCTTTGGGGGTCCCGGTGCGACCCTTAGAAGTGGAATTGGACATGAAATTGGCCTTTCCTTTTACGTGCTTTATGGTTGCCTTGCTTGGTGTCCCGGTCAGTTTGAAAGGGCGGGGAAGCGTGGCGAAAGGGATTGCTCTCGGCTGCATCATCGCTATAATTTATTTGGGATTCATTCAATTCGGGAAAGCCTTGGCGCTCCGATTAATTCCCGTTTGGATGGGGGCCTGGCTGGGAAATATAGTTTTTGGCGCGACTGCTTTGGTATTCTGGTGGCGTTTCCGTAAGAGCCTGTAAAATCAAATTTATATCCTGATGAACGACAACATTTTAGTTACGGGTGCCTCCGGCTTTTTGGGAACTCATTTGATGGGATTATTGACGAAAAGATTTCCCCTGAGCCCGATCATTGGAGTCGCCCTGGATTTTAACGTGGAATTTCCCCGGGCGAAACTATTCATGGCGGACCTGCTGAATAAGGAGGAAACAAGGGGAATTTTGCGGAGATTTAAACCTCGATATATTTTTCATTTGGCCGGAGCTCCTGCCTATTTCGATGATAAAAAACTTAATGATAGTTATCTCCAAGTAACTCAAATCCTTTTGGATGCCCTTAAAAATTCAGGGACTAAAATGTGCCGCCTGGTTTTGCCCAGTTCCGTTACCGTTTATGGGCATTTCGGACATAAAAGAAATCCCATATTGGAAACCTATCCCACCTTTCCCTTGACTCCCTATGCAAAAGTCAAACTGGCGCAGGAGAAGCTGTGCCTCGCCGCCCAAAGCGGGCCCCTGAAAATTGTTATCGGCCGGATTTTCAATTTAACCGGTCCGAATTGTCCCCCCCATATTTTTACGGGGGCCATGGCCCAGCAAGTCGCCCTTATTGAAAAAAATATGGCCTCTCCGAAAATCAAAACAGGAAATTTGGCCAATATCCGGGATTTCATCGATATAAGAGACGCTGCCTCAGCATTGATTGAATTAGCTGAATTGGGGAGACCGGGTGAGATTTATAATGTATGCACCGGCCGGGGAACAAAATTGAAAGACCTTTTAAAAAAACTGGTGGGGCTATCAGAATCATCCACTCGAATTCAAATTGAACGCGACTCAAGCCGTGTCCGCCGGAGGGCCGAAGATGTAGCGGCAGCGGTTGGAAGCCCCGTAAAAATTAAAAGGGATGTCCGATGGCAAGCAAAATATTCTATCGAGAAGTCTTTATTGGATACACTGAATAGTTATCGGATTATTAATTGGAAAGGAAAAATGTGGCCACCCCTTTGATTGTCATTCCCACCTACAACGAAGCGGCGAATATCGGAAAGTTGATTGAGAAGCTATGTTCAATGAACCTGGCCGTTCTTATTGTTGATGATAATTCGCCTGATGGCACGTCGGACATTGTGCGGGGATTTTCAAAAAAATATCCGCAACTGGTTAATCTGATTACCCGAATGTCAGGGAAAAACGGGCGGGGAAGCGCCACGTTAGATGGATTTAATTGGGCTCTGGAGAGGGATTTTGATCCCATTTTCGAGATGGATGCCGATTTTTCTCACGATCCGGACGAACTCCCGCGCTTCTTCGAGAAAATTAAAGAAGTGGATGTGGTTGTCGGTTCAAGATATCTTCGGGATAGCCGAATCCTGCACTGGCCTCTCCCGCGAAGAATTTTCAGCCGGTTGGCCAATTCCCTGGCTCGATTTATATTAAAATTGCCGCTTTCGGATTTTACCAACGGCTACCGCTGTTACCGGCGGAGCGCTCTTGAACTGGTGGACACCCGGAAGATTACTGAAAAGGGATATATCGTCCTCAGTTATTTGGCGGCGCAATTGGCGGCCAAGGGGTGTCGGTTCGGCGAGGTCCCCACGCGGTTCGTGAATAGGCAGCGGGGCGCCTCGCAGCTCTCCCGAAAGGAAATTTTTCAAGCATTGAGGGGAATTCTTAGACTTCGAAATTATGTTAAAGCGAACCGGATCCGTTAAACATTTTCCTTCCAGCCAGCTGGGGGTTGGATGCGCGGACATAACGGCCCGCGAACGGAGGTATGTGCAGGATGTCCTCCGGACAACGCGGCTTTCCTATGGTCCCTATTCCCAAAAATTCGAGAAATTGTTTTCCCAGGTTCACGATTGCCGCTTCGCCGTGTTTTGCAATAGCGGTACCAGCGCCCTTCAGGCGGCGGTGGCCTGCTTAAAGGAACTGGAGGGTTGGAAGGATGATGATGAGATTATAGTTCCCGCCCTCACCTTTATCGCCACCTCAAACGTGGTCATTCAAAATAAGATGAAACCCGTGTTCGTCGATGCCGATCCCCTCACCTACAATATCGCTCCGGAAAAAATCGGCCCCAAAATTACTTCCAAAACAAGAGCGATCATTCCCGCTCATTTGTTTGGCCTCCCCTGCGATATGGATCCCATATTGGATTTGGCGAAAAAGCATCATTTGAAGGTGATTGAAGATTCCTGCGAGACGATGTTTGTCAGTTACAAAGGAAGAAAGGTGGGTTCGATGGGAGACATCTCCTGCTTTTCCACTTACATGGCTCACTTTATCGTCACCGGAGTGGGCGGGCTGGCCGTCACCAGCAATCCCGATTATGCGGTGGTTTTGAAGAGTCTCATGAACCACGGACGGGACTCGATTTATCTCTCCATCGATGACGACAAGAATTTATCGGGAGACGCCCTGTTTCAGGTCGTGGACAAACGCTTTCGCTTTGTCCGCGTGGGATACAGTTACCGATGCACGGAAATGGAGGCGGCTTTGGGGCTGGCCCAGTTGGAAAGAAGGGACAAGATTCTAGCGGCCCGGCAGAATAATGCCCGCACCCTCGTTGAAAAATTGAAACCATTATCTGGGCACCTTCAGCTTCCCACCATTCCGCCGGGATTTGAACATGCTTTTATGATGTTTCCCATCGTCGTTAAATCCGAAAGATTCAAGAAAAAGGACCTGGTTCATTTTCTGGAGGAGAACCAAGTCGAAACACGGGATATGTTCCCGTTAATTAACCAGCCAATTTACCTGAAACTTTTTGGAGATTTAAGGAAGGATTATCCGGCGGCGATTTTCATAAACGAAAACGGGTTTTTTATCGGTTGCCACCAAAAGCTGTCCCGCCAAGATTTGGATTACATCGTGGATCGATTTTTCGAATTCTTTAAGGACTAAACCCTCACAAACGCCATTCCAATCCCACTTCCTAATGTTTCTATCGGGAATCAATGATTACTTGGGAATCTCCTGTTTGTCTGCTGGAGTTTTTTCTCCCGTAGGCGTGGATTCTTTGGGCGAGGCCTCTTTGGCCGGAGCATTTGGTGCGGGAGCCGCCTGGTTTGCGGGTTTCACCTCTTGTCCCCCTTCCGGAGCCCCCACGTTTTTCTGTTTATTAGCCTCTTTCGCTTTTTTAATTCTCTCGCGCCCTTCCACGTTTCCCGAGCCGAACTTGATCGCCAGCGAAATGGCGTGATTGACTTCCTTGACGTCTCCGGCGAATTCCCCGAGTTCTCTGACGAAATAGGCGTAATCAATTTTGAGGAAAGGAATATCAATGCCGAGTCCCCCGCAGGGATAACCCTGATTGATGCCGCCTCGAAACCTCATGAACCAATACCGGAATTCCGCTCCAAAATGAAGATGGGTGTATAGATTTTCACCGAGAACCCTGTTTAACCCGTTTTGAAATAACACATGTTCCCGGGGACTCATGACGTCATTAATATCGGCGGAAAACGTCCAGCGGTCATTGGTGGGGAGGAGAAAAAGAAGGGAGGATGGGACCATGGCCAAACCGAGATTGGTTCTGGGCCGGATCACCGTGTCCCGGCCGGGAAGGGCCGGAAACCCTTTTTTGGCATCGAGCGCCTCGAAAGACATCTTCGTTCCCCCGAAGTCCTGGACCATCATTCCGGCATTAACCCTGTTGGTCGGCTGATAGAGAAGCCCCACATCCCCTCCGAAAGCTTTTCCCTTGCTGACGGGCGGACTTTTGAGGTTATCCAGCTCCGTGACGCTTTCATTGACGCGGAAAACCTGAAACCGCCGGATGAATTTGGCCGTGACTCCAACGCCCAGTTTTCCTGGGATTAACGGGACGTTGTCCCACCTTTTGGCCAGGGTGACCGGAACC
>Ga0315279_10004014_pt1 | contig 19977 bp, 16 predicted proteins | sample YL17G06_20_MG_FD_203694 | JGI IMG/M metagenome (GOLD analysis project Ga0315279, IMG submission 203694) | Sediment microbial communities from Yellowstone Lake, YNP, Wyoming, USA - YL17G06_20 | ecosystem: Environmental > Aquatic > Freshwater > Lake > Sediment | place: USA: Wyoming | collected... | reverse complement strand
CGACCTGCCAATATCAGAGAGTGTCTTGAAGAGAGTCATATGCTTGCCCATGCATGCGGGCCTAGGAAAGGAAGACGCAGAATACGTCTCTAACGCCTTGCACCTCTCACTCTAATGGATTCTGCCTCTGTCAGGGGAAGTTTAGCTTGAGATCTGGCGCCGTTCTTGCACGTTTTCCCGTGCGCAAGTCCGAGCTTGACAGGTTCAAGTTTGGCAAGAAAGCGTACTTTTCAATAGCAAGCTTTGAAGGAAAGGAAACGTTACTCTGCCTTGATGTAGCATGCGGGGCGAAACCGTTTCCAAATGCTCACGTTTTGTGCGACTTGCATTTGAATCGAGTTCCTGACAGAAGTATGAGAGAGTTGAAGACTGAGGGGAAGCCTTTTGTGCTTTGCGACTGCCGTTTCCTGCCGTTCAAGGATAAGGCGTTCGGCTTTGTCACGAGCTACTATCTGATCGAGCACGTTGACGATCCAAGTAACATGTTCAAAGAGTTGAAGCGGGTTTCAGAGCACGGCTACATTCAGTGTCCATCATGGTTCAATGAAATCATGTACGGCGAGGAAGTGCACAAGTGGGCTGTCCTCAAGCGCAATGGCAAGCTTTACGTTAAGTCTCTTGGCGGCGGAATGCGGTTCAGGGTTCGGTTTGGGTTTGTTTTTCATCGTCTCTATCGCACGTCTGACTGGCAGATACTGCATGCGATTCTTGACGAGACGTTGCACCTTTTTACGGTTCGCTACGAGTTTTAATTCATGTATGGTGACAGTATGAGCGGGAAGTGCATACGATCCTCAAGGCCATATTTTCCGAAGGAAGACATAGATAGAATACTGGCCGATATTCGGGAAGCTTTGGAGACGGGCAGGCTTAGGAATGGCAAGAACCTGCTTGAGTTTGAGCGGATGTTTGCCGAGTACATTGGCGTGAAGAATGCTGTGGCCTTTGATTCTGACGGGGATGCTCTTGAGACGGCTTTACGATACTATGGTGCTGAGGGTAGGGAGGTTGTGGTTTGCACCAACAGTTTCATCTCCATGCCCAATAGTGTAGTGTATGCTGGCGGAAAGGTGGCCTTTGCAGACATTAGGGCTGAGACTCTTTCGATGGACCCTGGGAGTCTTCGGAAGTGTATTTCGGAGAAGACTTGTGGAGTAGTGGTTACGCATATTGCGGGGTTTCCGAATCCCGATTTGAAGGAGATTATGGAGATTTGTGATGGGCATGATCTCTTCTTGATCGAAGATGTGACGCACGCTGTTGGTGCAACGTTTGATGGGAAAAAAGTCGGGGGTTTTGGAAAGGCTGCGGTGTTTGCGTTTACGCCGACTAAGGTTCTGACTGCGGGCGAAGGCGGAGCACTGGTGACTAATGATGTCAAGCTGAGTGAGTATGCTAGGCATTCTAGGTTTTATGGGTCTGGGGTTGGAAAGACAGAATTTGTTGACCTTGGAAGGCACATGGTGCTGCCTGAAGTTTCGGCTATCTTGGGGATTTATCAGCTGGGAAGGGCTGACGAATTCATTGCGAAAAGGAATGAAATCGCGGATGTTTACAATCGTGAGTTGGAGAGGCTGGACGGTGTGAAAACGGTGAAGGTTGCTGAGAGGGCGAGGTGCAGCTACTACAAGTATCCGTTGAAGCTTGACAGAAGAGTGAACAAAGCGAAGTTCACTGAACGGTTGTACAAGGAGCGCGGGGTTGAGACAGGGAACGTTTTCTACCCACCCTGCCACATGCAGTCCTTCTATAAGAAAGGCAACATTAGCGTTACAAGAGGAAATTTGGCTACCTCTGAGGATGTGCTCGCGAGAACGATAACCCTGCCAATGCACGCAGGAATGAGTTTGAAAGAAGCGTCAAACGTGATTCAAGACGTAGACAGAGTCTTAAAGGGTTCGTACTAGTGAGGATAATGACTAGCCATTTTTCCAAAGTTCTAGTTACAGGTGGTGCTGGTTTTATCGGTAGTCATATCGTGGATCGATTGGTCGGCGATGGTTTCGAAGTTACCGTAGTCGACGACTTGTCTTCTGGCAGAATTGAGAATCTGTCCAAGAATATAGGTAAGAAGGACTTTCGTTTTGTGAGGGGGGACATCAGGGACTGGGGGTTTGTGAAGAAGACCGTGAAGGATGTTGACGCGATTTTTCATGAGGCTGCGCTGGTGAGCGTAGCTCGCTCTGTCAAGGAGCCGTTGTTGACAAATGATATTAACGTTGTTGGGACTTTGAATGTTTTGAAGGCTGCTTCTGATAGTGGTCTGAGACGGTTTGTGTTTGCTTCTTCCGCGGCGGTCTACGGCGACACTCCATGCGAGAAGATCGACGAAGGCGTCGCGGTCAATCCGCTATCTCCCTATGGAGTGTCGAAGTTTGTGGGGGAATTCTACGCGAGGTACTTCTTCAATGTCCATGGGCTTGAAACGGTTTCGCTTCGTTGCTTCAATGTTTATGGCCCAAGACAGAGCCTTGACTCTGAGTCTTCGTACAACGGAGTGATCAGCATTTTTCTGCACAAGTTGCTTGCTGGTTCTTCTCCGACGGTTTTTGGGGACGGTGAGCAGACTAGGGACTTTGTGTTCGTTGAGGACCTTGTTCAAGCCAACATGTTGGCGTTGAACAGCAAGAATGCAGCAGGAGAAATCTTCAATATAGGCAACGGTGTGAGCGTCAGCGTAAACGACGTCGCAGAAACTCTGAAGAGCATATTGAAAAAAAAGTATCTCAAGACTGTGCATGTTTCCCCTCGACGGGGTGACATTCGACACAGTTGCGCAGACATAAGCAAGGCTAAAGAAACACTGGGCTACAAACCAAATTTCTCTTTTGAAGAGGGCATACGAAAACTCGTGGAATGGTACAGCGAAGAACACGTTTGAGGTAGAGTTTTGAGCGAGAGAAAATTGAGACTTGCTGTGGTGGGACTGGGCAAGATGGGGCTTGTCCATGCAGGCATATTGAACGTTCTGCCAAACGTGGAGCTTGTGGCGTTCTGCGAGAAGAGCAATCTCATTCGGAGGCTTTCCAGTAAACTATTCACAAGTTTAGAGACGGTTGACGACCTAGAGAAGCTCGCAGGATTGAACCTTGACGCGGCTTACATAACGACGCCTATTCCCACGCATTTTTCCATTGCCAAAACTCTTCTGGAAAAGAAAATAGCGGAAAATCTTTTCGTCGAAAAGACCTTGGCACAAACTTACAAGGAGTCCAAATCCTTAGTGGACCTGGCATGTGCTCATCAAAGCGTAACCATGGTAGGCTACTTGCGAAGGTTCTACGTCACTTTCAACAAAGCCAGGGAATTGCTTCAGGAAGACGCAATTGGCAGGATCGAGTCTTTCATGGCATATGCGTATTCGTCGGATTTTATAGGTCTGGAGAAAGAGACGAAGACTTCGAACTCTCGAGGCGGGGTCCTCAGAGATTTGGGTTGCCACGCAATCGACTTGGCTCTTTGGCTCTTCGGTGATCTGGAAGTCGAATCTTCTCAAAAGCCTCCTTGGCGAACCGACGCTGCCGTGAGCTTTGGAGTTGAAAGCTCTCAGATGACGGGGGTGTTTGACATTTCGTGGTACAAAAAGGATTACAGAATGCCTGAAGTAGGCTTCTCAATCATTGGATCAAAAGGGAAATTGTTTGTGAATGACGATCAAATAAAACTGGAGATAGCAAATGGCAAGGGCTCTAGATTGTACAGGCATGATCTCAACGACACTGTGCCTTTCTGGCTGGGACTTCCCGAATATTACAGGGAGGACTTGCACTTTGTCAACGACGTGGTCAGTCGGTCTAAGGCGGAGTCGGATTTCAGCTCTGCTGCAAGAGTTGATAAGATAATAGACAACGTGGTCGGTAGACAAGTTGGTGAACAGTAGCATTGCGTTATTGGTTGGGGATAACCCTTTCCATAACATAAGTCACCTGTGCCAAGAGAGAACACGTCTTAGAGAGACAGGCATGTCCTCTCCGGAACGTGCAGCGGACTTGATACATCTCGCAGTTGAGAACGGTGGCAATGGGTTCATGTTTTCGGTTAGCGAAACAACGCTTTCGATTCTCAAAATTCTTGAAGAAAGAGGAGAAATCGAGGGACTCAGTCTCTACGGGATCGTGCCGTACGCGTATGAATATGTCAAACTCGCCACTCAGGTTGGCGGCATCTCTGGCTTGGCGAGGAGAGTTGGAACACGAATAGCCACTTCTGGAAATCTGAGAGGAATGGCAACAGGCATAACTGGGTTTCTTAGGATGGATCCTGTTGCAATCACGAAGACGTACCTGTCATATGAAATCAGCCGAATCCGATCTGCTGTTGGAAATAAAGGAAACATAGAATGCGTCTTGCTTCATGAAGTGATAACTGATCTGGCCTTGGCTTTGGAAATGAGTTGGCTTTTCAAAACTTACTTGCACTACATGCGTAAGTCAGGAATTACTGCAGGCTTTAACACCGCCAACTTTGCGTATCTAGTCAGGAAATTCAGGGATTGGAACGTCGATTTGAGAGATGTTGTCATAGCTTCACCTTTCAATAAAGTCGGTTTTCAAATGGTGCCATCTAAAAAAGAGTGTGAACAAGCTTTAGGAAGTCTAGGTAAACCCACGCTAGTAGCCATCAGTATTCTTGCGGCAGGCTACCTGAAGCCCAACGAAGCAGTTGATTATTTGGAGAGCCTACCTAACGTTAAAGGCGTTGCCGCTGGCATATCAAAAGAAAAGCATGCACGAGAAACATTTGGACTTCTCAAAGAGAGATTGAGCAACAAGCAAAGGTGAATGTCTTGAGAAAACTTGCAGTGCTTGGACTCGGTTTTGTAGGCCTGAGTACGGCAGTTTTTTTTGCGTCGAAAGGTTATGACGTTCTGGCTTCAGATATAGAAAAATCCAAAATGAACAAAATAGGAAGAGGAAGAACTCCATTCTTTGAAAAGAATCTTGAACCCAAGCTGAAGAAAGTTCTTCAAAACCAGAAACTTAAATTGATCCTCGAGACAGAAAAAGCCGTTCTGGGCTCTGACATCGCTTTCGTAGCTGTGGGCACACCGAGTCTTCCAAGTGGGAATCCAGATCTTTCCTTCATCAAGAATGTTTCTGAAGAAATCGGAAGGGCGCTAAGAAAGAAAAGCTCTTACAGTCTCGTTGTCATAAAGAGTACTGTCCCGCCAGGTACGACAGAGACAACGGTGAGAACCACTATCGAGAAATACTCTGGCAAAAGAGCTAGCGAGCAATTTGGATTGGCGACGAGCCCAGAGTTCCTGCGAGAGGGGACGGCTCTGGACGATGTTGCCCATCCTCACAGGATAGTTATCGGTGGGCTTGACAAAAAAGCAGGGGACATCCTAGAAAAGTTCAATAAGGAAATCTATGGTGAAAAAACACGAATATTGAGGATGAACGTCGCCTCCGCTGAATTTTCAAAGTATGCTAGTAACGCATTTCTTGCGACGAAAATCTCATTCATTAATGAAATGGCAAGCATATGCGAGAAGATAAGTGGAGTCGACGTTGCAGAAATTGCCGTTGCCATGGGCCTTGACCCAAGAATTGGTCCTCAATTCTTAAGTGCTGGAGCAGGATGGGGCGGAAGTTGTTTACCCAAAGACACTCGAGGCATGGTCGCTCTATCACGCAAATTTGGACACGAGGCCAGGTTGACGAAAGAAGTTGTTGATGTGAATAGACTCCAAGCAGAGCACATGGTTGAATTGGCTGAAGAGGAACTGAAAGACTTGCGTGGAAGAAGAATGGCTGTCCTTGGCCTATCATTCAAACCCGATACAGACGACATCCGAGATGCGCCCTCACTAAGAATCATAGAGATGTTGATTTCGAAAGGTTCAAAGGTCATTGTTTATGATCCGATGGCGACAAACAATGTGAAGCGACTGCTCGGACGTAAGATCGCGTATGCAAAAGATGTTGCAGGATGTTTGGAAAACGCGGACTGTTGCATGGTCATAACAGAGTGGAAAGAGTTTAAAGATCTCACACCTGCTTTTTTTGTTAGGCGAATGCGGAACCCTGTTTTGATTGACTGTAGAAGAATCTATGATCCAAAACAGTTTTCAAAGGCACTAGTTTTTCGAGCCGTTGGGCTTGGGAGGGCCTGAAGAGGAATGATAACCAAGGCGATTATTCCGGCCGCGGGATTGGGCACAAGACTGCTTCCAGCGACGAAGGAGCAACCTAAGGAAATGCTTCCCATTCTAGTCAAAAATGGATCAGGCACTCTCTTTCTGAAACCTTTTCTGCAAATAGTCTTCGAACAACTCTACGGTTCAGGCTTTAGAGAAATGTGCTTCATAGTTGGAAGAGGGAAACGAAGCATTGAAGACCATTTCACGATCGACGACAGTTTTGTTGATTTTCTTAAATCCAAGAACAAGGTGGAGTACTTGAATGAAATGTCGAGCTTCTATGAAAAAGTTCGTAACTGTACGATTGCATTCGCCAACCAACCCGAACCATTGGGGTTTGCGGATGCCGTGAAACATGGAAGATTCTTTTCAGGAAATGATAACTTCCTCGTTCATGCAGGGGACGATCTTGTGATCTCAAATGCAAATTACATTGAAAGACTCACATCAGTTTTCGAGAAACATCAGGCAGACGCGGTTTTCTTTGTGGAAAGAGTTCAGGATCCAAGAAAATATGGTGTAGTAACGGGAAAGAAGATTGAAAAAGGAGTTTATCAATTGAACCAGATAGTCGAGAAACCTAAGCGACCCGTCTCGAAGCTTGCTATTGTTGCGATTTATGTCTTTTCGTCGAAATTATTTGATGCCATTGAAGACGTCAGACCTGGCGTAAACAATGAATTGCAGTTGAGCGATGCTATTCAGTTGCTTATTGAACAAAGAAACGCCGTTTACGCGGTTGAATTGGGTCCTCGAGAGAGAAGAATTGAGGTCGGGGATCCAAATTCGTATAAAGAAGCGTTTGCCGCAAAGATTTGACCTCGTGCCACATCAAGAAGAACCCGTTATGCTCGTGTTTCTAGAACTCGGTTTGTTATTCGCTGCTGTTTTCCTAGCAGTTTACGTGTCCTATTTTCTATTCGTGCTTCGTACCAAGAAAAAGAAGCAGTATATGGAAAGCCTTAGGTTGGCAGCGGAGGAACCGATTGCTCTTGACCAGCTTCCTGAAATAACTGTCCTGATTCCGGCATATAACGAAGAAAAAACGATACGTTCAAAGATAAAAAACATCAGTGAATTCGCGTATCCTCGTCAGAAAGTCGAAGTGCTAATAATGGATGATCAGTCAACGGACAGGACTAGTGTGACCGCTGACTCTGCGTTCATAGAATTCGGCGTAAGAGGAAGAATCATTGTAAACGATGTTCGCAGCGGAGTAAATGCTTCGTACAACAGAGGCATACCGGAAGCAGATTCTGAGTACATACTTACGACCGATGCAGATGCGCTTATTCCGCCAGATTCTCCATTGAAGGCTGTTAAGGTTCTCATGAAGTTCAGGGATGTCGGTGCTGTCGCGGCTAGGATGATACCTATAAGTAACGAAACGACAAGTGCCACAAGAGCCGCTGTTGCTTATTCTGACTCCTACAATTCAATGCTGATAGCAGAAAGCGCCCTTTCATCAACTTTCCCAGGTTCAACCAGCTGCATGATGATGAGGAAATCAGCTTTCTCACCTTTATCGACTTCCTACGGTTCAAGCGATGGAAACCTGAGCCTGTCGATAATAAGAAATGGATTCAGGTACATTCTCGCGCCAGAGATAGCATATAATGAACCCATATCGGAGCGACTTTTTGAACAAAGAAGACAGAAGATAAGACGCGCAGCGAGACTGATCCAGTCAATCTTTCTCAATACCGATATGCTATTCAAACAGCAGTATGGAGAATTCGGAAAGAAGATATTTCCTCTGCGTTTCTTAATGATGACGCTTTGTCCGGTTCTACTCTTTTTCTCAGTAATTCTGCTCATGGTCTTTGCTTTTTCTAGTTCGGTTCTCATCTTCGCTGTTTTAGTTTCTTCAACTGCAGCAATCCTTACTCTCGGAGCTAGAACTGACATAAAAATGCTAAATTTACTAACGAGTTTTTGTATTCATCAAGCGTACGTGTTTGCGGGCCTTCTTCTTTCGTCAAGAAAAATGACAGTTTGGAAAGGAATTGAACGGAGATCACAGACGATAGGAGTGTCGGTTTGAACTTTGAAGATTGCACTACTCTCTCATGAAGGCGGCGGAATATCTACAGTCTGTCAAGGTCTCGCGAGTAGCCTTGCTAGGAAAGGAGTTGAAACAACGATCTTCACTACAACGACAAGCAGGAGACCCGAGTTTGAAAAGACCAACGACTGCCTAAAGATCGTGCGTTTGCCTCTTCTCGACTTTCCACCCAGAGGCCTGTGGTTTCGAATTCTTAACTCTCACAGATTCAAGTATCTTCTAGATGACTACGACGTGATACATGCTGTAAGTCCAGAAATGGCATTTTCCTTTCCTTTACCGACGAGATTTCCGCCCAAAAGCCGGCTAGTAGCTTCTTTACATGGAAGTCCAATAGCAGCGATGAAATCTTTCATGCAATCTCCAATGCGATACTGGGTTCCGAGCGACTTTGCTTTTCATGTTCTGGAGTTGCCATTACATGAGAAAACAGTTTCAGTGAGCTTTGCAAAATCAAGCAGAATAGTGACGTGTAGCTACACCACTCTGGAAGAGTTGAAGACCTATGAACGTGTGGACACATCTAAGGCAAAGGTCATTTATAATGGCATCAATTTTGATGAAATACCAAGCCATGACACAAGTGTTGACGATGAAAACAGCGATTCGGGCAAAACATTGATCTATGCAGGGCGACTCTTCTGGATGAAGGGAATCAAGTTTGTACTAATGGCCTATGAGAATCTGAGAGGCCAGTTCAAAGACCTTCATTTGAGAGTATTTGGGAAAGGTCCGATGCAAAACGAAATTGAACGTTTTGTGGCAAGCAGAGGATTCGGAAAAGATGTTTTGTTTGGCGGGTCCATACCACACAGGGAGTTACTCAAGGAAATAGCAAGAGCTGATGTGGTCGTGTTTCCAAGCCTCTATGAGTCCCAACCGATGTTTGCACTAGAAGCTATGGCCTGCAGGAAACCGCTGGTTGCCTTTGATCTTCCGTATTCGCGTGAAATAATCGAAAATGGACGCAATGGACTGCTGGCTAAACCGTTTGATGTCAAAGATCTTTCAAACAAAATCGCCTTGTTGCTGCAGGACAGAGAACTTGGCTCGGAATTAGGACAGAACGCATATCAGCACGTTCGAGAACGACATGATTGGAACAAGCTGACAGAGAAATACCTAGCGATATACTCAGAAGCGACGTGATTCTTTCTTGCATAATATTGGTAACTATTGCAGATCATCTGAAAATCAGACAGATACTGCGCACTAACAAGTGAGGACGGCTCCCAAGAATGCCTGTCAACACCAAAGACAAACGGTTAATCTGGATTAGTCCATTGATTCTAGATGTTGACTTTCATAAGACTACTCAAACAGAAGTGCTTCGAGCATTAACCAAACGAGGATATGAAACGTTTCTCGTTGCTTCATATTCATCGAAAAAAACCACTTATGAACAATCTGCATTACACACATTATCATTTCCAGTTAGGTATATTCCATTTGTATCCACTATAGCTTACGTGTTCCTCGTTTTTTTGTTCTTGCCCTTCTTTCTGTTGAGATACAGACCCAACGTGGTGATCGTCGAACCACTCACGGCAGTCCATGGTGCAGAAGTGAAAGCGTTTTCAAAATTCCTGAAGACAAAAGTGGTCTTGGATATAAGGAGTGGACCAGTGGGCAAGAGTGGACTTGCGTTAGGCTTGTCCTTCAACTTGGGAATTGGGCTAGCAAAGAAGCTTTTCGATGGAATCACGACGATCACACCTTTGAGCAAAGAACTGTTATGTAGAAGATTTGATATTGAAACAGAGATTGTCGGCGTGTGGACCTCGGGTGTATCTACGGAGCTGTTTGTTCCTCAACCGAATATTGGAAATGAGATGAGAAAAAAGCTTGGGCTAGCAGGCAAATTCGTTGTATTCTACCACGGGTCTTTCGGAAGCCCTGAAATCCCGAGGGGACTGGTAGAAACAATCAAAGCCGTTGGTTTGTTAGGGAACAAATACTCGGACATCGTTCTTTTCCTGCTAGGAACTGGCTCTATTGATCTGATGAACATCGCCAACGCCATCGGAGTTAAGGAGAGAGTGATAATACATGCGCCTGTAGACTATCACAATGTTCCAAAGTACATTGCAATGTGTGATGTTGGAATAGTTCCTTTGCCTAATCTATCTTATTGGCGACATCAATGCCCACTGAACCTCCTTGAATACCTGGCCATGAACAAAATGGTCATAGCTAATGACATACCAGCAAACCGAAACATCTTGGATAACAGCAAATGTGCGGTCTTTACTTCATCATCGGATCCACAAAAAATCGCAGATGCGATAATCAAGACTTACGAGCACAGGAATATTATTAGTACATTGGGCGCATTGGGAAGAACGATTGTAGAGAACGAATTCAGTTGGAATGCGGTCAGTCGAAACCTCGATGCATATCTTGCCAAACTCCAGCAATGAACGCAACTTCAAAATTGACCAACATATGCAAACTGAGATTGCGTACTACAATGTGAGATTCTAGGAATTACACAGGCCTGACAATGAAGACCATAATCATAAGTTTCTATTTCCCTCCTTGCACAGATGGTGCGGCTACTTTGATGTATAACCTCTGCAAATACTTACCAAAAGAATGCTATATCGTAGCTACTGCAAGCGAGGAGCTTGGGAAGTACGTGTGGAATGGGCTAGGCGTGTATGATCCAAAGTTCAATATTGATTGTAGGACTATTAGGGTACCCGTAAAAACCAACTCGACACGAGATAGAATCAAGTTCATGCTGACGACCGTCCTCGAAGGAATGCTCTTCAGCAGCAGATCGGAGATCGACAGCATTATGGCTGTTTATCCAGATGAGTTTGATCTATTCGCGGGTTACATAATGCATCTGTTGACCAGAAAGCCCCTTGTGCTCTATATGCACGACCTGTATTCGGAGATGAGGACGAATTCACGCCTGTACAGACTATGGAGGTCAATCGAAAATCGAATTTTCTTAGCTGCATCAACTATCCTGGTTACAAACGAGAAGTTCAAGGAACACTATCTAGAGAGAGAAATCAACAACGTAATTGTCTTCCAGTCTTGTGTCGATTTCGACAGTCAAAACAACATTCGCTCCGAATCACCAAGATCTAGAACGAGAAAACTCAGAATAGTCTACACGGGCTCAGTCTATGGTGCCAACCAAGACGCGATATTTGCCTTTCTTAAGGTCGCGAGAAAACTGAGCGATTTGGAGATCGTTTTTTCCACTCCCCATAAGAGTGGTTTTTTGAAGGAGGTAAGCATTGGATTTCTTCCAAAGAAAGAATGTGCAGAGCTGCAGAGAAGCGCAGACGCCTTGTTCCTTCCTCTATCATTTAAGAAATCCCTCGCAGAAGAAACAAAGTGTGCATTCCCATGCAAAATCCTTGAATATATGGCTGCAGGAAAACCGATTCTGGCGATCGTTCCAAAAGGAAGCTATTCGGAAGAGCTGATAAAAGAACATAATCTGGGCTTGGTTGTCACAGAGCTTTCGGACAAGAGAATAGCCGATGCTATAAACGCACTTAGGAATGGCGACAAAAGATCGTGTTTTTCTCGAAATGCACTCAAGACAGTAACACTTTTTGATGCACGCAATCAGTCTGCTAGGCTACGCACGATAATGGAAAGAATAGTTGTCGACCGCTCATCAAACCACAGAAGAAAGCAACGAATTCCTTCTTCGGAGCCTTAGAAATGGATAAGAAATCAAATCAAATGGAAAAGAAAATCGTATTTATTCAACCAGCCTATGCAAGGTATAGGCAACCCCTTTTCGACCTCCTTTGTAAAAACTATGCCACAAGATTTTTCTTCATAGAAGAGCCACCTCAGCATTTTCAGAAAAAAAGCTCGAATTCATCCCAACCTAAACCTTCGGATAAGTCGAGGACACCAGGTTCGCGCGCGTTTCACTTGTTCCAGCTCTTCAAGAGATACTTGAGGCTTATTGTATTTCTTGTAAGGAGCAACGATTCCATCATTATCACGTCTATTTCTGACAGCCCCCAAACGATGCTTTCGTTGTTGATTTCGAGGATCAAGAGAAAAAAGTGCGCGTTAATGATAGAAGAGTGGTTCTTTCCGGCAAAGAAATCTCTCGAGTCTTTGTTCCGCCTCCTGCTACGAGAACACAATCTGAAATGCGCAGACGCCGTAGTCGCCGTAGGTACGGCTCAGCGCAACTATGTTATGAACTTTGGCGTGCCTTCGGAAAAAGTGTTCCTTGCAAACCATTGCAGCATTGACCTCTCCAAGTATAGAAGCGAGAATCTAAAGCAGAGACTCAAGATAGAGAAATATCTTGTAGTCTTGTACCTAGGCAGAATTATCAGAAACAAGGGACTCGATTTCCTCATTCATGCCTTTTCCAAGTTAGAGCAAGAAAGAAATGACGTTTTTCTACTTATTGGCGGGGATGGTGACTTTCGTCCTCACTGCGAATCGCTTGCAAGAGAATTGGATATCGAACACATCAGTTTTGTGGGAACAGTCTACGGGGAAGAGAATCTAGCCTCATACTACAAGACGGCAGATGTATTTGTATTCCCTTCCTGCTTTAGAGGATATTCAAAACTGCATGTTGAAGGATGGGGACTTGTGATAAACGAAGCAATGAGCATGGGAAGACCTGTCGTTACGACGAATGCGGTTGGGGCTGCGCTTGACCTAGTTAAGAATGGAATCAATGGCTATGTAGTGAAGAATCAGGATAGCCAAGCCATATGCATGGCTTTGAAAAAGGTGTTGGAAGACAGCAAACTCAGAGAAGCCATGGGAAAGAATTCGAGGAAGATATTTGAGGAATTCAACGACTTCAACAAGATGTTTGAAGGATTCAGGCAAGCAATAGACTACGTGAGCCGATACCAGAATGTGTGATTAGAAACGACGATAGATTTAGAGCACATTATCAATTGGTCCTTAGATTCTCGTATATACGAACAAGAGTCCACTGTTCCCACTGCGCTCGCGCTTACATATATATGACTTGCCTCTGTCTTTGAGAATCAGTACGTGACATTTAGAGCATCTATCTTAAAGAGGTGTCCTAAGATTCCGGGAATAGTAGCAATCATTGAAAATGGCAAGAGTGATTCTCTGCTAAAAGACATGGCAACATCCATACGTCATGAGCCATGGCAGAAGACAGATTTTTACTTTGTGCCACCCCTCGCAATTGCGCGAGTTCATCTGGGAATAGATAACCCTGAGCCGCAACCGATTTTCAATGAAGACCACTCATTCTCCATATTTATGGATGGTGGAGTGTTTGGATATGAAAAAGAGAAACAAGAACTGGAGTTTCGAAATCACAAATTTACAATCAATAATGATCCAGAATACTGTCTACATTCGTTTGAAGAATACGGTGAGGACTTCCTTCAAAAACTCGATGGCACTTTCATAATAATCATATACGATATGAAGCAAAAAAGAGTGATTATTGCCAATGATAGACACGGCTTGCGACCGCTCTATTTCGCCAAGATTGGAAGCAGATTGGTTTTTTCGTCAGAAGTTAAAGCCTTCCTAATGGACAAGGAACTCGTAAAGCAAATAGATGATGAAGCCGTCGCCGATTTTTTCGCGTTTGGTAGACTCTTCGGTGATAAAACTCTCTTCAAAGGAATCAGGGTGGTGAAACCGGCATCCATTTTTGTGTTGTCAGAAGGACAATTCCTCGAAAGACAGTATTGGCACTTTAGGTTCACAAAAGACGCTGGCAAAAAGAATGATGAACTGTACTATGCCTGCGCGCTAGCAAAGTCTTACAGAACAGCTGTTCTAGAGAGGACGAAGGGTAGGCACGATCTCGGAGTATTCCTCAGTGGTGGTTTAGATAGCAGATGTATAGTCGGGGCGCTTTCCCATCAATCCCCGACAGTAAGCACTTACACATATGGAATTGAAGGGGGAGACGAATCGAGGCTTGCTGAAAAAGTCGCAAACAAGCGGAAAACACGACACAAGTTTATTGCTCTTCGTGAGGACTACCTCAGCTCATTTGCGGAAAGAGGAGTATTTCTTACGGATGGAATGCTCAACTGCATGCACTTCCACTGGATCAGCATATTGCCTCAAATAAGGGAATCTGTGGATGTTGTATTTCATGGATCTCTACAAGATGTTCTCTTAGGCACCTACTTATCTCGCCTAGGCACTTCGTGGAACTATCTGGATCGGCAATTGGCCAAGGCACGTAGAGAAATAATAGCAAACCTGCTTTACGAAAAAATAAATGATGTAATAAAAGATGAAATGATGCCAAAATTCTTTTCTGAAGAATTCTACCGGCGAATCAAGAATAAGCCTGTTAATTCTCTAGAAAAGTCGTTCGAGGATTTGGAATTCGATAATCCAACGGACTACCTGGACTCTTTCTTCCTCAAGCAATATGGCAGATATCACCTAAGCTACCAAATACTCAGAAATTATGTGGAAGACAGGATACCTGGATCCGATAACGATTTCGTCGATCTCGTACTGAGTATTCCAGCGAGGCTACGAGATAGAGACAGAATATATTTTAGGTTTCTGACGGAACTGTCACCCGACTTAGCAGATATTCCATATCAGAAAACAGGAGTGCCCCCTGCCTTCCCCCTACTAGCACACCAAATCGGATTTGCGACCAAGCAAGGCTACAAATTACTTATCAGAAAACTGAGAACACTCACAGGAGGAAAGATAGGTGTACCAGAAAAAATAGGTTATCCTGATCTTGGCGAATGGATAAGAAAAAACAAAAAAATGAAGAAGTTCTTTCAAGATGTTCTGTTGGATAAAAGAACTCTAAACAGACCGTATTTCAGAGCTGAATTCATCGTCAAAATTGTCAATGAACACATGAATGGCAAAAAAGACTATACTAAACAACTTTGCGCACTATTAACCTTCGAGCTGTGGCACAGAATCTTCGTTGATTGATACCAAGCGGGCGTGCGCGGATTTAAGAAGGCTACAAATTATGTCACGGGACAAATCAAGATTGCTTTATCTATTAGGGTTTCATCAAAATCTAGCACTCGAAACTGATTGCTGAGGCCGACGACAATGGGTAACATTGAAAAGCTTGTGCAATGGTTCATGTACTCACCTGTTTACGATAATGGCGCATACGTTGCCTACTATTCTTCTTACAAGAAAGGTCCTACCTATCCTGAGATAACCGCCTATGCCATCAGCCTATCATGTCTGCTTTACAAAAGGCGAGGAGACATCGGGTCTCTTGAAAGAGCTGAAGAGTGTGCCGAGTACATGAGGAAGATAAGCAGAGAGGGTGGAATTCCGTCCTTTTCAGACAATCTTCTGTACACTTTTGATACTGGAATCTATGTTTCAGGACTCTGCGATTTGTACAGCATAACTGGAAAAGATACTTATCTGACTGATGCAAAGAAGAGTCTGGACTGGCTTTATAGCATGTGGGACGGGACGCTTTTTTCTGCGACGAATTCCATCCCTGCTGAGAAAGCATGGTATCATCTTCCTTCGGTGCATCTCGTAAAGCTAGCCATACCATTAATCAAAGCGTCAAAATATTTAGGCGACAAAAGGTATGAGAAAACTGCGCTGGAATTGCTCCACCACTACGCGCCCCTTCAGACGAAGACTGGTGCTTTTAAAGTGAACGAAACTTCCGGGACGGTCATGACGCACCCCCACTGCTATGCAGTCGAAGGATATCTATATGCTTACCACGTTCTGAGAGACGAAAAGTTACTAGAACTGGCAAGAAGAGGAAGCGACTGGCTTAGCAAAGCACAGAACTCGGATGGTTCATTCTACCGGCTATATTCTGTTGAAAGGTCCTCTGACAAAGAAGAGAGAGCAAAAGCAGGAGAAGAAAAGCTGAAAACTTCTGATGCCACAGCTCAAGCCACAAGAATCTGGAAACTACTTGGAGTAAATCATCAAAGAATTGAGAAAGCATACCGATACCTTGACAACCAAGTAAAGAACGGCGGGCTAATGCTGTTCAGAAAAGAAACCTTGAAGGGAAAGCTGTTCTCTTCACGAAAACCTGTCTACTCTTGGCCTACGTTCTTTTATCTTCATTCTCTGCTTCTCCCCTTCGGACAGATTGAATATTGTCACGAACTATTCTAACTCAGCATCATGTAAGTCGAGGTAGTAACTCCGTATGGATAATGATTTGGCAAGCGCTTTCGTTATTTACATTTCAGCATGCGTTTCAGCAATCTTCAACGTCCCAGTATTGAGGCAATCAATAGGTTTTGTTTTTCTTTCGTTCATTCCAGGGTACCTTCTTATCCGATTAATGAATCTCGGTGAGAAAGATAGACTTACGCGAATCATATTCTCAGCAGGACTGAGTATTGCGTTGCTGATGTTTTCGGGTGTGTTGCTGAATGAAATAGGTTTTTTATTCAACATCTCTAGTCCCTTATCAAACCTCAATGTCATAATCACAACCTCTGGCCTGACTTTACCTCTGTTTCTATTGAATTATGGACACAAACACAAAGAACAGTGGGGCTCCTTGATTAAGGAATTGAAGTTGCCTTCTTCACTGCCAATATTGGCCTTGCTTGTCATTTCAGCTACTGGAGTAGTCGGCGCAGTGTACCATAACAGTTTGCTTTTGATATTTATGATCATTGGGATAGCTACGTTCCTGTTTTTGAGCGTTTTCCTCGGAAGATCCACCTTCGTCAAGATTTTTCCCATAGCTGTATTGATAGTAGGCATGGGTCTACTATTCTACGCGGTCTTGACTTCAAGATTCATCTTCGGTTCAGACGCTTTCCTTGAGTTCTATGTTTATAGATTGACTGAAATCAAAGGTTTTTGGTCTCCTCCTGGCGCAGTTCTTTCTTACTCTTTGATAGATAGCCTAAACTCGATGCTTAGCATAACCGTCTTGCCCACTTTCTACACAGTTTTTCTTGGAACAGATGGAGAGACAATCTTCAAGTTCCTTTATCCATTTTTCTTTGGTCTCATACCAGTTGTTCTGTACAAAATGTATGACGCACAAACGAACCAAAAAGTGGCTTTGTTGTCCTCTTTCTTTTTTATGGCAACGCCAATCACTTTCTATGGAACCGAGCCATTGAGCTTGAACAGACAGATCTTAGGACAGTTCTTCTTTGTTCTTTCCATGTTTCTAATCTTTGAAAAGAACTTTAGCGTTCAAAAGAAAAGAATTCTTTTGATGGTTTTCGCTTCGGCCTTGATAGTTTCTCATTATTCGCTGGCCTACTTCTTTCTTTTCTACGCGTATTCACTCTTCATTTTTTCGGAAATTGGGCATCGTTATTGGAAAAAGGAAAGTACTAACACTAGACAGATCTTGACGCCTATCGTACTCGTTTTGATTACTGCGTTGACTTTTGGCTGGTATGTTTACGTGTCAGACGCTCCGTTCAATCACTTGGTGAATTCAATTCAGCGGATTGCAAGTCTTTTTACAACAGACTTCTTGAATCCTCAAGCCAGAGGGTCAGCGCAGGGAGCTGTGACATCATTGTTACCAACTGTTCCTTCGAGCCTCGTGGGTTCAGTTCATAAGATTCTGATCTACGCTGATCTATTCTTCATTGGAATTGGTTTGATGGTGCTATTGTTGAAATCGAAAAAGTTCACTGTGACTCCCGAGTTTCGATTAACAGCGTTAGTTAGCATAACGATCCTGATTCTATGCTTTGCAGTACCAAACTTCTCAGCAACACTCAACACCACAAGATTCTATTCCGTAGTACTCCCCTTCCTGGCACCGTTCTTCGCTCTAGGAGTCATCGCATTTGTTGACCTAACGCAAAGCTCACTTACAAGGCGCTTTTCAAGAAGGGACAAGCCCAAGTTTTCAGACATTGGAGTCTACGTGGCTACTGTTCTATTGATCTTCACATTTCTGTTCCAAGTTGGATTAATCAACTATGTGACTCAAGATTACCCTTACTCCTACACGTTGGATCTTGATAGAAAACTGAACTCGAACAATCGTGGAGTGCTAGTCAACGCCCACACTATTGTCTTCTATGATGAAGAAGTGTTCAGTGCGAAATGGCTTCAAGAAGTGAGAAATACGTCGGCAATGGTGTATGCTGATGAGAACTCGCGAGTAACGGTTCTGAAGAGTTACGCGTTACTGCCAGATGGCAGGATGTTGCCCATCACAAATGAAACTCTTTTCTCAAATTCATACATGTACCTGAAGTACGTGAACGTCCAACTGGGCGTTTTTGACTCCTTCAATATGTCTGATATGTCAACGGTGTTACAGAGTTGCAACGAAATATATTCAAATGGAGAGAGCATCGTTTACTTTGCTCCTTAATGAATCAAAGGCAGGCACTCATTAAGAAGTACCTAGGATGTACTTGGATGAGACCTCATTTGATGATCAATTTAGAGATTCAGCTACAAAACTTGAAACGAAACGTTTGTTAAGGCGAAGCCTCAAGGTATCATATTTCAATCTCCATATTGGCCCGCGCATTAGATATCTGACTATTGATTTGGAGAGAAAGAGAGAAGAACGTGCGGAACAAGAAATCATTTTGTCGGGTAATGAAGAATGATCATTGAATTCGACAAGGTCAGCAGGAAGTCTTGGGACGAAACCATGAAACAGGCCGAGCCTAAGGGAACAATATTCCAATCTACTTACTGGGCAGAATGTCTGAAGAACACTTTGGGAAGCCGACCGATCTACATGGCCAAGGCTGATGAGAGGGGAAATGTCGAGGGTCAGTTGCTTGCATTTGAGAATTGTTACGCTGAACATTCTTCATCGACAATGCCAGGCAAGCGCGGCTTACTAATCCGTGGACTTTACAGAACTTTGGCATCACCTGTTCTGCACAGAGTATTGCCTTTCATTTTTTGGGAGAATGGGCCAGTTGTTTTGCCCGGGCACGCATCTAATAACAGTGATCCCTATGGAGAGCTGCTAGAGGCAATAGTTCAGAGGGCCAAAGATAGAAAATGTTATGAGATAAAGTTCGCACGCCCTGCTTTCTTTGATGATAGACTAGAACTCTTTTCTTCACTTGGTTTTGCTAATCGCAGAATGGGCACTGTACTTGTCAACCTGGAAGGGCCTATCGAAACAATATGGAGCAGGTTAGAGAGCGAGACACGCAGATTGATCAGACGTACACAAGAAAAAGGAATAAGCATTACAAGAGTGAACAGGACTAATGAGCTAGAAGAATTTTATGAAATGCATGTTCAAACGACCAAGAGAACAGGAGGCAAGACATATTCATTTCTGTTCTTTAAATCCTTACACGATTATCTATCCCGATTCGATAAGACAGTCACTTTCGTTGCACGTTTGAAAGACAGACCAATAGGAGCATTGATGGTTCTGATGCATAATGACATAGTTCACATATACTCAGGCGGTGAATCTGATTACGCTAGACAAAACAAAATAAAGGCAAATCATGCTTTATTGTGGCACATAATAGAGTGGGCAAGAGAAATGGGGTTCAAATACTTCGATCAAAGTGGGGTGGAACTACACAAGATAGAGTCGAATCAAGAGAAAGCCAAGACCATTTGTTGGTTCAAGGCTAAATGGGGCGGGCAAATACCTGAGTACCACGACTATCAGAAGACTCTTTGGGATAGCAGAACCGCAAGGTTCCTAAACCATCTTATGACAGACCCAGTAGTTCATAACTAGAAGGCGCGCTGGCTTGTCCCGAAATTGGTTTTAAATGGTTTTTATTCTTCTTTTGACTGTTCGCGCCCAGTACGGGCTTGTTTGACAGGCGAACCCTGACCGTGTTGACGG
>Ga0315279_10004013_pt1 | contig 19982 bp, 18 predicted proteins | sample YL17G06_20_MG_FD_203694 | JGI IMG/M metagenome (GOLD analysis project Ga0315279, IMG submission 203694) | Sediment microbial communities from Yellowstone Lake, YNP, Wyoming, USA - YL17G06_20 | ecosystem: Environmental > Aquatic > Freshwater > Lake > Sediment | place: USA: Wyoming | collected... | reverse complement strand
GCCTGGATGGGAAAGAGCAGCGCCGCCAACAAGAGTCCTGCCGCATGTGCACGCATAAGCGCTCCTTGAAGAGGGTGAAAAAGCAGCGTCGATACGAATATTATTGTATCAATCGTGCGCGCTGGTGTCAATGAATTATCGGCGGCGCAGGACCGTATTCAGGATTTCGCGGAGGTTCTGGATGCCCGCCGCATGCAGGAGAAGGAAGCAGATGATCAAGCCGGGAATGCCGGCAAGGCAGCAGACAACGCATCGACCGGCAAATGCGGGCAGTACGTTCATCACCGTCGGCGCTGCGGCCGCCTTGATCGCCCAGCACGCGGCAATGCCGACGGTGGAGAGCAGCAGCGTTTTCAACATTATAACGAGCGTCGATGTCAGCCCCAGAATGTTATCGTGGCTTCTGCTCCAGAGTTCGTAGATAATAAGGAATTGCGCGATCATCGAAACCGAAGACATCGCGGGAATACCTGCTGCGCCAAAGATCCGTATCGCCGGAATATAGAACGGCAGGGATACGATCAACGCAGCGGTGCTGACGATCATGGGATAGAGGGTGTTCTGCACCGCATAATAATTACGCAGGACGATGGCGTTTGCCGCAAAGGCAAATGCGCCCGGCAGATACAGCATGAGAAACGGCGCCGTGCGGGCTGTTGACGCAGCGGTAAAGCTTCCGCGCTCAAAAAGCAGGCTGATGATTTCCGGCGCCAGCACGACCATGATGCCGGAAACGGGGAAGAGGATAATGCATATTTTCCGGATGATCGTGTCTGAGAGCTGGTTCATCCGGTCATGCTTTTTTTCCGCGGCCAGCTGCGACTGGAACGGATATGAGGCGGCGGAAAACGCCAGGCCGAAGACGCCCACAAGCAGCATCATCACCCGCAGGGCGTAATTAAGGCACGAAAGCGTTCCGTGATCGAACAGCATGCCGAATACGCGGAACACGAGTTCATTGGAAAAGGTCATTCCCAGTCCAACGATGAACGGCAAGGTCAGCAGAACATAGCGCCGCAGATCGGGGTCGCGCAGGTCGAACACCGGAACGTAGCGGGCGCCCGCCTGCGCCGCGCCGATACACTGACACAGCACGCCGCCGATGCACGCCCCGGCCGCAACGCCCCATGCAAAACCGGCTATGCCCATTGTTTTCCACAAAGCAATGCCGCCGATGATAATGGCCGCATTGTAGCACAGCGGCATGAGCGCGGGCCAGAAAAAGCGTTTTTGCGCATATTGCACTGCCATGAGAAACGATCCCCAGTAAAAGAAGATCTGGGCCGGCAGAACGATGCGGGTAAGTTTGACTGAAAGCGATAGAAACGCGGGGTCGGCGTTCTGATGTTTGATGCGGGCAATGAATCGAAGGAGATCCGGCGCCGCGATCATGCATACGGCAATAAGCGCCGCCATGGCGACAGTGCCCACCGTCAGCAGGTTTGAAAAGGAGCGCCACGCATTGTCCTGCCGTCCCTCGATCAGGTGTCGCTGAAAAATCGGGATAAAGGTGATGGAGAGAAAGCCGCCGGCAAGAATGTGGTTCAGTATTTCCGGAATGAGAAACGCGGCCACATAGGCGTCCATGGAAACCGATGTGCCGGCCAGAGCGGCCAGCGCCTGTTCGCGCACCAATCCGATAATGCGGCTTGCCATGACCGATGTCGTGGTTATCAGCGCTGCCGCGGAGAGCGACTTCTTAAGGTCGCCGGCGGCCGGTGTGCGGGAAGATGGTTCGGGATTCATGGCGGAACATCGGTAAAATAACTCTTCGGCCGGCCATGGGTTTGTAAAAAAGAAAAGGGGTTGCCATATATGAGCAACCCCTTTCTCCCTTATTGGTAATGTTCGGTTACAAGGATCGATACATGGGTATCGTTATCTTTTTTTCTTTTTGCGGATCTTTCCGGCCTCGTTGATCACGCGATAGGTCTGCGAGATCGAAAGGTCCATCTTCTTGGCGATCGCCGTGCCCGACAAACCTTTGCCGTAGTACGAAACGATCTGCTTGTTCCGTTCCTCGTTTTTCGCGAGGTTGGAATCGATGCCGTATTTCTTGCGCAACTGATGCACTGCCTGGCGCGTGATACCGAATTTGTCGCCGATGGCGGCGTCGGTACCAAGCTTTTTCTGGAGCTTGATAAGCTCGGTTTTTGAGATTCTGGCCATACTGACGCTACTCCTTCTTTAATGGTAATAAGGGATTTTTATCAGGTATATAATATATACGCCGTGTCAATTGTTGCGCAAGTGGTTATTGATTTTATACAAACATTGTTAGTAAAGTACATCCGGGCATCCGGCATGTCAATACTCTTCGCCGGTTTCGCGCGTGACCCATTCGATGAACGCCGGATTGCCGCCGTCGATCGGGACCGCAACCACGCAGGGACACTGGTAGCCGTGCAGTTCCTTGACCCGCTGCGTCAGCCGCGCCACCAAGGCCGCGCGGGTTTTGCAGAGGCAGATTGCCTCGGGTTCATCCTGCAACTTCCCTTCCCACCAGTATAGCGACCGGACCGGACCGATGATGTTGGCGCACGCGGCCAGCCGCTCCTCAACCAACGTGCGACCGATGCGGTGCGCTTCGTCGGCATTGGACGCGGTGATATAGATCATCCGGATTTCGGGATCGGCCATTGGTGCGCTCCGTGGAAATTGTCGTATGGCGAATAAAATAATGGCGCGCCGGCGCGGTATTCAAGCGGCGCGTTGAATGGCGGGAAAAAAGCGGCTATTTGAAGATGATTTCGCGCAGCTCTTTCATGGGCACGGGCTTTTCAAAAAAGAGCGCGTTCATCTGGTTCAGGCAGTCTTCGGCGATTTCGGTGACATAGCCCGAAATGAGGATCTTTTTGGTGGCCGATGAGGCGATTTTAAGCAGATCGAGCCCGTTTACGTGCGGCATCTTATAGTCGGTAATGAGAACATCCACTTTGTTGTTTTTAATGAAATCGCGCGCCTTGCGCGGATCATTGAACGTGTGGACATTCGTCTTCTTGCCGGCCGACTGGATGAAGATCTCGATCAACTCGGTGATCTGTTCTTCATCGTCAACCACTACTATTTCAATATGGTTATTCTCCATTATTGCCCGCGTCCTTCCGCATATTCCATCACTATATCATTACGACTTCGCCGAGTCAATGTTTTTATGCGTGTATCCGGGCCGCGCCGGGGCGGGGAATTCAGGCGCCTTGTCGTCGGCGCAGACCGTGACGATCTTCGTCAGCCCCACCGACTGCATTCCTTCCAGCACCCGCGGCGAGACATTGACAAGATATAACTCGCCGCCGTTCAACGCGATACGTTTCTTGAGGCGCACGATCATGCCGAAACCGGCGCTGAACATGTTTTTCGTTTTGCCGAAGTCAATGACAACCTTGTCGGCTTTGTCGGTCAGCACCGATTCGATGCCGTATTCCACCTGCTGGAAATTATCCATGTTAATGGCGTCGGGAATGGTGATCCGGATGTGGCCGCCGGCAAAGGCGATATTCAAGCCGCGTACATTTTTATCCGTCATAGCTTAACCCTTTAAATGGCAGAATACGGCATTTCCCCCGATATCGGCCGACCCATGCGCCGCAGGGGACCAATTCAATCCTACAATCGGAGGATACGCTTTTCAACGGAAAAGTGAAAATAGTATGTGAAGCAGGCGGATAGCAGCATACGGCGGCCTGCAAGCCACGACCGCCATGCGCCTCGAGGGAGGCGCATGGCGTGGCGGTCAGAATTTCAGCAGGCCCATCATCAGGATCGCAACAATCAACGAGAGAATTGCATAGAACTCCGGAAAGGCTGCCAGCACGAATGTCTGGGCAAAAACATTATGACCGCTTGCCGTAGCGGCAAGACCGCTGGCGCAAATAATCCCCTGATATATGGCAGAAACCAGACAAGCGATTCCTACGGCCAATCCGGCGCCCAGAACAATGCCGCCCTGCCACAGGGCCAGGTCGGGATGGGTGCCGATAAGATTGGAATAGAGGATAAAGCCGACAAAACCATACAGACCCTGGGTCGCGGGAGGCGATGCCATACCGAGCGCCATACCAAACGCCTCAGGCTTCTTTTTAAGCAATCCCATGACCGCCTGTCCGGAAATGACCAGACCGACCGCCGAGCCGGTCCCCGACATTCCGATCATCAGTCCCAGACCGACCATCGCGAGCATGAACCCCATGAAAACCTCCTCGAAAAAAGGTAGATGGCAATCGTCTATATTTTAGCGAGCGGCTTATACGGTTTGCCGCTCCATGACAAGTCGAGATTCTGCAAAAATTCCACATAGGTAAGGCGCAGCGGATGCACGCCCGCGCCCACCAGGCAAAGGGCGAAATTGAGCGAGTGACCCGCCACCAATACCAGCACCGTGAATGGAAGAAGCGGCGACAGCCAGTGCACGCTGCCGTCTTTGCCGGTGATGAACATCATCGCCAGTTGATTAAATACGCCGCCAAGAAGGCCGCCCGTCAAACCCAGCGCGAAAAGCCGCATATAGGATAGGATATTGCCGAAAATCCCGGAGATCATATTGTTGTACAGGTCAACAATGGTCATGATGACCCGGTCGCCGCCTTTTTTATCCATATTGCTGAATAGAATATTGAGCGGAAACGCGCTGAAAAACATGATCATCGCCGCTGTTTTGGGAATCATCAGCAGCAGAGCGCCGAAACATATGCCGCAAACCGCAAACGATCCGATGCCCAAATTCAGCAGGTTGATATGCGCGGCGCTTGAAAGGCCGCCGAAAGAAAAGAGAAGAAACGACAGCGGCACCATGGCCGGCTTCCAGCCGCCGATGCGGATTTTATTCACGATGCGCAGGAAGAAAGCCAGCATAAGCTGCAAAAAACCTATCAGCAATGAAAAGGACATCATGGGATAGATGGTGCCCCTGTCGGTGGCAAGCGGCGTAAAGAGCGCATAGCGCGCGCCGGAAGGAAAGATCGAAAAGCCCGAGACCCCGCGGCCGCCGAAGATGGTGATGCCGAAAAATCCATTCAGCAGCATGCCCGAAACGATCGTGGATGCGCCCAGGATCAGTACCAGCATCGCAAATGGCTTAAATGCCGCCGGCGCTTTGAACCATGCGAAAAGCGCGCCGGCAAGGAGGATCGTTCCATAGGCGACGTCCCCGATGCACAGGCCGACAAACAGCATGGTGAACGGGGCGAAAAACGGCGTTGGATCAATTTCAACGTATCCGGGTAGCGCATACATTTTAAGGATCGGCTCGAAAAGCCGCGCAAAGGCATTGTTGCGGACCGCGACCGGCACTTCGTCGGTCGGCAGCGGATCGGAGATTTCGGACCACGCGGTAAAACCCGAAAGGAAATTCCGGACCTTTTTTTCCTGCGATGCAGGCAGCCACCCGACCAGCGACAGGAGCGTTCCCCCGGCATGGTGCGATAAATCGAGATGTGCGGTCTGCAAATCGAGGGCATTGCGCAGGGCAACGAGATGCTTCTGCACGGTGCGTGTATATGCCGTGAGTGCGGCCAGCTGTCGCCGGACATCGTCGCGATGGGCAATAAGCTCCGATATCCGTTTTCGCACCGCGCCAAGGGATTCGGCCGGGAGACGGATCTCTTCCGCGTCAATGGCCGGCATATCACCCTTCGAAAAGGCCATGACCAGCGCGGATTTGCCCAGAGAGCCGACCTTGCGCAGTATCGCACCGGGGACCTCAAGAGATCCAAAGGTCCGTTCCTCGATCTGGTAAAAACGCGCCGCTATTCCCGCCGACGAAAGTTTGTCGATGATCGCCGGATCGAAATCGCCCCACGGCGCGAGCTGCGCCTCGGTCTTGGCGCAATACGACAGCTCCTGGTCGATGCTGTTTTTCTCCGTGTCAATCCGCGCGATGTCGGCGAGCACGTCGGCGGCCGGGCGGTCGTTTTTCTGGGCCGGCGCGGCATCAAGCTCCGCTGCCGCGGATGTCAATGCGGCAAGCGCCGCGCCCGCGGTTTTGACCGCATCCGCCGGCGCCGACAGCGACGATGCGTCGCGATCGGGGTTTTCGGTGATGTGCACGACGCCCAGGTCCTGCAGCGCGGCGCAAAAAGGCTCCCGCTCCTTGTGGTACAGCACCAGCGAAAGTTTTTTCATCTTGACAATCATGCCACCGCCTCCAACGCCGCGATGCGCGCCTTAAGGATCTTCTGCGACGATTTCGCCAGGTTTTCCTCGTCTTCAAGGAACCGTTTGATCTTGCGAATGGCCTCCTGATAATCCGGGATCTGCACCTTTTCGTACAGATTGACCTTTTGCGTGGTCTTCTTGCGCGCGAATTCGAGCGCCTGCACCTTGGTATGCGCCAGATCGCGCCGGATGCGCAGCGCGGAGAGCGTCTTGAGCACTTCGATGCCCGGCGGGAACCACGCTGCCGCGGCAACCAGGCTGTAGCCGGCAACGGAAAACTCCATGCCGGCAAGGACCGGCGTCTTGACGCCGGCGACTTTTCTGGTTTCCAGGATGATGTTTTTTACCGAGATCAGACCAGGCTCAAACTCGCTCCACAAACGCCGGATTGCGGAAAGTTCCCGCATTTTATCCTCAAGTTCGCGTTCGAGCTGCCGCGCTTCGTCCCGGGCCTTCTTGACTTCCATGCGCAGGGCGGATTCCTTGGCCTGCAACGTGGGCAGGGCGTTTTCGCGTACGCGCAACTCTTTATTGAGCTGCTGCAAATACGTTTTGTTGTATTGAAATTTGAGCGCCATGGTGTTGGGGACCCGGGTTCTTCGTTGCTATTTTCCAACCCAGTATTTCTGCACAAACTCCTGCTTGATCGCCACCTCTTCCCTGGAAAAGTATTTTCCGAACAGCCGCCAGCCCGTATCGAGCATGGCGTCGATGTCGATGTTGATATCGATGGCAAGAAGCTCGCGCGAATATTCTTTGGCGTACTCCAGGCACCGGCGGTCGTAATCGGTGAGATCAAAACCGTTTTCCAGTTTGGTTTTCGCATTGGCCGCATCGGCATACAGGCGCACGCAGGCGTTCATCACCTGCGAATGGTCGGCGCGCGTCTTTTTGCTGATGACCAGCTGCTTGAGGCGGCTTAAGCTCCGGAACGGATCGATGATGACCTTGCCGATGTCGGTATCGCGCCGCAAAAAGAGCTGGCCCTCGGTGATGTAGCCCGTGTTGTCGGGAATGGCGTGCGTGATATCGCCGCCCGACAGCGTGGTGACCGCGATGATGGTGATGGAGCCTCCGGCGGGCAGCTGCACTGCCTTTTCGTAAATCTTGGCCAGGTCGCTGTACAATGAGCCGGGCATGGAGTCCTTGGAGGGGATCTGGTCCATGCGGTTGCTCACGATGGAGAGCGCATCGGCATACAACGTCATGTCGGTGAGCAGCACCAGCACCTTGTAGTTCTTTTCGATGGCGAAATATTCGGCGGCCGCAAGACACATGTCGGGCACCAGGATGCGCTCCACGGGCGGGTTTTCCGTGGTGTTCATGAAGGCGATGATCCGGTCGAGCGCGCCGGCGTTGTCGAAGACGTTTTTATAATACAGGTAATCGTCGTTGCTCATGCCCATGCCGCCGAGGATAATCAAATCGGCCCTGGCGCGCAGCGCCACGTCGGCCATCACCTGGTTGAACGGCTGGTCGGGATCGGCGAAGAACGGGATCTTCTGCCCGGTCACCAGCGTGTTGTTCAGGTCGATGCCGGCGATGCCCGTGGCGATCAGCTCGGAGGGCTGCTTGCGCCGCACCGGGTTGGCCGACGGACCGCCGATTTCGCGTTCTTCGCCGTCGATCTCCGCACCGCCGTCGATGGGCCTGCCGTAGGCGTTGAAGAAACGGCCGCGCATCTCTTCGCCCACCCTGACCGAGGGCGGTTTGCCCGTGAAGATCACTTCGGCGTTGGTGGCGATGCCTTGCGTTCCGGGAAAGATCTGCAGCGTTACGCGGTTGCCGGAGATCTTGACAACCTGCGCAGGACGTCCGTCCACATACGCGAGCTCCTCGTTGCTCACGCCGTCGGCCAGCACCGTGCACGTGGCCTTGGTGATGTTTTCGACATGGGTGTATATCTTTTGAAATGCGGCTGTCTTCATGCGTCCAGTTTCCTTTCGTCGGGATCGGGCGCCGCCAATGCTTCACGCCCGTCAGGCATGCGCCGGCGCCCGTCGTTCGTTCAATAATGCCTCGAGTTCGCGCTCAAGCCGGTTGAATTCGCCGTTCTGGAATTCCTGGTAATTCATCTGCTTGAGCAGGTTGATGATCTTTTTAAAGTAGGTGGTAATGATCTCGAAGGTATCGAACCGAAAACCGTCGTCGCAGATGGAAAGTACCTTGTTGGCCATGTACTGCTGGCGCTTAAGGGGCGTGGATGCGTCAACGGCGTCAAAGGCGTCCTGCTGGAGGATGATGAAATCGATGACCTCCGCCTTGTTGTAGACAATATGATAATCGAGGGGCACGCTGTCGTCGCCCAGAATGTTGATCTGGTCGCGCGCCTCCTTGCCGCGGCGCAGAACGTCCTTGAGCTTGAGCACTTTGTCAACCCATCCCCGCTCGATGGTGGTGTCGAGATACCGGATGACTTCGTCGTATTCAAGGTATTTGGAATAGCTGTCGATCGGGTCGATGGCGGGATACCGCTTGGAGTCGGCGCGGCTCTGCGCCAGGGCGTAAAAGGCCCGCGCGGCTTTTTTCGTGGATTCGGTCACGGGCTCCTTGAGGTTGCCGCCCGCGGGGCTGACCGTGCCGATAAAGGTGATCGATCCCGATTTGCCGTTGGGCAGCGTTACATAGCCTGCGCGCGAGTAGAAATTGGCGATGATGGCCGGCAGGTCCATGGGGAAGGCGTCCGGGCCCGGCAACTCTTCCATGCGGTTTGACATCTCGCGCAGGGCTTGGGCCCAGCGCGACGTGGAGTCGGCCAGCAGCAACACCTTGAGTCCCATCATGCGGTAATATTCCGCGATCGTCATTCCTGTATATACCGAGGCTTCGCGCGCGGCCACGGGCATGTTGGAGGTGTTGCAGATGATGATGGTGCGCTCCATGAGCTTGCGGCCGGTTCGGGGGTCGTCCAGATGGGGGAATTCGGTGAATATTTCAACCACCTCATTGGCGCGTTCGCCGCAGGCCACCACGATGATCAGGTCCGCTTCGGCCTGCTTGGAAATGGCGTGCTGCATCACGGTTTTTCCGCAGCCGAACGGGCCGGGGATAAACCCGGTGCCGCCTTCGGCGATCGGATTGAACGTATCGATAGTGCGAACGCCGGTCTCCATGATCTTGAACGGCCGCGGTTTCTCCGTGTAGGCCCGTACCTCCACCTTGACCGGCCACTTCATGGTCATGGTCAGGTTCGTTTCGGTCCCGTCCTCGTTTGTCACAACCGCAATGACGTCGTTGACGGTATAATCGCCCTCGTGCACGATCGATTTGATGCGTCCGGTCCCCTTGTAGGAAAAGGGCGCCATGATTTTATGATGGATCCAGCCCTCCATCACCTCGCCCAGCCAGTCGGCCGCAGTCACCGTGTCACCGGCCTTTTTTTCAGGATCAAAGTGCCATTTCTTTTCGGGATCAAGCGCATTGGTATACTGGCCGCGGCGCAGATAAATGCCCTCCAGTTTTTCAAGGTCGTTCTGCAGGCCGTCGTAGCGTTTGGAAAGCATGCCAGGTCCCAGCGTGACTTCGAGCATGTGGCCGGTGAATTCGGCAGGCATGCCCACGGCCATGCCGCGGGTGCTTTCGAATACCTGCACATACGCGCAATCGCCGCCTATCTTGATGACCTCCGACATGAGCTTGACGCCGTGCACATCGATGTAGCAGATTTCATTCTGCGCCACCGGCCCGTCGACCTTGATGGTGACCAGATTGGCGACAATCCCGACAACGCTTCCCTTGGTGCTCATGCAATCCTCCGCTTATTCCGCACGGGTGCGGGATGGTACTTCGTCTTCGACATTTGCCTGCCGGGCCTTGCCCAGGTCGGCAAGAAGCCGGTCCAGCATCTCTTTGCCGCGCTGCGCATCAAGCCGGCGCCATCGATTTGCCATGCCAAGCCGGATGGCGAATGCCAGAACGGTCTCTATTTGAAAATGAGAAAGCCGCGTCATCTCTTCCAGAACTTCCGCGCGCATTTCGTCAATACGTTTTTCCCGTTCCATCAGGGACTTTCCTTCGAGCGCCAGCACCGTTTCGATCCAGGGGAGGCGCCCCGAAAGCGAAAAATCCGGCGCCGTGCTTTTACATAGCGCATCGGCCGTTTCATCCGCGGCAATGACCGCACGGCCGATCAGGGCCTGCGCGTCGGCGCCCTGCGCGCGCGCGATGCCCCGGCAGTTTATCGCCGCAAGCACATTGCGCAGGCGCAGGTCGAAAAGGAACCATTCGGCGATGAACGCATTCGCGTGCTGCGCGGCTTCGTCGTAAAAAAGCCATGCCAGCGCATCATCGGCCGACCGGCCTTCAAAAAGAACGCGGCCGTCGCGGCGGGCGTCCAGAAACGTCTGCATATAGGCGGGCAGCCCGTCATAGGTCTTGGCCGCCTGCGAAAGCTCGTCTTCCGTGAAATTGCCGTCGGAATCGAATGCGCGCCCGCTTTTTTCCAGAAGCCGGACAAGGTTGCGGTTGTCCGCGGGACGCTGGACGATCGAAAGCAGTTCGGCGTCCGCCGCCGAAATCTGTTCCTTGACTTCGGCCATGAATTCGGCGAACGGTACGACCTGTTTCTGTTCATCGAGAACAAAATCAGGCAGTCCGGCCACAATATAGTAATAGCTTTTCGCCATGACGACGGTTTACTCGCCAAAGAGGAAGGCTTTGGCCCGGGGGCGCAGGAACTCTTTGAAGAATTCCGAAAAGTCTTCGTCCGTCAGACTGATTTTGAATGATCCGTCCTTGGGGCGCACCTGAAAACCGGCTTTGAATGCCTTGGACCAGGTGATCTCCAATCCTTTGGCAAGCGAATCGAATATGCCGGCTTTAAATGCCTTTTCGAGCTGGTGCTGTTTATCCGCGGGCAACAATAATTCAACGGACGCTTTCTGGGAGGGGTTCCAGTTCTGCAGCGCGGTTTTTACGAAATCCTTGACGGTTTCCGGATCGGAGAGCGTTTTCGTTATGTTGTCGGACAACGCCTTAGCGGTAACACAATCGATGATCTTCTGCTTCAGGGAACTCAAGGCCTGCTGGGACGAAAGCTTGAGTTCGGATTCCATGGTCTTTTGCATCTCTTCGGCTTTTTTCTTCGCATTGGCGATAATGCGGTCCGCTTCTGCACGAGCGTCCGCAATGATGGCGCTGCTTTTTGCCTGGGCTTCATTGACGATCTCATCGGCTTTGCGGCTGCCTTTTTCAACGCCTTCGCGAAAGATTTTTTCGGTGAGTTCCTGGATTCTATTGTCCATGACGGAAACCCCTTTTAAGAAATAGTGATCTGATGATCAGGTAATTCGAGTACTGCCCGCGCAAAAAAGAATAGAGAAAATAATATAGGGCTGGTTGTGTCCACGAGGACGGATGTTCCGCAGGATTCAGCATCAGCGAGCCGGATCATGCCGCCGGCGTAGAGTTGCTTTGATCGGCTGTTCCTGCGGTGATCGTTTTTTTGTTTTCGGAAGGTGGTTCTATCCCATGGGATTTGACCAGCGCGCCTATTTTTTCCATCAGCACATCTTTCTGGATCGGCTTGAAAATGTAGTTCTGCACACCGGCTTTAAGGGCTTCGATCACATTCCCGCGCTCGGTTTCGGTTGTGATCATAATGAACGGGATCTTTGCATACCGTTCGGTCGCGCGCACGTATTTCAGGAAATCCAGCCCGGATTCGCCGGGCATATGCCAGTCGGAGAGGATCAGATCGTAATTGTCCTGTGCCAGCGCGGCCCTGGCCTGCTTCACGTCCTCGCACGCGAGTATATCGTGATACCCAAGCTGGCGCAAAAGCGTCAACATGGTATGCCGGATGACTTTCGAATCGTCGACAACCAGGATTTTCATTTGTTGCGGCTTTGAAACCGATTGATTTTAAGCTACCAAGATTGTATCAACAGACCGGGGAAAAGGCAAGGCTTTATTCATTATGATTGCCGGCGATGATCTTTCGCGCGTCCTCGATCTGCCGCGCCACGCTGTCGTGGCCGGCGCCGCCGCGCAGATTCCGGCGCCTGATGGCCGCGTCCCACGAAAAGACGCCGACCACGTCGCCGCCGAACGCATCGGAGAATGAGCGCAGATCAGCGGCGGTCATGGTATCAAGCGCCCGCTTCTTGTCAATGCATTGCGCCACGATTTTTCCCACGATTTTATGGGCCTGGCGGAACGGGACTTTTTTTTCGACCAGATAATCTGCCAGGTCCGTGGCCCATAAAAACGGGTCCAGGTCCTTGGCAATGCGTTCACGGTTGATTGTAAGGGTATCGAGCACGCCGGTGAAGACGGTGACGGCCATGATCGCGTGCGCCACACTGTCGAATACCGGCTCTTTATCCTCCTGCAAATCTTTGTAATACGTCATGCCGACGCCTTTGAGGGTCACGGCCAGCCGGTTGTGATTGCCGACCAGCCGTCCAGCCTTGCCGCGGATAAGTTCCAGTGAGTCGGGGTTTTTTTTCTGCGGCATCATCGATGATCCGGTGGACCAGGCGTCATCGAGTTCGATGAATCCGAATTCCCGCGATGACCAGATTATCAGGTCTTCGGCATACCGGCTGCAGAGGATGCCCAGCGATGCGATGGCGGCCAGCGCCTCAAGCGCAAAGTCGCGCGAGGCCACGGCATCCATGCTGTTGTCGGAGAGCCGTGAAAACCCGAGCTCTTTTGCCAGAAACGTCCGGTCCACGGCAAAGCCGGCGCCGGCAATGGCTCCGCTGCCCAGCGGCATGATGTCGGCGGTCTCAATCGCATGCGTCAATCTGCCTTTTTCGCGCTCCAGGGCCCAGAAAAACGAAAGCCAGTAGTGGGCGAGAAGCACGGGCTGGGCCTGCTGGAGGTGCGTAAAACCGGGGACAACGATCTTGCGGTCGCGTTCGGCCATGGAAAGCAGCGTTTTCTGCAATCCGGCCGCGGCGCCGGCGATCTGCGCAAGGGACTGCTTTACGAAAAGGCGGAAGTCCGTCGCCACCTGGTCGTTGCGCGAGCGGCCGGTATGCAATTTCGCGCCCGCTTCGCCGATCTTCTGGATGAGCAATCGCTCCACGGCCATGTGCACGTCTTCGTCCGTCGGCTTCAGATCAAGGGCCCCTTTCCGGTGCTCATCGAGCAGTTCGCGCAGGCCCGCCACGATCAGTTTGGTTTCGGCGGGGGCGAGCACACCGGCTTTGTCAAGCGCTTTGGCCCAGGCGATGTTGCCGGCGATGTCCTGCTCAATGAGCGCGATATCGAACGACAGCGAGTTGTTGAACGCCTCCATGAGCGCATGGGTCTTTTCGGAAAACCGTCCGTCCCACATTTTCATGATGCGATCCCCTTGATTTTCAGTTGCAGGGATATGCGGCCGTTCCACTCGTTTTCATCGAGCGAAAAGGCCATGGAAAAGGCCGGCGCCGCGGCAACTTCATCGAGCCGCCGGCCAAAGCCGAAACCGATGGCGTCGATGCCGTTTCTGCCGTCGTCGGTCACCGTCATTTTCAGGTGCTTGTCGCCCACGATGCGCGGCGGCCATTTGTGCCGCAGGTTGCGGCATACAAGGACCGGCCGCATGTTGCCCGGCCCGAACGGCTCCATGCGCCGGATGGCGGCAAAACACTGCCGCGTCATTTCCGAAAGCGTCACCTCCGCGTCGGCGGTTATCCGCGGCGAAAGGTCGTCGGCGGTGAGCCGTTTTTTGACCGCATCGTTGAAGGCCGCGCGGAAGTCATTCAATTTGTCAAGACGCACCACCATGCCCGCGGCCGCCGCGTGGCCGCCGTAGCTTTCGAGCAATGATGAACATTCGTCAAGCGCTTCGAGCAGGTGCAGGCCGGGAACGCTGCGGCCCGAGCCGCGCGCCGTGCCGTCGTCGCCAAAGGTGAAGAGGATGGTGGGCCGGTGGAAGCGTTCGATCACCTTGGAGGCGGCGATGCCGATCACGCCGCAGTGCCAGGCCTGGTGGCCCGCGACAATGGCGAAGTCGCGCTCGGGTTCGCAGTTGTCCATGACCCAGGCGATGGCCTCTTCCTGCACGCGCGCGTCAATGGCGCGGCGCTCGGTATTGGCCTCCGCCAGTTCGCGGGCATACGCCGCGGCTAGGGCCTGGTCCGCGGTCAGCAGCAGTTCCACGCCGCGCCGCGGATCGCCCAGCCTTCCCACGGCATTCATGCAGGGGGCCACCATGAACACCACATCGGACGTGGAAGGCGTTTTGCCGGCGATCTTGCGCTCTTCCATGAGCGTGCGCATGCCGAGGTTGCGGGTCGACGCCAGTTGCTCGAACCCGAATTTGACGATGATACGGTTCTCGCCGGTCAAGGGAACGATGTCCGCCGCCGTGCCCACGGCCGCCAGATCGAGGTATTGTTGCCAGGAGTCGTCGGGCCTGCCGAGCGTTGATGCCAGCGCCTGGCAGAGCTTGAGCGCAACGCCCACGCCGGCCAGATCGCGGTCGGGATATCCGCAGCCGTCAACTTTCGGATCGATGACCGCAAACGCGCGCGGCAGCGATTCCTTGGGTTCGTGATGATCGGTGATGATGAGATCAATGCCCATGGAGCGCGCCAGATCGGCCGGTCCATGCGCCGAAATGCCGCAGTCCACGGATATAATCACCGCGGCGCCGGCATTGGCGAGTTCGACGATGCCGCTGTCGTGGATACCGTAGCCGTCCGTCAATCTGTTGGGGAGATGGTAGACGCAATGTGCGCCGGCTTCGCGCAGAAAGCGGACCAGTATGGCCGTGGCCGTGACCCCGTCCACATCGTAATCGCCGTATAGGGCGATGGTTTCATGGTCCGCAATTGCCGCCGCGATACGGTCTGCCGCTTTTTCCATGTCGCCAAAGAGGAAGGGGTCGTGAAGCCGCGACAGCTCGGGCCGGAAGAATTGTTCGCAGGATTCAAGCGTTGTAAACCCGCGGCAGGCCAGGACCGCACCGATGGCCGGGGGCACGCCGCATTCGCGCGCCAGCCGCGCGGCAATGGCCGGATCGTGCTGCCGGACCACGATACGTTCTTTGACGGGAGAGAATTTCATCGATGGACCTTTGGCGGGCCGGTCAGGAGACGCGCGCGCCGGGGGGGGCGTCGCCGTCGGGTTTGAGCAGCACCAGTTTTCCGCCGGCGTTGGCCGCAAGCAGCATGCCCTGCGACGTTTCGCCCATGAGTCTGGCCGGTTTGAGATTGGCGACCACCACGATCGTGCGGCCCACCACCTCTTCCGGTTTGTAGTGTTGCGCTATGCCGGCCACCACCTGCCGCTTTTCGCCGCCCAGATCTATCTGCAATTTAAGCAGCTTGTTGGACTTCGCGACCGGTTCCGCGGCCAGCACGGTGGCCACCCGCAAGTCAACCTGTTTGAAAAGATCGATATCGATCTGCGGCTGTGCGCTGTCCGCCGGCGCATGCTGCGCTGCCGCGAGCAACGCATCAAAGGCCGACGGCTCGATGGGCACGGCCAGCTTTTCGACCGGACCAAGCGCATGGTTACGAAGAGAGAACCGCCAATCAGTCCACGTGACCGTGCACCCAAGCTGTTTCTCGATGGACGCGGTCAATGCCGGCACGATGGGCTTGAGGAACACCGCCAGAGCCTTGATCATATTGACGCAGGTCACCATGACCGCGGCCGCGGCATCGGGATCGGTTTTGATCGACGCCCACGGCTGGCTGTCCTGGTAATATTTGTTGCCCGCGGTGCCCAATGCTTGGATTTTTTCGATCGCCGACTTGTATTCCACATTGTCAAAATCGCTCTCGATCCCGGGCGCCGCCCCTGCCACGAGCCGTTCGATGGCGCCGTCCCAGGCGGCATCCGGCGCCCGCCCGCCGAAATAGCGCTGGCAGAACACGAAGGTGCGGTTGCACAGGTTGCCGATATTATTGGCCAGCACCGTGTTGACGCGCATGCAGAATTCGTCCTTGTTCAGGTCGATGTCGTCCGGCCCGGATGAAAGCCGCGAGGCGAAATAAAACCTCAGGTATTCGGCGGCCTGCGGGTGCTTGACTTTTTCGGCAAATTCCCTGGCCAGGATGAATGTGCCGCGGCTTTTCGACATTTTTTCTCCGCCCACGGAAAGAAAACCGTGCACAAAGAGTCGCGACGGCAGTTTGAATCCGGCATTGAACAGCATGACGGGCCAGAAGAGCGCATGAAAATAGACGATGTCCTTGCCGATGAAATGGACCAGCCGGGCGTCGCTTGCGGCGTCCCAGAACCGCCCGGTTTTTTCCCCGTGGTCCGCGCACCATTTCTCGGTTGACGAAAGATAGCCGATGGGCGCGTCCAGCCACACGTAGAAATATTTGTTGTCCGTGCCCGGGATTTTAAAGCCGAAATACGGGCCGTCGCGCGAAATGCACCACTCCTTGAGCCCGCCGTCGATCCAGTGTTGCACGAAGTTTTTCATTTCGGCGCTTAAAACGCCCGGCCGCGCCAGATAGTCGCGCAGGAACGGTTCGCATTTGGCAAGCTGCACGAAAAAATGCGTCGACTTTTTAAGCACGGGCGGTTTGGCGCAGATGATGCAGCGCGGATCGCCCAGCTCCGTGGGCTCGTAAGTCGAGCCGCATGCGTCACACACGTCGCCATACTGCTTTTCGGCTTTGCATTTGGGGCAGATGCCCGTCACGAACCGGTCGGGCAGAAACCGTTTGTCGTGTTCGCAGTAATACTGGGTGATTTCCCGTTCGACAATCAGGCCGGCTTCGCCCAGTTTCTTGAAAATCAATTCGGCATACGCGCGGTTTTCCGGGGAGTTGGTCGTATAGAAAATGTCGAACCCTATCGAAAACGCCGCGTAATCGGCCACATGGTGCTTCCAGGTATCGGCGATCATCTGTTCGGGCGCAATGCCGCTGCGCAGCGCCGCCAGCTCAATGGGCGTGCCATGGGTATCGTCGGCGCAGACATACACGACGCGGTTGCCGCGCAGTTTCTGGAACCGCACAAAGATATCGGTCTGCACCGCTTCCAGCAGATGCCCCAGGTGGATATCGCCATTGGCATAGGGCAGAGCCTCGGTTATGAGGTAGGTTTCCATTGCCTTCCTTATTTCTTATTCGTACTCTTACTCGTACTCGTAATCAATCCCATCAATCAAGGGCAGACCATTGGTCTGCCCTTGCGAATGGAAATCGATCATGGGCAGGTCACCGACCTGCCCCGCTGTATTATGATCCAGCCGCCGGCTGCGGTTCGGCGGCATGCACGATTTTCCCTCTTGCCAGGTCCTCGGGCGTCAACCATTCATCGGTCCCGTCATTGAAACGGACCTGCGCCGCGTTTTTGAAAATATTGATGAAATTGACGGTCCCGCTCTTGTCGCCGATCTTGATGGTGCTGCCGATGCCGGGAAAATTCTTATACGTCGATTGATACTGCTCTTCTTCGTATCGCAGGCAGCAGAGCAGCCGTCCGCAGTTGCCCGAAATCTTGGCCGGATTGAGCGAGAGCTGCTGGTCCTTGGCCATTTGCGTGGTGATCTGCTCGAATTCGGACAGAAAACCGCTGCAGCACTGGTTGCGGCCGCAGATCCCGTAGCCCGCGATGCGCCGCGCCTCGTCGCGCACGCCGATCTGCCGGAGCTCGATACGCGTCTTGTAAATCGAGGCAAGGTCCTTGACCAGGGCGCGGAAATCGATGCGCTGCGCGGCCGTAAAGTAGAACGTGAGCTTGCTGCCGTCGAACTGCATCTCCACGTCCACCAGCTTCATGTCGAGGTTATGCTCCTTGATTTTCTGCTTGCATGAGGCGAAGGCGCTGTTTTCCTTTTTATCGTTTTCCGTCCGCTGCGCCACATCCTGCGCCTCGGCCTTGCGGATGATGCTCTTGGCTTCACCCTTGCCTTTTTTCAGCCGCACCAGGCCGCCCGCCAGCGAAACTTCGCCCAGGTCCTTGCCGCGATCGGCTTCCACCAGGACGAAATCGCCTTTGTTCAATTCTATTTCGTTGCGGTTGCGGAAAATGGCCCGGCGTTCGCCCTTGAAGACCACTTCAACCAGCTTGCTGTTTTTCGACATGCAATATCTCCACTATATCGAACATGAAATTGACGAGAACCAGCGGCACGCTGCCCCGCGACCGGATCGACGAGAGCGCATGCTGGCATGCCGCGTACATACGGTTGGCGGCATGGGTCGGCGCGCTGCCGGCCTTTTCTTTAAAATAGTTTCCCGAAGCGGCCTGATTGAGAAGTGTCGAGCGCGCGCGGTGCAGCAGGTGCATGATGAGCTGCTCATGCAGGTCGAAATTATCCGCGGCCGATAGTTCGTCGATAAGCGGCGCCAGCAAGGCCCAATCGGCCTGCGCGCAAAGCGCCCAGAGTTTTTCGGCGGCCTGGGCCGCTTCGCTTACCGGATGCTCGATGGCTCGGATGGCGCGGCCCAGCGATCCCATGGAAAAGTCAATAATCGCGGACGCCTGGTCGTCGGTCAGGGAAGGATAAAGGCCGGCCAGCGCAGCGCGCATGCGGTCGGGCGGTATGCAGCCGAAGCGCAGGTTCTGGCACCGCGATACGATGGTGGGCAGCACGGCATGCGCTTTCGAGGAAATCAGGATGAAAATCGTGCCGGCCGGCGGTTCTTCCAGAACCTTGAGCATGGCATTGGCCGATTCCTTGTTCAGCGTGTCAACATCATCGATGATGGTGACGTTGCGGCCGCCCTCAAGCGCGCCGCGCAGTACCGCATGATTGGTTTCGCGCACCCATTCCACCGGGATCGTAGGCAGGCCGTCCCAGGTTGGCGCGAGATAGGGCTTCCGTATCCGCGCGAGGGCGCATTCGGAGAGATAGGCCCATCCTTTTTCCGTCAGTTTGTTATCGGATTTGTGTTCGGTCGCGAGTGCCACGGGAAAGATCACGCGCAGGTCCGGATGGGCGTGGTTGAGCACTTTACGGCATGCGTCACAGGAATAGCAGGGGACCGCGGTCTGATCGCGGCAGACAAGCGCCATGCCCAGCTCTAAAGCCGCGACGAATTTTCCTGCTCCGGGATCGCCGGAAAAGAGATAGGCGTGCCCCAGGGAGTTATTGGCATAGGCGGCCGAAAGGACCTCTTTGATTTTGTCCTGGCCGATGAGGTTGCGGAATTCAAGGCGGGGCATGAAACTCCGGAAATCCAGGTTAGCCACGAATCTACACGAATGTATCGGATGCATAAAATAACTCACCTGCACGCGCGGATTGCGGGGAAATCGAATCCGGGGGCGCTGGCATCCCGTCCGGATCACCGATTACCGGCTTTATTCCAGCCATTCCTGCGGGTCAAGCGGCTCGGTCTGGCGCCGGATTTCAAAATGGATCCTGGGCTCCTCCATGGGACCGGCCTTGCCAACGTCGCCGATGACCGTTCCCTGCTCCACATTCTGGTCTTTCGTGACATTGAACGTGCCCAGATGGGCATAGATGGTCAGAAGACCGTTGGGGTGCTCGATGATGACGAACCTTCCCAGACCGCGCATCCAGTCGGTATAGAGCACTTTGCCTTTCATGACGCATTTGACCGGCGCGCCTTCCGGCGCGCCGATATCAATGCCTTTGTTCATGGTTACCGTCTGGTAAACCGGATGCACCACCCTGCCGAACGTCGCGATCACCGGCCCGGTCACCGGCCAGGGCAGGCGGCCGCGCTTGATGGCCGCCTGCGCTTCGGTCTCCTGCGGCGAGGGTGTTTTGCGCGCGGCCAGTTTCTGCTTGAGGAGATTATCAATGAGTGAATTCAGTTTTTTCTGCGCCTCTTCGAGTTGCCCGATCATGGAGAGATAGCTTTCCTTTTCCGAGCGGATACGGTCGATGAGTCTGCGGCGGCCGTCCCGTTCGGCCACAAGCCGGCCCTGCTCGCGCGTCTTTTCCTGCTTGAGCG
>Ga0315279_10004012_pt1 | contig 19983 bp, 20 predicted proteins | sample YL17G06_20_MG_FD_203694 | JGI IMG/M metagenome (GOLD analysis project Ga0315279, IMG submission 203694) | Sediment microbial communities from Yellowstone Lake, YNP, Wyoming, USA - YL17G06_20 | ecosystem: Environmental > Aquatic > Freshwater > Lake > Sediment | place: USA: Wyoming | collected... | reverse complement strand
TTTAGAAAAATTAATAGAAAAATTGAATTTAAAGAAAGTTAAGATACTTAATGGAAGAGCAGAAACTTTTGGGAGATGTTCGGATTACCGGGAGAAATATGATCTAGTAATATCCAGAGCAGTAGCCACTTTAAATATTTTAAGTGAATATTGCCTTCCTTTGGTTAGAATAGGGGGATTATTTATAGCTCAGAAAGGAAGATCATATAAAGAAGAGACCGAAAAAGGCATTAATACAATTAATTTTTTAGGCGGAGAACTGATTAAAGTTGAAAATATTCAAATTCCTTTTATAAAACAAGAAAGATATATCTTGGTGATTAGGAAAATAAAAGATACTCCTTTAGGATATCCTCGGAGAGAAGGGGTGCCCCAAAAAAGACCTTTGCATTTTTGAAATATTTTTGATAATATAAATACATTCTTAGTAAGATAATATATATACCTACTTCTTAAAATTATCTCTTGATGATAAAAGAAAAAATTCTAAAGATGGGTGAAATATGGCGGTTACAAGGAAATTACTATAATTTTATAGAATTTTGATTATAAATGAATGTTCCACGTGGAACATCTTTGTAAAAGATAAACAATCCTTATATTAAATCGGTGCAGTTTGAGTACGGCCGGTGTAATTAAGTATATATATGAGGAGAATATTTATGACTAAAGTTTTAGCAATCACCAACCAAAAAGGTGGAGTAGGTAAAACCACTACCGCAGTAAACCTAAGCACCTCAATGTCCTTGCATAATAAAAAGATTTTATTGATTGATATAGATCCTCAAGGAAATACGAGTAGTGGGATAGGTTTAGATAGATCAAAGGTTAAAAGATGTATTTATGACGTCTTGATCAATCAAGTTCCTATAAGAGAAATTATTTTGCAGTCCAAGATAAAAAATTTAGATGTTTTACCCTCTACGATACAATTAGCCGGAGCAGAAATAGAATTAGTTAATTATATCTCTCGAGAAAACAAATTAAAGCATGCGATTAAATCAATTAAGGACGATTATGATTATATAATTATTGATTGCCCCCCTTCCCTTGGTCTTCTAACCTTAAATTCTCTTACTGCTGCTGATTCTGTTATTATCCCTATTCAGTGTGAATATTATGCTTTAGAAGGCATTGGGCAATTATTAAATACTATAAATTTAGTTAGAGAAAATCTTAACTCATCATTAGAAATTGAAGGTATTTTACTAACTATGTATGATACCCGAACTAACCTTTCTCGTGATGTTATAGAAGAAGTTAAAAAAAATTTTAAAGGAAAGATATTTAAATCAATTATTCCGCGAAATGTCCGAGTAAGCGAAGCTCCCAGCTATGGCAAGCCTGTTGTTTTATATGATGCAAAATCTAAAGGGGCAATAGCTTATAAAAAATTAGCCCAAGAGGTGATATCAAATGGTTAAAAGAGGATTAGGGAAAGGGCTAGAAGCTCTTATTCCCAAGGTTGACCACAAAGAAAAAGAATTTATAACTGAAATAGAGATAGAAAGTTTAACTTCCAATCTTTTTCAGCCACGCAAGAATTTTGACCAAAAAAAACTGGAGGAACTAAAAGAATCCATAAAAAGACATGGAGTAATCCAACCTATTGTAGTAAGAAAAATTGCTAATGGTTATGAAATTGTTGCTGGAGAAAGAAGATTAAAGGCTGCCCAAGAAATTAAGTTAAAAAAGATACCAGCAATTATTAAAAATTTTAGTAACGAAAAAAGTCTGGAAATTGCCTTAGTAGAGAACATTCAAAGGGAAAATCTCAATCCTATTGAACAAGCGAATGCTTTTAAAAGATTAATAGATGAGTTTAAGCTTACCCAGCAAGAATTAGCAGAGGTAACCGGAAAGAGTAGAGCCTTAGTTACTAATACTATCCGGCTTTTAAAATTGAATCCAGAGATACAAAAAAATATATCCGAAGGGAAAATTTCTTTTGGCCACGCTAAATTATTATTAAGCCTGGAAGATGAAGAATTACAAAGAGTAGTATGTAATAGAATAATGGGTAATGATTTATCAGTAAGAGATACTGAAAACTTAATTAAAAAGATAGGAAAAGCACAAAAAAAACCATTTATAGTAAAAAATATTACTCTTGAACATTTTCCTGAAGCAGAAGAAAAGTTAAGAGATATTTTGGGGACTAAAATAAGTATATTGTATGATGGCAAGAAAGGAAAGATAAATATTGAATTCTATAGCAAAGAAGATTTAAGGAGAATTGTCGATTTGTTGTTAAAGGGGAAATAGGTTAGAATCAATGGGCGAAGAGGCATTAATGAATTAATATTTTAATTAATGTTTATTATGTTGTATAAATTTAGATTAATGTTTATTATGTTATTTATTGATAATATTTTATAATTGTAAGATAATAAAATAGAAAGGATGATTCTAAGATGAACAGAGAGAATTTTAATAATTTAATTTTTGTTTTATTTTTGGTAATTATGATTTTTGTCTCAGGTATTGTTTTTTTAATTTCTTTAAAACTTATTTCTATAGAAATTCTGGTATGGAAAGTAAATTATTATTATAATCTATTCTATTCCAATCTTTGCAACCAGATCATATCGGGTTTAATAGCGTCTTTAATAATTATTTTGTTAATTTATTTAATGTGGAGGAAGGCTCAATATAATAGAGAAAGCCTTTCTGTGGTTCAAAAAACTTCGTTTGGCGAGATTAAAATTTCTACTGGCTCTATAAAACTTTTGGCTTTAAAAGTAGCCAAGGGAATGGGAGAGGTTAAGGAAGTAAAGCCAGAAGTTAATATCGTAAAGACCGGAGGAATAAATATAAACCTCCGTCTTTCTGTAAAACAGGATGTAAACATCCCCGAACTTTCGGAGAAAATTCAAAGAAGGTTAAAAGAATATATTTTAGAAACAATTGGAATAGAAACAAAGGAGATCAAGATAAAGATTGATAAAATATTTTATGAGGACAAAGAAAAAGAATAGGTAAAACAGAATAAAAAATTACCCCCCTAGAATTAAAAGAAAAAAGGGGGAAGAGAGGAAGAAGATAATGATAGAAAACCAAGTCATTAAAAATAAGACCAAAGAATTAGGAAACATTACAGTTTCACGGGAAGTAGTAGCAATAATTGCTGCCCTTGAAACCATAAAGGTTAAAGGAGTAGTTGGCATTAGTGGCGGATATAAAGGAGATTCAGCTAATGTACTGCCCAAAAAGGAGCTTGTTAAAGGAGTAGAGGTGTGGATGAAGCAGGGAGAAGCAACAGTTAATATTTCTATTATTACAAATTATGAAGCAGGAGTTTTTAAAGTAGCAGAAGAAGTTCAACATAAAGTAAAGAACGCTCTTGAATCTACGACCGGTTTAAATATTTTAAAGATTAACGTTAATATCCATGGAGTTAAATTTGGAGAGGAGGCAAATAAAATAAAAGAAAAAAAACAGAAGGATACAGAAAATAAATTGCAGAAAAAATAAATTGGAGAAATTGAAGTGGCAGGAATTATAAAATTATTAGGAGTAGTTGGGTTAATTGTTTTTTTAATCAGGAAGAAATGGAATCTTGGATATATTATGATATTTGCCTCCTTATTATTAGGGGTATTATTTAGATTAAAGGTAAAAGATATAATCTTAAATGTTGTTTTGGCAATAATAGATTCTATGACTCTTAAGTTATTTGGAATAATTGTGTTGGTTTTTTTGTTAAGTGGAGTTTTAAGAAAAATAGAAAGCTTAAGAGACATAGTAGATTCTTTGCAGAAATTAGTTAAAGACCATAGATTGATTTTAGCTTTTATACCCGCTTTTTTAGGTTTAATTCCTATGCCAGCAGGCGCAATGTTTTCTGCTCCTATGGTAAACGAAGTGGCTAGCAGAATGAATTTACAAGCTGAAGAAAAAACTTTTATAAATTATTGGTTTCGTCATATTTGGGAACTTATTTGGCCTCTATACCCCAGTATTATATTATTTTCTGCTTTATTAGAAGTTGAAATTCGAGAGATTGTAAAGGTACAATTTCCCCTAACCATTGCGTTATTTATAATTGGTTTAGTTTGGGAACAAAGAAATATTAAAAGAAATATAATAGAGAACACCAATAGAAAAGATGTTTTTTTTAATATGAAGAAATTATTTTTAGGAACCTGGCCCATTCTTTTAATAGCAGTATTTGTATTATTTGTAAAATTAGATTTTTTAATCTCTTTGAGTATAGTTATATTATCATTGATTTTATTAAATAGATATAAAATAAAAGTAAAGGATATAAAAGACATTATTAAAAGTGACTTAGATTTAAATATTTTATTTTTAATTGCTGGTATAATGATTTTTAAAAGAATGCTCGAGGCTACTGGTATAATTATAATTATACCTGAATTCTTTACAGGGTTAGGCATCCCTCGCTTGGTTGTTTTATTTATAATACCTTTTTTGGTGGGAATTCTCACTGGAATTAGTTCTGCTACCGTAGGAATATGTTTCCCAGTTCTTCTGCCTTTTATGGTGGTACAAAATGAATTTAATCTTAATTATGCTATGTTTGCCTATGTAGGTGCTTATATAGGTATGATGATTTCTCCAGTGCATCTATGCTTAGTGGTAACCAAAGATTATTTTAAGGCAGATTTAGCAAAAATTTATAAATTGTTGGCGTTACCTTTATTAATAATTATTTTATTTGCCCTTATCCTGGTAATGGTTAGCGCATAATAAAAATATTTAATAAGAAAACATTTTTAGTTGCTTAGATAAAAACTACTCTAAAAAAGTAAATTATAATAATTAATCTGGGTAATCGTTTTATATAATAGGAGGAGGGATAGATGAGGAAATCACCCAAAGAAATAGAAATAGAAAAGGAAATATTGAGTAGGTTAAGCGGAAAGCCAGCGATGGCAGCTTCTTTGATTTTTAATGATGCAGAAGCTCAGGCTTTACAGAATTATGCTAATATAGTTTCTATAAAAAGGTTAGGTTATAATGACCATGGCCCTGTGCATATGAGAAAAACAGCCTTGAGTGCCTTAATTATGTTTGATCTTTTGTGCCAGGCGGAGATTAAATTTTGTCTGGAAGAAGAAAAGATTGGCACTGCAGAAGAGAGTAAGGTAGCAGTATTGATATCCTCTTTATTACATGATGTTGGTATGTCGATAGGCCGGGATAATCATGAGTTTTTAGGAGTTATTCTGGCTATGCCGATTATTGAAAGAACTTTAAGTGAGGTTTATGCTGAAGATATTGAAAAAAAGATCATGGTTCGTTCTTTAATTGTGGAAGGCATTTCAGGACATATGGTTACCAAGGATATTCATTCCTTGGAAGCCGGGTTGGTATTAATTGGAGATGGGTGTGATATGGAAAAAGGTAGGGCAAGAATTACTTTTCTTTTATCCCGTATCCCGCAGGTAGGGGATATCCATAAATATTCTGCTCATTCTATTCAAAAGGTAGAAATTATTAAAGGGGATGAAAAACCGATTAGAATAATTGTGGAAATGACCGAGTCGGTAGGTTTTTTTCAGATCGAAGAAGTACTTTTCCCAAAAATCTTATCTAACCCGGTAAAACCTTATATTGAGCTTTATGGTCAAGTAACAGGAGAAGAGATGCGTCGTTATTTGTAATAGACCAGAAGACTAACAAACTGGGAAACAGGGCGATTGGCTAACCAGCAAATTTTAAGGAGAATATATGGGAGAGAATAATCTTTATTACCAAAGCACCCGAGGAAGCAAAAAAAGATTTTTATCCACAGAGGCAATTATCAAAGGCATTGCTGATGATGGAGGACTCTTTGTTCCTATGACCATACCTCGGATAAATAAAGACTTAAGTAAATTAAAAGGGCTTGATTATAAAAGATTAGCTTATTTGGTAATGAAAGATTTTTTTACTGATTATAAGGAAAATGAGTTAATCTCTTGTATAAAACAAGCTTATGATAAGAAATTCGACACCAAGGTTGTTGCTCCCCTTATCAAGAAGAGTGGGGCATATTTTTTAGAGCTTTATCATGGTCCGACCTTAGCCTTTAAGGATATGGCCTTATCGATACTTCCTCATCTTTTAAGAAAGGCCGCTCAAAAATTAAATCTTAAGCAAGAAATAGTTATCTTAACTGCTACTTCTGGTGATACCGGGAAAGCAGCTTTAGAAGGGTTTGCTAATGTACCGGGGACCAAGATAATAGTATTTTTTCCTCAAGAAGGAGTTAGCGAAATACAAAAAAGACAGATGTTAACCCAAAAAGGAGAAAACACTTACGTGATAGGTATAAGGGGAAATTTTGATGATGCGCAAAGAGGAGCAAAACAAATATTTGAAGACCCAATTTTTAATGAAAAGATGGAGGAGAAGAATTGCCTCTTTTCTTCCGCAAATTCTATAAATATAGGACGATTAATACCCCAGATAGTATATTATTTTTATGCTTATCTAAATATGTTAGAAAGAGGCGAAATTAAGGTTGGCGAAAAGATAAATATAGCTGTTCCTACTGGTAATTTTGGGAATATTTTAGCTGCTTATTATGCGAAAAGTATGGGATTACCGCTACATAAATTGATTTGTGCCTCCAATGAGAATAAAGTGCTTGCCAATTTTTTAGCTACCGGATTTTACGATAAGCGAAGAGAATTAGTAAGGACTATCTCCCCTTCGATGGATATTTTAGTTTCCAGTAATTTAGAAAGATTGTTATGGGATATTAGCGAGGGAAAGGCCGAACAAGTAAGCGAGCTGATGAACTCTTTAGACAAAAAGGGTTTTTATCAAATAACTCCGGATATGAAGAATAAATTAAAGGGCTTTTCTGGGGGGTTTGCCCGGGAAGAAGAAGCTCGTAACTCGATAAAAGAAGTATTTCAAGAATCAGGGTACTTAATTGACCCTCATACTGCAGTAGGTTATGTTGTTTATAAGAAGTATGTTAATGAAACTCAAGACCAGACCAAAACAGTTATTGTAGCCACAGCCAGCCCCTTTAAATTTACTACCAGTGTAATGGAATCAATAAGTAAGGAATATAAAAAATACGATGATTTTGAATTAATCGAAAAGATGGCAAATTTAAGCCAGCTACCAATTCCACCAGGAATGAAAGACCTTAAAAATAAGCCTATACTACATCATATAATATGTGATAAGAGTGAGATGAAGGCAAAGATAACAGAAATATTATCTTATTAAAAGGGGAACTAAGATGAAAATATCTTTTTTAGGTGCTACCAAAATGGTTACCGGATCTAATTTTTTAATTGAAACTAAGAATACTAAATTTTTAATAGATTGTGGACTCTTTCAGGGGAGCAAGTCAATTAATAGAATGAATTATGAACCTTTTAGCTTTAATCCTGAAGAGATTGATTTTATGGTTCTATCTCATGCTCATATGGACCACAGCGGAAGAATACCCAAACTAATCAAGAAAGGTTTTAAGGGGGACATATACTGTACTAAAGCAACTACCGATCTAGGTTCTATTATGCTTCCAGATAGTGGACATATCCAGGAGATGGAGAATGAATGGGATAATCGAAAGAGAAATAGATCAGGAGAAGAGTTGAGAGAACCTCTCTATACCGTGAAAGAAGCGGAAGAGAGTTTGAAATATTTTAAACCGGTTCTATATGACCAAAAAATAGAATTGAACGAGGAAATTACTTTAAGATTTAGAGATGCGGGGCATATATTAGGGTCTTCCATAGTTGAGCTATGGATAAAAGAAGATAACCAAGAGACTAAGTTAGTATTTTCAGGAGATTTAGGGAGGCGGGATAGGCCAATTTTAAGAGACCCTTCTCTTATCGATGAAGCAGACTATCTGATTGTAGAATCGACTTATGGAAATAAGTTGCATCACCCCTCAGAAGATGATGCCAAAGAACTAATCTCTATTATAAATACTACGGTAAAAAGAGGCGGGAATGTAGTAATTCCTTCTTTCGCAGTGGAAAGAGCCCAAGATGTAATCTATGAGCTAAATAAATATTATAGTGAATCTATTAAAACTGAAGATCAGGATTTTTTAAAGGTCCCAGTTTATATAGATAGTCCCCTAACTGTTTCAGCGACAGAAATATTTTTGAGAAATCCAGAGTGTTTTGATGAAAAGACCTTAAATCTCATAAAAGCGGGAAATAACCCTTTGGATTTTCATAATTTAAAATTTACTAAAACTGTGGAGGAATCTAAACAATTAAATTTCTCCCAGGAAAGTAAAGTAATAATTTCAGCCAGCGGAATGTGTACTGCGGGAAGGATAAAACATCATCTAAAACATAATCTATGGAGAAAAGAATCCAGTATTGTATTTGTCGGTTACCAGGCAGAGGGAACTTTGGGCAGAAGGATAAAGGAGGGCGAGAAGGTGGTCAAAATATTTGGAGAAGAAATTCAGGTAAATGCTGAAATATATTCTTTGGAGGGTTTTTCAAGTCATGCGGATAGAGAAGGAATAATGTGGTGGATAAAAGGCTTTAAAAACAAACCTAAAAAAATATTTATAGTTCACGGAGAAGAGGAAGCAATAGAGGAAGTTTCTAGAAAAATTGAAGAAGAATTAAAAATTAAAACTCATATTCCAGAATTAAGAGAAACTTTATCTATTGAAGGAGAAAGAGTTTTGGCTGGTGGAAGAATTGAGATAGACAGAAGAAGCAAAGAGGGTAAAGAGATAGGAGAGAGTATAGAAAAATTAAAATCAACCTTTGGGCTAATATTACCAAGATTGGAATACGAGACTAATGGTAGTGCTGATAATAAAGAATTAAATATAAATAATATTAAAAATAAATTGATGGAGATACAGAAAAGTATATTAGATTTAAATATGCTGCTTGCTGAGGGAAAAAAGAAGGAAGAAGACGAAAAGTGAGACTTAAATCAGGAGCAAGCCCCAAACATAGGTTTGGGGCTTGCCTTCTATTATAAAAAAGTCAAGGGAGTGAATCAATTGTAATTTTTCATTACTCTGCTTCAATTTCTATTTCTTTTGGTTTAATTTCTTCTGTTTTGGGTAGAGTTATTTCTAAAACTCCATTTTTATAAGAAGCTTTTACTTTTGATTTGTCAATCCCTACAGGTAGAGCAATAGTTCTGGAGTAAGATCCTACAAATCTTTCACAACAATAATAATCCTCTTTTTTTGCTTCTTTTTCCTCTTTTTTATCTCCACGAATAGTTAAAGTATTTTCACTCATAGAAATTTTGATGTCTTTTTTATCAATTCCGGGAAGCTCTGCTTTAACTATTAGGTTATTTTTTTCATCAATTACATCAACTAGTGGAGACCATTCTCCTCCTTCTAACCATTTTCTTTTCAAACTTCTGCTTTGAGGAATAACCTCAAAATTGAAGAAATCATCAAAAAGATTTCTTAGTGATCTTATTTCTTTGGGTTCCCATGGTACTAAAGCCATAATATCACCTCCATTTTTATTTTAATTTTTTAGTTATTGATTTTTTATTCACTCCCTTAACTGGAGTAAGTTAAAATTAAAGAATAGAATTTAGTTTTTCTTGTAACCTCTGTTTTGGTAATACTCCTACGGTGCGATCAACTTCTTTGCCTTCCTTAAAGAAGATCAAAGTAGGTATCCCCTGGATACCATATTGAGCAGCAATGTGCTGGTTCTCATCAGTATTCAATTTACATACTTTAAGCTTGCCCTGGTTTTCCTTGGCTAATTTTTCAATAGTTGGGGATAACATCCGGCAAGGCATACACCAGGAAGCCCAAAAATCTACCAAAACAGGCGTAGAGGATTCTAAAACCTCCTGTTGAAAATTATTTTCATTTACTTCTATTTCTATTGGTTTACTATTTTCCATCGATCCTTTTCTCCTTTTTAATTTAAAATTATTTTTAGTTAAAAATCTTAGTAATTAATTCTAGTCCTTCTTTTATTAAATCCACTTCTTTTTCAGAAAAACTTTTTATGATTCTTTTTTCGCAATTATTCCTTTCCTGCTTAATCTGTTTTCTAATTTTAGTTCCTTTAAAAGAAAGAGATATAACAAAAGATCTTCGGTCTGCCGGGTTTACCATTCTTAATAGATAGTCTTTTCTAACCAAGTTATCTATTATTCGGCTCCCTCTGGAAGGGGACAAACCCATTTTTTGGGATAAAGCGTTACAGGTTATGCTTTCTTCTATATCAATTCCCATAATTCCTTTGTATTCCGCTAAAGAAATATTGCAAATAGTTCGTATCTGTTCCTCATCTTCCATACAACCTTTTTTTAATTCAATTATCAGATCTATTATGCTTTTATTCATTTTGTCATTAACCTCTGTGCTATTGGCAATATTTGCTAATGACAATTATATACCATAAAAATTTCTTTGTCAATTAAAAAATTAAAATTTTTAATAAATTTTCAATTTTTTTGATTGAAGCAGAAAGTAAACAATAGTAACCTCCTAAATTAAACTGAAAAGAATATATCCTTTCTTTCATAAATTAAAGTAAAATAATTTCTTTGAGATAAGAAAGAATCATCAAGTTCTTGAGAGAAATAAACTATTTGAAATATTGACAAGAACACACCTATGATTTATATTTATATAAAGAGGTGAATAAGTAAATACACCATTAAGTAGGAGATAAAGAAAAGTTTATTAAAATCAAAAAGGCCCGATCCCGAGGTGTATGTAAACTATCCCAGTGGTCAGATGCTAGCCTATATGGGCATCAGAAACTTGAATCGTACCTGGCCCGGAAAAGCAGAGGGGTCTATTGTGGAACAGACTTGCTATGCCTTTATGGAACTGATTAAAAAGGAAGGTGTAGGTCTTTTTATGGACCTCCATGAAGCTGAGTTAGAATATTCAGTGATTAGTACCATAGTAACTAATCAGAATGCTCAAGAAGTAGCTGCTATGGCTTCTATGACCTTGACTGCCTTTGAATTTGAGCGGCCTATCGGGATGGAATTTTCTCCTCCCTCACTACATGGTCTTACCCATCGAGAAGTGGGGGATTATTCTGGAGCACTTTCCCTCTTGTTTGAAGCACCGGAGCCTTTCTTGGACAGAGTTCGGGGGATTACTGATGAACATTTACTCTTAACCGGGGAAGATCCCTTTGTGACGAAAGCGGGAGAGTATGGACTTTTATATGAGAAGATCGATGAGAAGGGTTGGCCTATTGACGTAAAAGTGGGCAGACACTGTTCTACTATTTTGCAAGTCATCCAAGCCTATTCAGAGATGTACCCCGATAAAGCTGTAGCCCTTAGTAAGGTGCCCCGCTATGCGGAATTGATAGAAAAAGTGGTAGGACACTATTTCTACGATCCGGCTGAGGCTCCTACTGACCGGGTAGTCTATGAATGACAGTGTCTAAAACTACTAAATAGGAGAAAAGGTAGGAAAGGAAGGAGGTGGTAGGTATTATTGATTGGTAAGTTTTAGATTTTTGTATAAAACATTTTAGAAAAGAGTTGTTGTATCTCTATTAATTCTAATAGTTTTATTTTTAATGACCGCACTTTTTAAGTTTTAATAGGTCTAGAGGTGAGGGGAAAGACCTATCGGATATAGGGCAGCATATACAAATTGTTGGTAACTAAATGGGTGCGGGTGGTGTTAGAACTCATAGAATATTGCTAACCTAATAAATATTATCTGTTAAAGTTTATGGTGGGATAGTATGGTCTAAAGAAAGGAGGAGTATATGTTAAATTGGGCAGTAATATTTTTTGTTATTGCAATTGTTGCAGCGGTGTTTGGATTTACAGGAATTGCGGGTTCGGCCATGCAGATCGCTAAAATCTTGTTCTTTGTTTTCATAATTTTAGCGGTGGTTATCTTTATTTCTGGAAGAATGTAGTCCTTATAATTCTCCAATTGATAAACGCAAAACGAGAAACCAGTTGCTAATTATTTCTTCTAACTTTTGATACAACTTTTCTGTTTTATCATTCATGCAAAAAGTTCTAAAATCGTTTTGTTGGGGGAACCTTGACATTTCAAACCCTTTAGCCTTTGCTGAAGAGCTTTTTATTTTTATAAATTTTTTTAAAAAATGGGGTGGGATATTATTTCTACAATCCGGCTGAGGCTTCCTCAGATCGGGTAGTCTATGAATGATTACCTCTAAAACCGATAGGTAGAAGAGAATTTAGGAACGGGAAAAAGGAGGTGTATGTATTATTTAATTGACAAGTTTTAGATTTTTTTATAAAACATTTTAAAAAAGAGGTGCTGTGTATTAGTCTTAAGATAAGATCATATTGTATTAAATTTGAAAACTTAAAAAAATCTTTTATAAAAAAAGGAGAGAAATACAAAATACAATTTAAAAAACCACTTTTAATAATTGTTATTACCTTGATGTTGGTAGTTATTTTCGGATGGGCAGCATACACTCAAGATGACTGTACTTCCATACCAGTAGGAAAAGACGCCTCGGTAGATGGTGCGGTGATGACTACTCATACCTGCGATGGATGGTATGATGCTCGTCTCGTGGTTGTCCCGGGGCAAACCTTTGAATCTGGTGCAATGACCTCTATTTACAAAAATATATGTATTGTGACCAGACCAAACAAGGAGCTAGTTAAAGTTGGTGAAATACCTCAGGTAGGAAAGACCTATACTTATTACCATGTAGGTTATCCCTTTATGAATGAGAATCAAATCATGGTTGGTGAGACTACCTTTGGTGGACGTAGTGAATTTGAAAATGGGGATGCTTGGATGATGATTGAACAACTTGAAGTATTAGGATTACAGAGAGCAAAAACAGCCAGAGAGTGCATAGAGGTAATGGGTGCCCTGGCAGAAAAATACGGGTATGGAGATGGCGGTGAGTGCCTTACGGTAACTGACCCCAATGAAGCGTGGCAGTTTGAGATTATGGGTCCTGGACCGCTTTGGACACCTGCCAGTGGCAAACCAGGCGCAGTATGGGTAGCTCAAAGAATCCCGGACGGAGAAATAGGAGTAAGTGCTAACCGGGCCCGAATTGGAGAGATTGATTTAAACAATAAGGATTACTTTATGGCTTCAAGCAATGTTTACACTCTAGGTGAAGAGATGGGTTTCTATGACTCTAAAAGCGGAAAACCCTTCGTTTTTTATGAAGTATATGCGCCAGGAACTCTTACTATAATAGACGTCTAGAATGGAGAGTTTTTAGCCTTGCAGCTCCTTCCCTTAATCTTGACCCAGAAGCGGAAAGATATCCTTTCACGGTGAAGCCAGACAAAAAACTTTCGGTACAAGATCTAATGGCTATAAACAGAGATCATTATGAAGGTACTAAATTTGATCTAACTCAAGGAATGGCTGCCGGTCCCTTCGGGAATCCAAATCGATACCCCACTCCGAGTAAAGTTTTGCCAGAAGATCGTAAAGATTTAGCTTGGGAACATGCCATTTCAATGTTTAGGTGTTCCTATAGCTTTGTATCTCAAGCCAGAAGCTGGCTTCCTGATCCTATCGGTGGTGTTCTCTGGTTTGGAGAAGATGCCCCTCATTCGACTTGCTATATTCCTTTCTATTGTCAGATTACCAAAGTTCCAGAGTCGTTTAGTGTTGGAAGTAGAGAAATATTCGATAAGGACTTTGCTTGGTGGGCTTTTAACTTTGTATCAAATTGGGCAGACCTTAAGTACTCCTATATGATTGAAGATATAAAAGTTGCCCAAAAGGAATTAGAAGGCGATTTCTTTGCTATGCAAGCAACTGTGGAGATGGCAGCAGAAACGCTTTATAAGAAAGACCCCGCTTTAGCTGTGAAGTACTTGACTAATTATTCTAATGATTGTGCTAATAGGGTGGTAGATAGATGGTGGCAATTAGCTGACGAATTAGTTGCCAAGTATGATGATGGATATATAAATGCTCTTGATCAAGTAGGTTATCCTACCTGGTGGTTAAAAGAGGTAGATTTTGGTGGCACTATGATTAAATAAAAATAAAGAAAACATTAGAGCTTCAGCCATATCATCAAGTTCAGGCCCAATTTCCTCTAAGTGATCTTGTCTTACATTGGTAATTACTCCGATAGTAGATTTTACCATCTTATGTTCTGAAACCCATTGTAGTTCGGGGCTAAAAGCCATACATTCTACTACTAAAATATTAACTTTTCTTTTTACTGCTTCAGTAAAAATTTTCAGTTGTTTAATAATATTTGCATTCCCTCTTCGTTTGATGGAAACTTCGGTTCCGTCTTCCAAAATTAACCGGGGAAGTGTTCCAGTTGTCTTAGCGAGTACTTTAAATCCAGCTTCTCTTAGACCGGCTGCTATTAAACGGGTAGTTGTCGATTTCCCTCTCGTCCCATTAACATGAATACGAATAGGAATTCTCTTTACTCTTTTATAATGATTGATCTGCTCAATGATTCCAGATATTAAAAATATTATACTAAATATAAAAATAATAAACATTTTACCTAACTTTACTGATAATTTTTGTCATTTTAAACTGCGAGTGAAACAAATTTTTCCATATTTTTTTATAAACATCTACTATCCCATTTTAAAAATTCTATCATTTTATCTAAATTATTTCAAAAAGATATTTTATAGAGGACTTTTTTCATCTATTTAAAAAATAAAATCTTTGGCTGAGTTACTAATTTATAACTAAATTTGAAAATATTTATAAAACCATTTATTCTAATAGATAAATTGCGATGAACCTCTGTCTTGGTCATAAAGAGAAATGAAATGGCGAAGCAATCTCTTAACTTAATATCGCTAGGTTCGCTATGGTTGTAAGGATTAATAGCTTATAGATAATTAATCTAATAAAAATTACTGTGGTATGATAAGCAAGATAAATGAGCGAAAAAAATCTAGTAGGAGATAAGATGAAAGATAAACCGGTGCATTTAGAAGAAGATCACGAATTTATTATAAACGGTTATTCTCATCAGGGAGAGGGGATAGGCAGGATTGACAATTTTACCGTTTTTGTACCCGGGGCAATTCTTGGAGAAAGGGCGAGAGTAAAAATTACGGAGATAAAAAAGAATTTTGCTCGAGGACAATTAGAGGAAATTATTTTATCTTCTCCTTTTAGGGTAGGACCCCGGTGTTCAGTTTATAATTTTTGTGGAGGTTGTCAATTACAACATATTGTTTATGAAAAACAATTAGAAATAAAAAAAGTAATGGTACAGGATGCTCTTATGAGATTAGGTCATCAAAAAGTGGAAGTATTACCGGTCATAGGAATGGAATATCCCTGGCGTTATCGTAATAAAGGTCATTTTCAAGTAGAACAGGAAAAAGGTAAACTACATTTAGGATTTTATAGAGCGGGCAGTTATGATTTTATACCGGCCAGTGGATGTGTCCTGTTCAGTTCGCAAATTAATAAATTGGTTAGCTATTTGGAAGAATCATTAAGTTTACAAAAAGTTGTGGTATATAATCGCCGAACTGGGAAAGGAAATTTAAGGAATATATTAATCAGAGAAAGTAGAGATAATAGAGAAATAATGATGGTCTTTATCACCAAAGAAGAGAGTCTAGGATTTGACCAAAGTATTTTAAATAATATAACCAGAATATTTCCTCAGGTAGTCTCTATTTATCAAAATATTAATAAAGGCTATAGGTCAGTTTTATTGGGAAAGGATTTTAGACTTTTAAAAGGGAAGGTTGATTTGGAAGATGCCATTGGCCCATTCAGGTTTAAAATATCCCCCCAGTCTTTTTTCCAGGTTAATGTAGCCCAGGCGCAAATATTAAATGAAAAAATATTAGAGTATTCGCATTTAAGCGGAGAGGAGACAGTTATCGATTCTTATTGCGGTACCGCGGCCATTTCTATCTATCTGGCTAATTATGCCAAAAAAGTGTATGGTATTGAAATAGAAAAAAGTGCTATTCGAGATGCAAAAATTAATAGTGAGTTAAACCAGATCTTTAATTTAAAATTTTTTACCGGTAGAGTTGAGGAGTGGTTATACAGATGGAGGAAAAGGGGTGAAAAAGCCCAGATTATTATATTAGACCCGCCCCGCAAGGGTTGTTCTGAAGAAGCATTAAAAGAAATTGTAAAAATTAGACCAAGACAAATTTTATACGTATCCTGTAATCCGGCTACCTTAGCCCGCGATTTAAAATACCTGACTAAGGGTGATTATAAATTAGAAAAAGTCCTCCCAATTGATATGTTCCCCCAGACGGGCCACATAGAATGTCTGGCTTATTTAAAAAGATAAAAAATTAGAAGAATAAGGATAGAGGAACACAATATATTGTGCCCTCATAATGATGGATGACGCACTCTCTGTCATGGAAGTATAAATCTAGGTTAACAAATTTATTTACTTTTTGGGTTGTAACCATTTTGTAATTTAATTATTCAAATATTATTTAAGGTTTTAAGATGGAAAAAAAGAAAAAAGACGATAAGTTTAATTTAAAAATAGGTCTTAAAGATATAGACCCGGGAGCTTTATTTATAATAAAAAAGTTAAATGATGGGGGTTATGAGGCTTTGTTGGTAGGAGGCTGTATTCGTAATTTAGTAATGGGGGAAGAAGCCCACGATTGGGATATAACTACCTCAGCCACCCCAAAGGAAATTTCTCGAGCCTTTAAAGGTTATAAAGTTGTCCCAGTAGGAGAAAAATACGGTACAATTATGGTAGTAATCAAAGCGTTTAATTATCAGGTGACCACTTTTAGAGGTAAAGACAAATTAAAAGGAATAGAAGAGACAGAAGTAGCGAAATGGACATCACTTCTACTGGAAGATTTAAAACATCGTGATTTTACTATCAATGCTCTGGCCTGGGGGGAAAAAGAAGGAGTATTAGATTATTTTAAAGGGTTGGAAGATATTAAACGAAGGGTAATAAAGGGCGTAGGAGACCCTTCTGAGCGGATAAAAGAAGACCCCTTGAGGATGTTAAGGGCGATTAGAATGGCCTGCAAGCTTGATTTTAAAATAGATCAAGCTACCCTCCAGGCGATAAAGAAAAATAGCATACTGATTAAAAAAGTTAGCATGGAGAGGATTAGAGATGAATTGATTAAAATATTATTAAGCAATTTTCCTAAAAGAGGGTTTAAATTGTTACAGCAATTGGGCTTATTGCAGTTTATTCTTCCTGAACTAGAAAGATGTGTTGGCTTTTACCAAGAAGATTTTTGCCCAAATAAAGATCTGTTTGAACATATTTTAAATCTCTTGAATAATCTTCCCCCCGATTTAGCTCTTCGTTTGGTAGCTTTACTGGGTGAAGTAACCCAGCCCCCCTCTAATTCGGAGACAAGCAGAGAAGAAGTTGTAGCTAAAATACTGTGCAGATTAAAATTTAAGAATTCTATAATTAAAAAGATTAGTATTTTGGTCCAAGAGGATTGGCGAGCAATTGATTTTCTTAATCCAAAAAATATTAGACAATTTATCTCTAAACGTGGCGAAGAAAACATTTTGAATGTTTTAGAGCTAAAGCGGGCTGATATTAAGATAGGTAAAAAAATTGCTAAACTGAAGCAATTAGAAAAAATGGAACAGCAGGTGAGAGAAGTTTTAGAAGAAAAGCCAGCGGTTTCATTAAAAGACTTAGCCATAAACGGAAAAGACTTGATTGATTTAGGGTACCAGGAAGGAGTAGAATTAGGGGGAATGCTAAAAAAGCTTTTAGAAATAGTTATTGATAAACCAGAATTAAACCGAAGAGAGAGATTACTTGATTTTTTAGAAACAGGTTTAACGAAATGAATTTTAAATATCTAAAAGAGAGGAGTGCAAGTTATGTTTTATGGCTATACTGGGAGCATAGTTCACCTAGATCTAAGTTCAAAAAAATATTGGATAGAACATCCAGAAGAAAATTTTTATAGGACTTACTGGGGAGGTCGAGCTATTGGACTCTATTATATGTTAAAGGAGATGAAACCTAAAACCGATCCTTTATCTCCTGATAATCTGCTTATCTTCGCCCCCAGTGTCCTAACCGGCACCCCTGCTCCGGCTATGCCCCGCTACACTGTCTGTGCCAAATCACCTCTAACTGGAGCTGAAGGAGAAGCCGAAGCTGGAGGTTGGTGGGGGCCTGAACTGAAGAAAGCTGGCTTTGATGCCCTTATAATAAAAGGTAGTTCCAAAACCCCAGTTTATTTATGGATTAATGATGGTAAGGTAGAGATTAAAGATGCTGCCCACCTTTGGGGGAAAGACACCGGAACTACCCAGAAGATCATCAAAGAGGAATTAGCTGATGATAAGGTAAGGATTGCCCAGATCGGTACAGCCGGAGAAAATCTGGTTCGTTTTGCCAATATCGTAAATGAATTAAAACACTTTAACGGTAGAAATGGCCTGGGGGCAGTGATGGGCTCTAAGAAATTAAAGGCTATTGCGGTAAGAGGAAATAAACCACTTAAGATCTACAATCCAGAAAAGGTTAAAGAAATAGCCAAACAGATTAGCCAAAGGATTATGGATAACCCCCTAAGCCGAGATCTTCGGGAATTAGGTACTCCAGCTACAGTTCGTCCATTTTATGAAGCGGGTTGCCTTCCTTCCTATAATTGGGCTACCGGTTACTTTAAAGAAGGAGAAAACCTAACTGCTGAGACCTACAATAAAACTATTTTAAAGAAGACTGTAGGTTGTTATGCCTGCCCCATCCGCTGTAAAAGGGTGGTAGAGATAAATGAGTCAGACCTTCAAGTTGATCCTTCCTACGGAGGCCCAGAGTATGAGACTATTACCTCTTTAGGTTCTAGCTGTGGTATTTCTGATTTAAAATACATTGCCAAAGCCAATGAACTTTGTAATAAATATACTATGGATACTATCTCTACTGGTATGACTATCGCCTTTGCCATGCAATGCTTCCAAGAAGGACTCCTTACCAAGGAAGATACCGAAGGCATAGAGCTCATCTTTAGTAATAAAGAAGCGATGCTTAAGATGATAGAAAAGATTGCCCGTCGAGATGGATTAGGAGACCTCTTGGCAGAAGGATCTTATCTTGCTGCCCAAAAAATAGGTAAGGGTTCAGAAAAATTCATCCATCAGGTCAAGAAACAAGAGATTCCCATGCACGATCCTCGAGTTAAAACCGGAGTAGGGTTACAATATGCCTTAGCTGACTATGGGGCTGACCATATGAAGGCACCTCATGACCCCTTCTTTAAAGATAAAGACTCCTGGGGAATAAAAGAGATGAGTGGACTGGGGATCTTAGAACCGGTATCTCCTACCGATATGGGAGAGAAAAAAGTAGCGCTCTTTAAGTTATTAGATATCTACTGGTCCTTATTTAATCTATTAGGGATCTGTGACTTTGGTTATGTCCCTCGCAGTGTAGGTACTTTGGAAGAGCTATTAGAGATTATCCGTTCTGCTACCGGATGGAGGACCACCTGGTTTGAATTGATGAAATTAGGAGAACGCTCCATCAATATGGCTCGTGTCTTTAACTGTCGAGAAGGCTTTACTACCAAAGATGATACTCTTCCTGAGGTCTTCTATCAGAACTTCAAGGGCGGACCCTTAGATGGAAAATTCGCCATCAATAAAGAAGATTTTGAAAAAGCTTTAAAATTACGCTATGAACTGATGGGTTGGAATCCAGATAGCGGAGTCCCCACCCCAGCCAAACTAATTGAATTAAATTTAGATTGGCTTATTGAGGAGGTCAGATAATGAAGATAAGTATCGCACTGGAAGGTTATTTAAAAGATAAATATTCCTTTAGCCCTATAGAGCTAAACTATTCTAAAGCGGTAACCATCCGCAAAATCTTAGAAGAGGCTAAAATATCTTCCGCTGATGTCTTTTTTATTAAAGTGGAAGATTCAATAGTGAAAGAAGATTATTTTATTAGAAAATCTTGCAAAATTAAACTATTTCCAATTACCGGAGGGGGTTAATTTTTCATTTACAAAAGTGCCTCAATATCTTTAATGCCAATCTCCTCCCGACAGATAAATGGTTCAGCAAACTCTTTGCCAATAAGGTTTCCCCAGTAACGGTTAGTATTTAAA
>Ga0315279_10004010_pt1 | contig 19986 bp, 17 predicted proteins | sample YL17G06_20_MG_FD_203694 | JGI IMG/M metagenome (GOLD analysis project Ga0315279, IMG submission 203694) | Sediment microbial communities from Yellowstone Lake, YNP, Wyoming, USA - YL17G06_20 | ecosystem: Environmental > Aquatic > Freshwater > Lake > Sediment | place: USA: Wyoming | collected... | reverse complement strand
CGGACAGGGACGCGTGGCTGCACATACGGGGGCGCTCTGCGTGGCGGAGGCCGGGCATCATCTTGGCACGCAGTATTCAACCCAAGCGAACATGATGCTGAAGAACACGGTCTGGGATGCCATGGCCAACGCCTACGAAATGGCGGGCGGTGACCTGGCGGATCGACTGTTGACTGCGCTGGAAGGCGCTGAAGCAGAGAGTGGAGATATCCGCGGACGTCAATCTGCCGCCATCTTAGTTGTCCGACCTCAATCGACCGGCCGCACGTGGCAGGACCGTCTATTTGATCTGCGCGTCGAAGATCATCCAAATCCAGTGCAGGAGCTCAAACGCCTAGTTCGCCTTAGTCGGGCATATCAGCATATGAATCGGGGAGACGAACACTTGGCCAAAGGCGAAGTGGACGCAGCGTGCTCAGAATACGGCACAGCAGAAGGCTTGGCACCTGACAGTGTGGAAATGATCTTCTGGCATGCTGTAACATTGACCAACGCTGGACGTGTCGAAGAAGCTTTACCTCTATTCAAGAAAGTCTTCAAGGCCGACCGAAACTGGCTCACGCTTCTAGCACGCTTACCGCGTTCCAAGCTACTGACAGACGATCAAGCCCTAATCAGGAGGATCACTGCTGTTTCGAACTAACTCACCAAGACACTTACTCAACAACATTTAGTTGGTGCGAGGAAGCGATTTTGACCCCAATTTGCCAATAAAGACAAAGGGGTTCTTGAGCTACAATGGTCTATCGTTTTGCTTTCTTTTGCCTTGGTGCTTTTACCTTGACTGTGCCTGAGATTACTTTCTTTGCGTGCTTGTCTACCAAGTGAATCCCGAGACTCTCAGGCGCTGTTGTGAAAAACTTGCAGAAGGGGCACTTGATACGTGGGTAAAGGAATAATCGCGAAGACAAAGGATGCTTCACGCTGCCCATCTAATCTGTACAATCAGGCTTCTTATATGGATACCAGCGAGTAAGCAGCTTGAGTGCCATTGCCAAACTACAGGTGTCCCAAGTGCGGAAAGATAGGGTACTTGGTTATGACAGAAGTTAAGGATAGGAAGAAAGGCACATTTTCCTACAGATTTAGAATGATCCATGTGTCCAAGGGGAAAAGGACGGAGTGTTTTCTAACAGCCTACAATCCGGCTCGTGGCAACAATGGAAGCAGGAAACCCTAGAGACAACAAAACTGCTGGAATCATTTCAAGATCGTGGTGAGCGTTCTCGAAATGTTTCTGCCAAGAATTTGTAGTCCAGTCTTCGTGTTCATGTAGTAAATGCATCGCACGTAGTTGACGTCAAAGACGTGCTTCTCATCCTTCGCCAATCTCCTTGATATTAGAATAGTCCTCGTGATGACCGAATGCGCCATCCCTAGCTCGTAGAACACGTTTGGGTTTATGTCGGAGATATCCGCGATGCAGACTCTGGCTCTTCGTATGTTTTCCCAAATGTCCCACACTATGGCCCTGGTGTCGAAGACATTGTCTGAACGAACGCATTTCATGTGCTTCTTCTTGAGAGTTTGTCTGATTGTTTTGTAAACTGGGTCAAAGAACTTTCGCGGTTTGAACGGCATCATTACAAAACAAAGCCTTTCATCGGTCTCGACACTTTCGCGAGGGAGAATGTCATATTTGCGCTGCTGTTGAGTTGTGACTTCGCTTTGCAGGATTTCACAAAGTCTCTGAGCTTGCTCCATCGCCTGTAACTTGTTGTCAATGTCCGTCTTCTTACGAGTTTTGAGATCTAGAAGGACTGCGAAGGGCTGTTCAAGATCTTGGAGTGCTCTGGAGATTGACCGGTAAGCTACGAGTCTCCGCTTCAGTATCAGAAAACGTCTGCGTACGACGTTCATTCTTTCTGCGTACCACGGCCTGTAATTCCTGTGCCAGATCTGTTGTTTCAGTTTCCTCGCAACGCGTATTTTGGCACTGGTTCTGTTCAGGTTGCTCCTGAACTCTCCCAGTGTCTGATTGATCTCTGACCAATTCATCCAAGAATACCCAGCGGTCATTTGCGTCTAGTGAACTGCGACAGCAGCTCCCGCACTTCTACAGGCATCTTGGTTGTCCTGGCTCTACCGGCCAAGATCTTTCGCCAGCTTTCCTCGCTCCCACCGTAAAACCATGCGACAATCCTTGCCAGCTTTCGGAACTTCATTCCCGGCAAACTCGAAATAGCGGTGATTTGTGCTTGGTACCTACTATAGATGTCCTTTAGATTCTCTCTGGTCATGGCCGTATCACAACGCAATACTCAACGGTGTCGATATAGCAGTGACGCTTCTGGAGGGACCTAGTCCTTCGCCAGTGTGAGTAATCGAGGTCTGGTCCGGAGGAACCTGCCATGCTCTGAACGTGGCGGGTCTAAACGTTTCCCGCCGCTCATGATGCTTCAGGCCTTGTACTCTGACTCGTTGAATTTACGCGTTGTGGGAATTTTCAAGGTTTAGACTGGGGCGGGCCCGCGGGGATTCGTTCTATGGTTTGGGACCTGGTCTTCTGCACGTGGCACCGGTTCTGCCTCCTTGCGAGGCATGGTGTCTGAATTATGGTGATCTGACTATAGAATTTGTCGAAGCAACTGGGCTCGATGCGTCTTACTTCACAGTGTGGAGCGTGCGCTCCAAGCTCAGACTTGCGTGGTAGAGGTGCACGCATGGAGCCATGGCTAAAGTATCGCCCAATGTTGCAGCGAGTCGACGAGTACTTGGCTACTTTCGTGAGACTTATTCTTGTAGACCTGCCATGTTTTAGGAGCTTTACGAGTCCTGCCTGCTCCAGTCTTCTTAGGTGATAATAGATCGTGATTCTCTGACCGGCGGGCGCCTTCTTAGGAACATTTCTCCTTCGCAAACCACCGATTAATTGTGTAATGGAATGCACCCCTCTGCCGGTCAAGCTCAAACAGTAACGTCTCCTCTAGCCTATGCAATCTTTTTTCGAAAATTCTCGGCAAGGGAATTTCGATGAGCATTTCTCCTTCTTGTTCAGATCTCAATTGGTAGGATTTGTTCCACTCTTTCTCTGATATCTCCAAGAAGTATTGCTTCGGCTTCATGATAGATAAGGAGGCCCCAGTGAAGATCGCTACGTTCATTGCTGCCAGCATCGCAACAGATGTAGCCGAAGTAAAGTCGATGATTGCCTGATATCCCTGATCCATCAAGCCTCTTGCGGTTTCATACAGTTTTCTGAAGGAATCTAGTGCTCATCGCGGCGGCGTCAACAATTCCAGCACAAAGAGCTAGAACCATGAAGTTTTCACGCTCATAGTCAGAATTTGAAAACGTCATAAGCATTAAAATACAATCCTCAACACATCGGGCGCCGTGATGTTGCAAATGTCAGGGAATTCCATTGAAGTGATCAAGAACGTTTACGTGCCAATGAGGGATGGCGTGCATCTTGCCGCTTACATTGTTCGCCCAAGTGGCGGTGGGAAATATCCAGCAATAGTCGAACTGAATCCTTACCGAAAAGATGATGCTGCATACAACAAAGATATGCTGCGCGCGCAGTATTTCTTTGCAGAACGCGGTTATGCGATCCTACGTGCAGACATTCGTGGTACCGGAGCGTCGGAAGGGACTTCCACTGAGATGTGGAACCCAGTTGAAATCAAAGATTCATACGACTTGGTTGAGTGGGTCGCTAAGCAGGAATGGTGCAATGGGAATGTTGGAATGTGGGGCAGCTCGTACGGAGGAAATACTTCATACTATGCAGCTATGGAAGGCGCACCACACCTCAAAGCAATCATCCCCATGCACTGCGCCGATGACACCTATCTCGCTCAATTCCGCGGCGGTTGCCTTAGACCCTTCTTGTTTGCACATTACGGACCATTGATGACCTCAAGAAATTTCGCTCCCCCCATACCCAGCGTATCGAGTGAGAAATGGCTTGAGATTTGGAAAAAGCGGCTTGAGAACAACGTCCCCTGGACTGTGCCATTCATTGAAAATCAAACAAGCAACGAGTTTTGGCACGCAAGGTCCCTGACAAATTATGACAAGATAAAGTGTCCAACATTCCTGATAGATGGCTGGCAAGACTGGCATGCGACAGCCGCGCTGAACATGTTTATGAAAATCAAAGCCCCAAAGAAGGTGCTTATTGGGCCGTGGTCTCACTTCGGAGGCTCACAAGTAGGCAACTCAGGACCCCCGCCTGACACAGCGATTCCGGGACCCGCAATCGACTATCTACGCGAATGCGCAAAGTGGTTCGACCATTGGCTCAAGGGAGTCGACAACGGAGTCACGAAGGAGCCCCCTGTTACAATTTTCGTAAGAACCTTTACGACACCAAGCACCTTCCAGTTCAAGGAGAACGGCCACTACCGCAGCGAGGCTGAATGGCCCATCGCTAGAACAAAGAACACGGCTTTCCACCTTCATCCTAACGGTTTGCTGAGCGCAGATTCGTATTCTGTGGCGAAGAGTGAACATGACGATTACGATTATGACCCAACCCTAGGGGTCATGTCAGAACCACGCGCGGGACAGAGCGAATTCCGGACGGCTCTGGACCAAAGGCCTGACGAGCTCCATTCACTTGTCTACACAAGCCAACCTCTCGACCAAGATCTTGAGGTCACCGGCCACCCTCGTGCTCTACTCTACGTATCCTCCTCTGCAGACGCCACGCTGTTTGCTGTGAAACTCTGCGATGTGGCCGAAGATGGTACATCAGCGTTGGTGACTCAGGGCAAGCTAAACGCAACTCATCGCACGTCCCACGAAAAAGTAACTCCGCTGGAACCGGGCAAGATATACGAACTGCAGATCGACTTGAAGGCCACATCCTACGTGTTCCAAAGAGGCCACCGTATCAGGGTGGATATCGCCAGCGCCGATGTTCCTGATGCATTACCGATGCCAACGCTTTGCCGAAATTCAGTCTATCGAGGAAAAGATCATCCATCCCAAGTAGTCTTACCAGTTGCTCCAGAGCAACATCCCATACTGAAAGAACCCGACCTGCGACTTTCAACACTTGCACCTTACTCAGAGGAAGGGTGGAAGAGTTTCGTGGAGAGGCCCGTGTACCTAGTAACTCGCGACTTCATCAACAAGACGTTCACCATTACGGCCAAGAAGCTTGGACTAGAACCCATCGACGAACAGACTAAACTAAGAACGACGGACATCTTCGATATGACTATTGCAACCGACAATCCGGCAAACTCATCGATAAAAGCTCTGGCAGAATATACGATTCTCACTCCGCAATTCGAAATTGAGATCCTGTCTAATACAACCACCGTCGGGACGCTCACAAAGTACCACCTCATGGTAGAGGTGGAGGCAAAGGTCAACGGCGCGCGCCATTTCAACAAGAGCTGGAACGTCACGGTGCCTCGGCAATGCTGAAGTAGTCATTGCCTTCCATGCTTTCTGACATTAGAATGACGTTGGTAGACCCTTCGTCGCAGATGCTTCGTACGCATCATGGCACCACAACCCTTGATCAAGGAGGAGAATGCTCAAAGACATGATTCCAATTCCAGGTGCTACAACCAAGTTCTTCACAAATCCACTCCCTTCAGGGCCATAGCAGCAAGGGCCTTGGCTACGTCAATTGTCTCCTCCACCGAGACTACGTCTCTGTCTGAGTGCCCGTAGCTTGCTGGGAAGTAATGATTTCCCGCGCCGTACCGGACCGTTTCGATCCCCTTGTGATTGAGATACCCAGCATCATATGCAGCGTGCGAATACTCCAGCTCAGGTACAGCTGCCCCCACAGTTCTTATCGAGGCCATCAGGTCCCTGACAACGGTCGCGTCAGGTGAGACTTCCGATGGAAGAAGATAGGGACCGCTCTCCACGCTGACCTCGTACGGTTCGACGCTTCCTACGGTATCGGCTATCTGGGGGAAGGCGGATTTCGGGTCCTCTCCCGGAAGTAGGCGTCTGTCCAAAGTCAGAATGCATTTCTCTTGAACGGTATGTGAGTCTCGTGGAAAGCTCTCCAAGCCCATCGGTATCAAAGTCGCCCTGCCTAGGAATTGGTGAGTATTCTTGTTTGGGTACGGTATCAGCGGTTTCACTTTTTCATACACCGCGAACATGCCTTGGATCGCATCTACTCCTTCCCACGGTGTACGAGTGTGGGTGCCTCGTCCTTTCACAGTGATTATGATATCGAGTCTACCTTTGTTGGCAATCTGGATCTTGTCATATTCGCCCGACACGATCGCACGGTCAGCCCTGACGCCATCCACCTCAATGACTTGTCTAAGCGAGTCATGTGTACCAGTTTCGCCCGCCGTACTTACGACTAGAGTCACCTCGCCGCAAGGTTCGACCCCCAGTTCCGTTAACACTTTGAGTGCCGTGATCATCGCGCCTAAGGAACCTTTCTGTTCGTTTGCCCCACGCCCCCATATGAATTCGCCCTTCAGACCCAGACTTCTTCCATCAAGGATCTTGCCGGAGAAAGGTTCTTTCATTGTACCGGATTCTCCGGTCATGGCATATGCAACATATAGAACCCTAGGTCCGTTCTTCTTCGTCTTGATTCGTGCGATCAGATTTCCTGTGCGATCGACAGTAATGTCTTTGAGGCCTACGTCTCGCAGCTCTCTGAATACTACTTCTTTTATGAAGTTCAATACCATTGGCTCCTTTTCCATCAAAGGGGTCCAATAACTTGGGGTCTGCAAGAGTCTCGCTAGGAGTTCTCTGACATTCTTCCTGTCGACGTGCTTCTCGATCTCCGTTCTGAGTCTGTTCATATTCTCATGACCAGACTTAGCCCGCATCTCTGAACTATGTTAGGACTTGTCCTGATGTCTGAAGAGCGGCAAGACGGACGCGTGTGCCTTGAGAAGGTCATTGAGAGTGGCTTTGGCTGCCTCTGCGTCATGCACGACGGGGTCGATTAGTAAGGCCTGAAGAGCTTTTTCATACGACCCTTCGAAGGCTGCTTCCACGGCTAGTTCTTGAATAGTCCCTTGTATATTGCAGAGTGCGGCTATGCCTTTGGGCAAAGCCCCGACTCCTACACCGTGGATGCCGCTCTTGTCAACAGAGGCTGGGACTTCTACAACGATTTTTTCTCGAAGGTTGCTTACGTATCCTTCGTTAGGCAGGTTCACTGAGTATTCGTAGTGCCTTTTGTTTCCAACAATGGCTTTCACTATTCTTGTTCCTGCGCCGATGGTTTGATTTGATAATGAGCCCGGCGAAAGTTCGCCTTTGGTGATGGCAACGGCATCGTTGAAGGCTTTGTTTCCTCTGTCTTCGATCTTCTTTATGTGGTTCATTCCGCGCATGTCATCTGGGGCCTTGTCCCAAGCATAGGGAATGTATTCACCACAAAGTGTGTCGCCTGGGGACGGGTAGTAATGGAACACATTGTAGAGTTCGCGGCATAGAGGTTCAAAATCAGGCCGCTGTTTGAGTCTCTCATCTAGTTTAGGGTACACATCTGTACCGTCTTTGAAGCGAATGTCCAACAACCAAGTGAAGTGGTTGAGTCCACCAGCGAAGGGTTCGAAATAATCGACTGGAAGACTAAACAGGTCTGAGAAAGCGTTCAGGCGATCGTAAATGCCCGGACAGAGTCCGTATGCGGTGATATTGGTGTACCTGCTTATTGCATCAATGACTCGCCCTTCAGGGTTTGTCAAGTTCAGTACGAGCGCGTCCTTGCAGTGGTCCTCAATGTTTCTGCATATCCCTAGAATCAAGGGGATAACGATAAGCGTGTGGCCTAAACCACCTGGGCCTCCGCAGGAACCGATGATCTGCTTGATTCCATGCTTGAACGGTATCTGAAAATTCATTTTCCAACGTTTCATCATCTCCACATCAGCGGCGATCATCACAAACTCAGAACCGTCAAGGATATCCCCTGACTCCGTTGACGTTTCAATTCGTAATCCTGACTTGTAGTATTCGTTGAACCTATCTGCAACCTTCTGCATAAGGGCCAATCGTTCACTACTGACATCAGTAAGCGCAACCGTGCTGCCGTGTAATTCCTGCGAGCGAGCTATGTCAGATATTGTGTTGAGACCAAATGAAGCGCTCCCTGCACCTATCAACGTAATCTTCGTAGCCACATCTGTCACTCGCGACTACTGATTCAAGGTCAAAACAGATATTCCTTTTTGAGAAAAAGCCAAGGTCTTTGCTATAAGATTTACTGCCAGCTACAAACTAGCATGAAATACTACCGTGATACGAGATGAATTGGAGTCATGACACCAGCGGAGTTATTTCCCGCTTACTGTAAATAACGTATATGCGCAGAAATTATACATGAAGCGAGTTGCACCGTTGCATTAGGGTGAAAAAAGACGTGAGACTAACGCACTACAGTAATGCGGCAATAACAAGAATTCAAGCAACACTTTTGGTGACCGTCATTGTAGTTGCCGTTGCAGCCGGCGGCCTGTTTTACTATTACTCAACGCTTAAACGAGAACGGCCCTTCATTACTTTCGCTACTTGGGGTGGGCCCTATACTGATGCCTTCAATTCGACAATTGCATCCTTCGAAAAAGAGTATGGTGTTGACGTGCATATTTATACCCAGGCAGCTTCAAAGGAAACGGTAGCCAAAGTGAGAGCGGAAAAAGGTAGTCCGTCGATTGACCTCTTCTACGGCGGTGCGGACGCGGGTATTTTGGGGGCGGACGAGGGTCTATTCGTTAATCTAACTGAAGGCATGGTTCCGAATCTGAGACAAATTGACGAAAAACAGCTGATAAAGAATTATCCATCGATCGTTCCGTACGATGTACTTGCGCATGGTTGGTATAGTCGCCCGGACCTTATACCAAGTGACTTTCAGTTCAACGGAACGTGGCAGTGGTTCTTTGATCCGAGACTCAAGGGCAAGATAGCGGTACCTACGCCAATGATAACCGTCTTTATCGAATGGGCGAGTATCGTTGCAGGAGACTACTACAATTACCAAGCCGGTTTTGAACTGATCAAGAAACTGGCACCAAACATAAAAGTTGTTTATTCATCAACCCCTGAGGTTGAGGGTCTTTTGGCCCGAGGAGAGGTGTGGGTTGCAAATGGAATGTACGCCGATGCAATGGATCTATATAGCAAAGGAACCCCTGTTCAAACGCTGAAGTTCTATCCATTAATTACGGTAGCTGACAGCATGATGGTCGTGAAGGGCGGAAAGGAAGATTTAGCGATGAAATTCCTAAACTATATTCTGGATCCAAATCGTCAGGCAACCATTTGTAATTATATGGGCGTTACTCCGACAAACAAGAATTCTCCACCACCTCCGGCCGAGCTGGAACCTTTCTCTGCCACGCCGCTAAGCCTTGCGTATCCAGAGGATCTCGTGTTCCTTGCCGCGCACTACGACGAGTGGATTGAGCTGTGGAATAGGGGAATAACACCACTGCTACCCTAGGCTTCTTCCCCCATCTTTTTTTGCAGCGATGTTTTGTTTTGACTTTAGTACGATAGATACTTGTATGTTGCTAGCTTAACATATCCCCAATCCAAAGTCTCGTGAGACCTTAGGTGAAGTGTTTTTCCAAATCTCTTTGAAACTTTCAACCGGAGCAGCAGTAAACGTGGTCGTTAGGCTCTGTGCCTCCCCGACCTCAGCAGATTTCATGGCTCTTATGATGAGTTCGATCACATGCCGCGATTGCTCTGCGCTAACCAGAGGTTCCTTTCCTTCACGTATGCAATCTATCCAGTGAATTGGCCCCAGAATTTCGAAAGGTGTCTTCTCCTTCCAGAACTCGGACTTGCGTGGAAATGGTCTAACCCATCCTCGTGGGAAACCCGCGACTTCTCTGTCCAGATAGAGCTGCATGGACCCCACGAGGCCGGTTGTCATGTCATTCATATAGACTATTCCTTCGCTACCATAGTATTCTATATCCCATCTTGACTGATCGTATGGCGACTTGCAACAATAGGTCCCATCTACCAAGCCAAGTGTTTCGCTTCCCCAATCCAAGAGAATCGCAAAATTATCGGGAGCTTTGTGTTCTATCGTGTATGGTTTGAAACCTTCAGCAAGTATGTTCTCGATCTTACGTTGGGGAAATGACCTCGCAGAAAAGGCTGAGACTCGCTTAACTGGACCAAGCACATTAGTCACTGAGTGTAGTGTGTAAATTGTGCGAGTTAAGAGTGGCCCAGATGGTTCGTCAGTGTAATACCATCTTGCATCTGTGAATTGGCCCACTGATTCCATGGGTCCCGCACTTGAACCGAATGCGCGGGCATAGGCTACTTTGCCTATCATGCCATTCGCTACGATTTCTCGGGTTCGAACGTTTTCATCCAGAAGTGAAATAGCTGGAGCGCAAACCAATTTTACACGCGCCTTCTGGGCTTCTCGAACCAAAGCATCTGCATCTTCCAAGGTTTGTGCCATAGGTTTCTCTGTGTACACATGTTTGCCTGCTTTGATTGCGCGCAATGATAGGGGAGCGTGAAATCGATGGGGGGTAAGGTTGATCACTGCGTCGATATCTGCTTTCTCGACCATCTCATCGAAGCTGGTGTAGTACTCTTTCGCGTTGAACGTGCGCATGACTGTTTTTGCTCTCACCTCTAAATTGTCGCAGACTGCAACTAGCTCTGCTTTACCTTCCGCCTGCAATTTTACGCTCGTGGGCAGGTAGTTGTCGAGTGCGACATCACCGCAGCCCACAACACCGATCTTTACCCGGTTGTATTCAGGCAATTTTGTATTCGCCTTTTCCTATCTTTAGCATCAATCGGTAGACACAAGCAGACAGTCTTCAGGTGGTAGGATTATGAATACTTGATCTTCGACTCGATAGTTAGGCGACCCGAACAGTACCTCTTCTGCGACGATTCCCATACCGTCGAACAGGTTGATATGATACTTGACCCTGGATCCGACGTACTCTACGTCTTCAACACGCCCTGCAAACGTGTTCCGCAGGTCTTTTGAAGGTTGACCCTTTACAATCTTTACTTTCTGGGGCCTTATGGAAACAGCTACGTTGAGTTGCTCCGTGATCTTTGTACTATGATGATCTATGACAGATCGCGAAGCCTCTAAGGATAGGCCATTGTCAAGTTGGATAGATACTTTCGATTCATTCATGCTCACAACCTTGCCAGCCAGGAAGTTTGTTTGACCAATGAAATCTGCCACAAATTTGTTTCTTGGAAATTCATATATGTCACTCGGGGAACCGGTCTGCATTATTCGTCCCTTGTTCATCAGAGCCAATCGGTCTGACATGACAAGGGCTTCTTCTTGGTCATGAGTAACATAGATCGTAGTTATCTTTGTCTTTTCTTGGATTCTCTTAATTTCCAGCCGCATCTTTTGACGAAGCTTTAGGTCGAGGTTACTTAATGGCTCATCAAGCAGCAGAACACTAGGTTCAATGACAAGTGCTCTAGCCAACGCAACGCGTTGCTGTTCACCGCCACTGAGCTGCCTTGGGTACCTGTTCTCATAGCCAGTCAGCCCTATAAGTTCAAAGGATTCTTGGACTCTGGACTTGATTTCATTTTCAGGTGTCCGCCTCATTCTCAGACCAAATGCTATGTTGTCAAAGGCTGTCATATGTGGAAAGAGCGCGTAGTTCTGAAACACCATGCCGGTATTCCTGCGGTATGGCGGAATATCCGTCATCAATTCGCCTTTTATGTAAATTGCTCCATGGGTAGGCTGAATGAACCCGGCAATTATCCTGAGAGCGGTCGTCTTTCCGCATCCACTGGGGCCCAATAGCGTTAGGAACTCTCCTCTCGTTACAGCTAATGATACGTCGTTTACCGCAACCGTCTTTCCATAGACTTTCGTAACGTTGACAAGCTCTATGTCGTTCTGTTTAGTCATCAAACATCATCTTGATAATCAGGCGATCGGCCGCGAGCGGCCCAATGACCGTAGTTCGTCATACCGGAATAATCTTCTGACATTCATGTAACCACTCTAAACGCGCCCATGAGTTTGTCAATCCCAACAAGTTTCTCAGTGATTATGAGAAGAATCGTTATTGATCCGATAATGAGTCCAGACGCCGCTGCAATTGATGGGTCAAAATACTTGTAAGTCCATGTTAGAAGCACCAATGGAAGCGTGGTGAAAGTCGTACCAACCAAGAATATGCTGACAGAGATATCATTGAATGATGTCTGAAATGCAAAGATTATCGCGGCGACGATTGCAGATTTCATCAACGGTAGCGTAATCTTTTGAAATGTCCTAAATTCATCAGCCCCAAGATTCATCGCAGCTTCCTCAACTTGTCGGTCAAAACCCTCCAGCGAAGCCGAAATCACTCGGACAACATACGGAAGTGTGATGATTACGTGTCCTGTGAGAAGCCTCGTCAGTGGATCGCTGACGCCGACCATCACGAACACGTCAAGTAATGAGACACCGACGACGACTGCTGGGATGGCTAACGGCGAAAGGAATAGCACTTGGATGACTTCGCGTCCCTTGAACCTCTGCCTAACCAAGACGAGGGATGCAGGGATCCCAATTCCCAGTGAAATTGCGGATGCAATGGTCCCGACCACTAGGCTAACTCCGAGCGAGCTTGCGAAGTCCCTACGAGAGAAGAGCGGTTCATACCAACGCAGGGAAAACCCTGTCAGCGGAAACGTCAGCTGTCCTGGACTGAATGAGATCACGACAGATAGGATCAGAGGAAGTGCAAGCAAAAACACAGTGAATGCAGCTATGAGCCTTGGTATCATGCTGCTTCGGCGATCTAGTATCCATGAGAGTCTATTCTTTGACGTCTTGCCTCAGCTCACTGCTTTTTCCATGAGGAGTTTGTTGATTCCATAACCGATGAACATCGTTACTGCTAGAAGAATCATTGATGCAGTTGAACCGAACGGGAAATTGGCAGTGTTTATGATCTTATCATAAATTAGATTTGATACGAAACCAAAACGACCCCCGCCCATGACCATTGGTATTACAAATGAAGTAATCTCTCCCAAGAAGGATAGCAGAACTGCTGCAACAATGCCTGGAATGCTGAGGGGGAGAGTGACTTTCAGGAAGGTCCGAATCTTGTTAGCGCCCAGAGATTGTGCTGCATGTTCTAGCGAAGGGTCAATATTTTGTATAGCCCCTACGAGGGAGAAGATTGTAAACGGCAACACCCAGTAAACCATAGCAATTACGACTGCAAATTCGTTATACGTTAGCCTCAATGGATGCGATATCAAGCCTAAAGAGAGAAGCAGACCGTTCACTATTCCAGTGTCTGAAAGTGACAGCAACCATGCATAGAGTATGACGACTGTGTTCGTAAAGTTCGAGATGATGGCTAGGGTCAGGATAATGCCGGTCACGATAGTTGACTTGACTCTGGCTAAGAGGTAAGCCACCGGATAACTCAGGAACAGCGCAATTAAGGTACATTCACCTGATATTCTTATGGTGACCCAGAGATAGTTGAGGTAGAATGGATCCGACAGAAACTTCCAGTAGTTCTCCAATGTGAATGTGGGCACCCAAAGTTTCCCCCGTACAAATGTGTAGAAACTCAATATGCCCAGAGAGAACAGGGCGATTAGAAAGAAGATCAGTACAGTCAATCCTGGGGCAATTAGCAAGTAAGGATTCTTTCTAAGAAAGCTCAAAGTCTTGCAGGCCAATGGTCCTCAGCCTTCATCTTGCCAGTACGAACGACAATTGCCTCTTCCACACGCTGTCTGATCGGACAGAATACGGGTAATCCTATCCTTTTGTCAACGTGTCAACGTGCGTCCACATCACTTTCAGCATCCCTAGTCAACATGCAATCTTTTATCTCTTGTGCATAATTCGTATTTCCAAACCCGGGCGTGGGCCCAATGCAACGAAACTGGTCTGGAAAGTTGCCTGCGCTCCGTTCTCAAATTCGGCAAGCCAGACGCATCCGTCGTCAAAATTCGCACGCATCATTTCGCCGTAATCCCGTATAGTTCGTTTGGGAATGAAATTCTTCATTAGGCCCACAACTGCGATGAGATCGCCGTTAAGCCACAATGCGAGGTCGATGAGGTGTGGTGAATACTCCTGAATCGATCCTGGTGCGATTGAGTCTGCTGTCGGTGTTAGTGGAAATGGTGCCATCGCATCGATGTAGTTCGGGTTCTGGATGAATCCATTGAAATGGAATGGTTCGCCAATGAATCCCTCGGTGATAAGTTCCTTCATGCGCCGAATTAACGGGCTATATCTGAAAATGAAGGCAACTTTTGTTTTGATTTTTCTCGAGTTGTTGAGGAAGACAATGTTAGAGCAGACCATGCGGTGGTGGCTGGAGAGTCGAAGATACAGATCGCCAACAAGGGCAGACTCGACGTATTTGTCACCGTGGAGCGGCAAGCATCTCACAGCCGCACGCCGTGGAAAGCTATTGATGCAATTCAGGGCATGTTTGAGGTCTATCAGAAACTGCGTCCATTCATGCCTTATTTTGGTTCTAACGAGCACCCATATTTGGGGAAAGCAACTTTGGTACCGACGAGGATAGTGAGCTTCCCAGAGGACGCTCACACAATTGAATCAGAATGCATCCTGACTCTGGATAGGCGCTTACTCTCACGTGAGGACCCACATGACGCCTTTTCTAAGATTAAGGAGATCGTCGGAACTATTGAACCATACAAGATAAAGGTAGAAGCTAGGCCGTACCTTTACCCATCAGAGGTTTCGCCTGACACCACAATAGTCAAGGATTTGGGAAATTCAATTAGAACAATGCTTGGTGTAGAGCCAGAATTAGAGTATGCACCTGCGGCACATGATGCGGGATATCTCAACCATATGGGAATTGAGACGGTTCGTTACGGTGCAGGAAATCTCTACTTCCCGGCTACATTCGGACATTCTGATATGGATATTGTCTCAGTTCAAGAGACGATGAACGTTAGCCAGGTCTACGCAGCTCTAGCTCTAAGAGGAAGCGACCTGTAGATTTCGCTCGTGCAGAGACAGAAAGCCGGGACCTGAGAGATCCTGTTGGAAGCAGGATCTTGAAGAGTCAGCGTTCAGTTGCGAAACCTGCAAACAGCTGTAATGACTTGAAAGTATGAGCACTTCATCTAGGCCGGCTTGCGTTTTTCTTGACCGTTGTCGAGTCTCCTGATGTTCTTATTGACCAAATCACAGCTCGCATGTCACTTCTTTGATGAAGACTAGTTCAATTAGCCGGCCCGGGAACACGTTGTCATTTATCGTGTTCGTATGCCGAGATTGGCAAGGAAGGACATTTCTCGTGTATGTGCGCAACACTGGACTCGACGAAATGAAACCTGTATCGTCAGGCACTATGGTTAGCAAAACTAGGCGTCTAGCTTTGTATCGCGCTTGACATACTGTTGAGATGCTGCAACATCAAATCAGTAGTAATGACTGGTTGTTTGTTCATGGACCGGACATGCCATTTAGGAGTGCTATTGGAATACTGGTCATCATTAGTATTCCTGTTCGAATAGCGTCATCATTGAAATCAAAGTGTGAACTGTGAATGGGTGCCGCGGGGCTTTTCTCCGAAGATACGCCCAACCTGAAGAGGGCTCCCGGCACATTCTCTAGATAGTAGCTGAAGTCTTCTGCTCCCATGCTGGCTTCAGGCAGAATCTTCACTTTGTTTTCGCCTAGCAGTTGTCTTCCGACTGTAGTTACCAAGTCTGCCATCCTGTCATCATTGATAGTTGCTGGGCAACCCATCACGAATTCTATTCTTGGCTCGGGAGCATCGTACATGGCTGCAACTGAGTGGACAATTTTCTTCATTGAGTCGAATATTTTCTCTCGAATCTCTTGGTTCAGAGTTCTCACGGTTCCCTCCATGGTCACAAAGTCTGGTATGACGTTTGGAGCTGTTCCACCTTGGAGTTTTCCGATGGTTATGACAGCAGGCGCGAAGGGGCTTATGCGGCGACTAATTATGGTCTGAAAGGTGTCAACTATCTTGGCGGCCATGACTACCGGGTCGATCGCTCTGTGAGGATGAGCTGCGTGGCCGCCTCTTCCGTAGACAGTGATTTCGAACAGATCAGAGTTGGAGGTCATCGCACCATGTCTCACTCCTATTTCTCCGACCATTAGATCCGGCCATGAGTGAAGAGCGAAGATTGTTTCCACAAGGGGATTAGCTAAGGCTCCGTCGCGGCACATTTTGTCAGCACCGGCGCCCTCTTCCTCAGCTGGTTGAAAGATGAACTTCACGTTACCTTTCAGTTGGCTACGAAGACTGAAGAGAACTTTTGCCGCGCCCATTAAGACTGCAGTGTGCCCGTCGTGACCGCATGAATGGGCTTTGCCGTGGTTCGTTGAAACGTAGGATACGCCCGTGTTCTCTGTTATTGGTAAGGCATCCATGTCTGCTCTCAGGGCAACCGTTCGAGCATTTCCAGTGCCACCTTTCAGAAGCCCTATTATGCCCGTCCCGGCGACATATCTACGGACCTCAATGCCATTTGCCTCCAGCCAGTCGCCCACCATCTTGGAGGTTCTGTGCTCTTCGAACGCCAGCTCGGGGTGTTGATGTATGTCTCTTCTAATCTCGATAATCTCAGGCAGAATGTGGTCGGCTAACTCTTTAGTCTTCTTTTGCAGCGACATGTCCTTGTCCTTACAGAGATCGTTATGAGCATTTCCGCCCTAGATCTTCAGAGTCTTCAAAAGAGAGTCCAGGCTGGGTTCAATTTCGTATGCCGGCTGCGCCATCTTCGCATATTCGTGATGACTCTTGAGACCGGTGCCCGTTAACTCGCAGACTACTGTCTCTCCCTTGTCAATTATTCCCATGTTCATTAGTTTCAAGACACCCGCAACTGAAGGGGCTGAAGATACTTCTACAAATATGCCTTCCTTTGAAGCAAGCCTATTGCACATCTCAAGAGTTTCTCTGTCATTGACGACCTCAGCCAGTCCCCCGGTTTTGTGCAGGGCTTCTAACGCCAATTTTCCTTTCGGCGGTGCGCCTACGGCAAGCCCTTCAGCGATGGTCTCTGGCGATATTACTGGGACAATGTCTCGGGAACCTTGCTTGTGTGCCATTGCTATTGGTGCACAACCTTCTGCTTGAATGCAAACGAGTTTCGGCAGTCTGTTTATCCAGCCTAGTTTGTGCAGTTCCTGAAGCCCTCTGTAGCAACCGACTATGCCACTTCCCGTTCCCACTGGAAAGACAATCCAATCGGGGGGATTCCAGTTCAGCTGCTCGCATAACTCATACGCAATTGTCTTTGTTCCTTCGATCGCGTAGGGACTAACCATGAACCCGCAATAATACCACCCAAATTTCCTGTACGCCGCCTCAATTACGTCATGCGTATCCTGTCGAGTGCCCTTCACTTTGATCACGGTCGCACCGGTCGTGGATACTTGGACCACTTTTTCGTTTTCTGTGTGGGCCGGTATGAATACGTAGCATCGAATCCCGGCCTTCGCTGCATATGCAGAGACTGAAGCTGCAGCATTCCCTGTTGAGTCTATTGCCACGGTCGGAACTTTCAGCTCGTTGGCTTTCGAGATTACCACCGTGGATCCTCTGTCTTTGAAAGAACCGGTGGGTGCGACATAGTCAAGTTTCACCAGGAGTTTGATTTCAGGTGCGATCTTGCTGGTCTGCACAAGTGGTGTGAACCCTTCTCCAAGAGTCACTATAGACTCAGGACGAATCGGCAGAGCCTTAACATACCTCCACAGGCCCGCCATTGAAGGTTTCGTCAAGTCATCTTTCTTGAAATCATCCTTTATCGATTCGAAGTCGTATTCTACTTCCAAAAGTCCCTGGCATTTTCGACAGACGGAAATTTCCTCATTATTGGCATAGTTGCTACCACAACTGGTGCATCTGAGTCCAGTCACATACATTCTATTCACAATCTCCAATTGTCATCATGAGCCTAATTGAATCCCTTCAAGGGCCGCTTTCAGATTGAACTCAACAGTCTCGGGAGAAACGTATTCCTTAATCGCCGCGAATAGCGACTCCTTTGAAACCGCCTTCGTTCTAGCCTGCAAAGCGCCGAGCATCACAATGTTTTCGAATATGCGGCGACCGAGACTGTCAGCGATCTTGGCGGCAGGGATCTTGACTAAGGTTACGTCGTTCCGTTCAGGTGGCTCCTTTGTCATGTCAGGATCGACGAGCAAATTGCCGCCAGGCAGGAGATCGTTCACATACTTGGTCAGCGCCGGTTGGGACATTACGACAAGTGTCTCAACTTGATCCACCAAAGGATAGTCTATCGGATTGTCAGAGATCACAACTTCTGCTCTGCATTCGCCGCCTCGCGATTCGGATCCGTACGAGGCGACCTGCGCTGAGTACTTTCCATCCAGTATTGCTGCACGGCCGAGTATGATCGATGCCAACACGACGCCCTGTCCTCCGAAACCAGCAATCTTGACTGTCGTTTTACGTCCTAATGACGACTTCAGGCCTCAACACCCGCCTCAACTTTTCGTTCCATTTGCTGGTAGCAGTCTTCGAGAGTTGGAAGCTCCTTGTCAACGAACTTTCCAATGACGATCTTTCCGACAAGTTGTTCAGTGAGCATCTTTGCAGCTTGCTCTCGAGCTACCGAGTTCTCCTTGAGAAACTCAAGGTTCTTTACAGGATCTGTCAGTCCCAATGAATATCGTCCGTAGATGGTAGGGCACTGAGAGACAACCTCAACGAAGGAAAAGCCTCGATGGGTTAAAGCTTGCTTAATGGCTCGGATTAGAGCGGCAGGGTGGGCAGTAGTCCATCTGGCAATGTACGTACCTCCCGCGGTTTCCACCAACTTGCAAATGTCGAACGGTCTCTCAATGTTGCCCATCGGAGTTGTCGTTGTGTAAAGGCCCAAAGCAGTTGTAGGCGCCACCTGTCCTCCAGTCATCGCGTACACCCCATTATTGTCCATGATCACCGTGACATCCAGGTTCCGTCTGGCTGCGTGGATCAGGTGATTGCCCCCAATGGCTCCGCAATCCCCGTCTCCTGTGAGTACGACAACTTTCAATTCCGGCTTTGCGAGCTTGACGCCGGTCGCATAGGCGAGGCTCCTTCCATGAATCCCGTGAATCGCATACATGTCCAGATATGCAGGTATCCTAGAACTGCATCCTACCCCACCGATTGCAACCATCTTATTGGTGTCCAGTTTCAACTCATTGATAGCGAACAGTAGAGCGTTTAGAATCTGGCCGCAACCGCAACCTTGGCAGAACATGTGTGGGAGTTTCTTGCCTCGAATGTACTTGAGGTTGGGATGCTCCATCATTGTGCCCTCTTGATCTCTTTTAGGATCTCTTCCGGTGAGTGCATTCGCCCCTGATTCTTTGGAAGCGAGATTACTTCAGAGTCGCAGCCTACCACTTCTTTGATGATGTGGTAGTATCTTCCTGTATTCATCTCTGGAACCAGAACTTTCGAGGCATAGCGCGTCGATTCTTTGATCGCTCTGACCGGGACTGGCCATATGTTCTTCAGTTTCAACATGCCTGCCTTTATGCCCATGCCTCTGGCTGACCTCACGGCGTCAATACATCCCCGTGATTCACTCCCGTAGGCGATTACAACAATGTTCGCGTCATCAGTCATTTCTGTGTTGAACATCGCGATTTCGTCAGCTTTGTCAGCGATCTTCTTGATTATGCGATTGTAGAGATCTTCGTAAAGCTCAGGCGTCCAAGCTATTCGTCCTCGTTCGTCGTGAGGGTTATGTGTATACAATACTTTGTATTCGTCGCCGAATTCCGACATTCGGGGTACAAGGTCTTCCTCGGCCCTGAAGGGCATGAATTCCTCTGGGGGAACTATTGGTTTCTTTCTGTTCAAAACCTTCAGCTCTTCGGGGCGCGGAATTCTGATGCCCTCACGCATGAGACTGATGGTCGCTTCCGAGAGAATAATCACAGGGTTGCGAAATCGTTCTGAGAGATTGAATGCTTCAAAGGTGAGATCGAAAAGCTCCTGGACTGATGAGGGAGTCAGAACGATCATCTCGTGATCTCCGGCAGCGCCGTATCTAGCTTGC
>Ga0315279_10004009_pt1 | contig 19987 bp, 17 predicted proteins | sample YL17G06_20_MG_FD_203694 | JGI IMG/M metagenome (GOLD analysis project Ga0315279, IMG submission 203694) | Sediment microbial communities from Yellowstone Lake, YNP, Wyoming, USA - YL17G06_20 | ecosystem: Environmental > Aquatic > Freshwater > Lake > Sediment | place: USA: Wyoming | collected... | reverse complement strand
CGGAGTGCCTGTGTATATTCTATAATGCTGCGTCGTGTCACCCTTACCTCCTTCGGTAACACTAATTTTGACGCAACTACTCCACTTTCGGTAACTTTTATTATGAGTCAATGCGGCTTCTTGACGCTCTGGGGAGGTGATGCTATTATCGCTTTGACGAAACATGGGCATAGGGTAATGATAAGAGATGAATTTCATAGATAAGCTGCTGGGCGCGTCACGAAATAACAAGAGCTTGCTCTGTGTAGGGCTCGACCCTGATCCGAAGTTGATGCCAAAGCTTACCGTCTTCGAGTTCAATCGGGAAATCGTGGACGCGACCTCGGACCTGGTATGCGCATATAAGCCTAACCTGGCCTTCTACGAAGCCATGGGCATAGAGGGGCTGAAGGCACTGAGGAAAACTCTGGCGCATATACCGAAGGGTATTCCTGTCATAGGAGATGCCAAAAGGGGCGATATCGCTTCCAGCTCCGAGGCATATGCTAGGGCGCTGTTCGATATTTTTGGCTTCGATGCTGCTACGGTTAACCCCTACCTGGGCCGTGACTCTATCGCTCCCTTTATTGCCTACGCAGATAAGGGAGTGTTCATTCTGTGCAAGACATCGAATGCTGGCTCGGCAGACTTCCAGGAGTCGCTCTGCGTTGAGACGTCCAATGCTAATACCCGACCTCTATTCGAACTGGTAGCGCTGAAAGCCAGGCAGTGGAACACCGAGGGTAATATCGGCCTGGTAGTCGGGGCAACCTATCCAGAACAATTGAGGAGAGTGCGTGAGCTTTGTCCGGAGCTTCCTTTGCTAATACCCGGAATCGGAGCCCAGGGCGGCGATCTGGCATCGGTGGTAAGGTATGGTGTTGATGCTAAGGGGGAGAAAGCGATCATAAATTGTTCCAGGCAAATACTTTACGCCTCGAAGGGGAAGGATTTTGCTGAGGCGGCGCGGCGAGAGGCGCTCAAGTTGCGCGACCAGATCAACGAGCAGCTAGCCACTCGACGGTGACTTAATGGAGATAAGTCTGGGGGATATCGTGCGGCTGAAGAAGAAGCACCCCTGCGGCAGCTACGAGTGGCAGGTTGTGAGATTAGGCGCTGACATTGGGATCAAATGCCGCGGATGCAATCGCAGAGTACTTCTGGAACGGCGAGATTTTGAGCGGAGGGTGAAGGAATTTGTCCGACGCGGCGAGCAACAAACCGGCGGTTGAGCGAGTCAGCGTGGTGACAAGGCAAAAGTTGTTTGACAATCCTAGGAACGGAGTAGTAGCATATTTAGAAATTGGTTTCCTTTCCCCGATTATCATGAGCGTCAGCGCGAAAGAGGCAGAGCATCCATAGACAGCAACAGCACTGACCCTACGACGCTCCGTCCAATTCGGTATGAATGTGAGGTAAAGATGGGATGAAGGTTCTGGTGACAGGCTCCGCCGGTATGCTGGCAAAGGACCTCATTCCTCTCCTCTCAGAACGGGGCTACGAAGTCCTTGCCCCACCCGAGGACAAGCTGGATATCACTAACCTGAAAGTTGTTAAAGACGTTGTGGATAAGCTGACACCAGAGCTTATAATCAACTGCGCGGCCTACACCAACGTGGACGGCGCAGAGAAGCAGGAGCACCAGGCGCTTATGGTAAACGGGCTAGGGGTTCAGAACCTGTGTTTGTTATGTCAAGAACATGATATTCCTCTGGTCCACTTCAGCACCGATTACGTCTTCGATGGAACTAAACAGGGTCCCTACACCATTTATGAGCAGACCAATCCTATAAACGCCTACGGACGCTCCAAGCTACTGGGCGAAAAATACATCCTCTGGCTTCTGAGCAACTTCTATCTCATCCGCACCAGTTGGCTCTTCGGGCTTCAAGGCAAGAACTTCATCGAGACCATGCTTGAGCTCGGGCAAAAGCAGAAACAGGTGTCCGTAGTAACCGACCAGAGAGGATGCCCTACCTGGACTCGCCACCTTGCAGAGGCGACTATCGCCCTTATGGAGATAGGGCAATATGGTATCTATCACGTAACCAACTCCGAGCCTACCACCTGGTTCGACTTCACGAAAGAGATATTCCGCCTCTCAGGAATAGACACTGCGGTGATGGCGGTAACCTCAGAGCAGTTCCCGAGGCCAGCCAAGAGGCCTGCAAACAGCGTGCTCGACCACTTCCCGCTCAGGGAAGTCATAGGTAGAGATATGCCATCGTGGAAAGAAGCACTAAGAGAGTATCTGGCGCAAAGGAAAGAAAAGGCAAGGCCATGAGATTGCTGGTCACGGGAGGCGCCGGTTTCATCGGCTCCAACTTTGTTCCGTACATCCTGGAGAAGTACCCTGACTACGAGGTGGTGAACCTCGATGCCCTCACTTACGCCGGAAGCCTGGAGAACCTCAAGGAGGTTAAGAACAATCGCAGGCACAAGTTTGTCCGGGGCAGGATCGAGGATGGCAAGCTGGTGGACAAGCTGATGCAAGGCATAGATATGGTGATTAACTTCGCCGCCGAGTCCCACGTTGACAGGAGCATACTCGAGCCGCAGGTCTTCATCAGCACCAATGTACTGGGGACTCAGGTATTGCTCGATGCGGCGCTGCGCCACAAGATAAAGCTGTTCTATCAAATTTCCACAGACGAGGTCTATGGAGCGCTCAGGCTGGGCACAAAGAGGAGATTTGCCGAGGGCTCACCCCTCCGCCCCAACTCCCCCTACTCTGCCAGCAAGACCGCTGCCGACCTGCTCGTTCGAGCGTACTATCATACTTATGGATTGCCGGTCGTTATCTCACGCTGCAGCAACAACTATGGCCCGAAGCAGCACCCTGAGAAATTCATCCCTACGGTTATTTTGAATGCTCTCCATGATAGACCTGTCCCCATCTATGGCGACGGTCTTTATGTACGCGATTGGATTCATGTCCTCGACCACTGCCGTGCCATAGACGTCATAATGCACCAGGGCAAGCTGGACGAAGTCTACAACATAGGGGCTGACAACGAGTGGGCGAATATTGACCTGGCCAGGAAAATCCTCAAGATACTGGGTAAGCCTGAGTCGCTGATTACATCGGTGAAAGACCGGCCCGGACACGACAGGCGCTACGCCATAGACAGCGCGAAGCTGCGGCGCGAACTCGGCTGGAAGCCTTCGATTACCTTCGATAAAGGCCTCATCGAGACCGTTCACCGCTATTCTGAGGCTGGCAAGTAATTCTCGGGGCATTCTTCATGGGATGATCATCCTCTCTCATATAGTACTTGATCATCCCACAAAACTCGCATTATCGCCGGACCACTTTTCGGGGAGCAGATCTTGGGCTTCCTTTTTTTCGAAGAACACGGTAGAATAGATTCGCAACGAGTATCATGTTAATGGCCTAGCACATAAAGATGCTCATCTTTGACGTTGCTTTGTCGCGGCGAGTTTGGCATTTTGGCATTCCATATCAAAGAAGTAATGCGATGAATGACCGTTGTACTTCTGGTGCGCCAGAGGGCAGCCGCGAAAACTCAATGGAGAGATTGGAAATCTTTAAGGCTCAGTCCAAAAGCAGCGGAATCACTAACGTGAGGAGTCCGTAATGTGGAAGCACAGGGAGCTTCTCAGGAACCTGATCGTCGCTGACTTCAAGATAAAGTATCAGAACACGAGCTTGGGGTTCTTGTGGTCTCTACTCAGCCCATTCTTATTGGCACTAGTCCTATATTTGGTATTTCGCAATGTATTTCGTGGAGAACAATACTATGCTGTGGGTATCCTGGTTGCCACCTTGGCATTCAGGTTTTTTTCGGTCGGCACCTCGGCCTGTCTCTCCTCTCTGTACTCCAAAGCAGCCCTCATAACCACAATTAACACTCCTAGGAAGATCTTAGTTCTGAGCGATGCTTTGTCCACCTTGATAACCGCAATCTTGGAGTTCGTCATTCTTTTGCCAATAATATGGTGGTCCACCAAGCACCTGGTACCTACAATCCCTCTGTTCCTTGTGGCCCATGTCTTGCTTTTGCTGCTAATCTATGGCATAGGACTGATCTTGGGTGCACTGTTTATCTATTTCCGCGACTTGGCGCAGATTTGGTCAGTCTTGCTTAGTGTCCTCATATTCTGCGTTCCTATCTTCTACCCAGTGTCTATTATCACTCAGGAAACCGTCAGGCAAATTTACCTGCTGAATCCACTAACCCGGCTGATAATCATTTACAAGGATGTGACCATTTATGGGACTCTGCCTTCTGTGTACGATTTTCTTGTCGTGATCGGATTTGCGGCGTTTTTTATTGTTGCGGGCAACTACGTGTTTAACAGATTGCAGCGTCGGTTCGCTGAGGTGATGTGATGGATGCTATCACAATTAGCAATCTCTCCAAGAGGTTTAAGATTCCTCACGAAAAGAAGACGACAGTACTGGATAATATTGTCGGCTTAGTGACCAGGCGAGTCTCCTACGAGGAGTTCTGGGCGCTTCGGGACGTGGACCTAAGTGTGAAAGAAGGCGAAGCTCTCGGTGTAATTGGGAGAAACGGCTCGGGCAAGAGCACGCTGCTAAAGATCCTGGCGGGGGTTATGTTTCCTGATAGGGGTTCTATCAAGACGACTGGCAGCGTGGCCTCTTTCCTGGCACTGGGAGCCGGTTTCCAGGCGGAACTTACCGCCAAAGAAAATGTGTACCTTTATTCATCTATCCTGGGTGTGAGCAATAAGGAAGTCAGCAGAGGCTATTACGAGATATTAGATTTCGCCGAATTGAGACGATTTGAAAACATGAAGATAAAAAACTTCTCCTCAGGCATGTATATGAGATTGGCTTTCGCCACTGCTTTTCATACCAACCCGGATATAATGCTGATTGATGAGGTATTTGCCGTGGGCGACCAGACATTCCAAGATAAATGCAGGGAGAAGATCAATGAATTCAGGAAACGGGGGAAGACCATAGTGTTTGTATCCCATGGCTTGGATGCAGTCAAGAGTCTGTGCTCCAGGACCATACTGTTAGATGCGGGAAGAGTTGTTTCCATGGGAGATACTGAAAAGGTTGTGAAGGAATATTTGGCGATGATTAGTGGTGGCGCCCATGCTTGAATGGACAGGCGAGAGATTTCTACCCTGGATTGAGGGAGCACAGATTAACTATGAGCACCTGCATAGATATGCATTTGCCGCTCAGTTTGTTAAGGGAAAGAAAGTCCTGGACCTCGCTAATGAAATCCATGTGCTTTATGAGACGGATAGCCTGATGAGACCTTAGAGATTCTGAAGAAGACACGGAAGGTCGTCATTGAGAAATGCCATATCGAAGGCGGACTTGACGATATTGATAAGATTAACTTTATAAACAATACCGTTCAGGGCAACATTATGCCGTTTTATACTGAAAAAATGCGGTAAGAACATAATAGTCGAACGAGATGCTTTGTTTGGCTATAACATGGAAATTGGAGACTAATCGAGTATTGGTATGGGTGCTCGGTTAGACACGTCTGCTGGGATAGTGATTGACAAATACGTTATGATGGCACCAGATGTGGTTATTCTGACTGGAGGTCACAAGCACGATGATATAACAATACCGATGCAGGCGCAGGGGACAGAAGGTGCCCCTGTCGTAATTGAAGATGACGTATGGCTAGGAACGCGAGCAATGATTCTCCCTGGTGTGAGAATTGGAGAGGGATCTATCATCGGTGCTGGAGCCGCTGTCGCGAATGATGTTCCTCCCTTTTCTATTGTGGTAGGAGATCCGGCAGAAGTAGTTAGAAAGAGAGACGGATATGCCCTAGGTAGCAAAGTAAAAGGACATAGTGGTTCACGAATCACAATTTGAGATGCCTATAGATGATCTCAGTGGTATGCGTTTATAACAACGAAAGCATTTTCACGAATGTATTGCTTAAGAGTCTGCAGAAGCAGACTGCTCGATACGAGCTCATCGCTCTCGATAATACAAGTGGGAGGTTCCACTCCGCTGCCGAAGCCTATAACTTCGGTGGTGCGAGTGCTAAGGGCGACTATATTATGTTTGTCCACCAGGATATGTTTCTGGCCAGAAGCACGTGGCTGGAAGATGTTGAACATATCCTCGGACACTTGCCAACGCTAGGCTTGGCTGGCGTGGCCGGCGTCGTCAACATAAGTGAAGGGGGAAGTCTAAAACATCGGTGGAGAACCTCTGGTGGCTTCCTCGGCGAAGCAACCGTCGTGGAGTTTCCGGGAGTCCGGGTGCCAGAAGAAGTGGAAACCCTTGATGAGTGTCTACTCTTAATACCTCGACCAGTCTTTGACAAGTTGAAGTTCGATGAGACTACGTTTGACGCCTGGCATTGCTACGCCGCGGACTACTGCCTCTCTGCAAAGAACTTGGGGTCTAAAGCCTTCGTGATTCCTGCACCCTGCAACCACCTCTGTGCACGAGCAACTCTTAGAATATGGGAATTCAAGGATTTGCTCAAGTACCAGAAAAGGCTCTATTCCAAGCACAGTCACAACTATCAGACCATATGCACTTGGATGGGGGACATCAATCGACCCAATCTCCGAATTTGGTCGCTTCTTGTGTTCCTTGCCCCACTGCGCTACAGACTATTACCCATACAGCAAAGCATAATTATTAAGCTCTTGCGCGGATATGAAATTGTGGTTAATAAACTGCTTCCGCCCGGGACTCGCAGACATGACTTCAGCCTGCTTCCATTATATGGTATTAGAGTAATCTTGAACGAGGGATGGCGCAGCTTCTGGCTTAAATCGTGGAAATCGATATTAAGGCCTCTCATTGACAAAAACAAAAATCGCATCCAAAATGTTTTCATCAAGTATCTATCCTCTTCATTTAGCCGCAAAAGAATGAAGATAGCCGCCGTAACTATGGTTTACAATGAGGCTTTGATCCTACCCTATTTTCTTAGCCACTACAAATACCTTGATGAAATCCATGTGCTTTATGAGACGGATAGCACGGATGGGACTCTAAACATTCTCAATAACGCGCCGAATGTAGTCATTGAGAAATGCCATATCGAAGGCGGACTTGACGACATTGACAAGATTAACCTCATAAACAGTACACTTCAGGGCATTAGAGCCGATTGGGTGTATGTTGTGGACCCTGACGAGTTCATCTTTCCACTCAATGAATCGCCCCGTGCTTTCCTCAAACGTCAGAATTATGACGTGGTTGAGGCAGCTATGTTTCAGGTCTATAGACACAGAACCGACAAGGATTTAGACCCCTCTTTACCTCCTGTACCTCAGAGGATTCATGGAGACGCAGATTTGTTCTCTAATATTCAGGAAGCAAATCGATGTAGTAATAATTTCTATGTGAAGCCAAATGTAGTCAGACCATTAAGTAGGGTTCGGTTGGGCCCAGGGCATCACCGTGTTGAGGGGAATCCACGAATTTCTCCGGAGCGATACACAGGAGTACATTGGCAGATGGCTGATCCCTCAATTGCCCTTCGTAGAAGAACGGAACGCAAGGCGAGACTCAGTGAAAGAAACAAGTCGCGTGGGTTTGGGGTCCAAAATTTCAATGTAACGGAAGAGTGGATTAAAATGGAATGTGACCGCCATTTGGACGACCCAGTCATTGATGCGTTATATTCATTCAGCGAAGAGAGAATTACGAAATCTCTCCCCAGAAGTCTAATGATCCGTCTTAGAAAAAGGGTAGTCAAGACAGGACATTAACAATCCCTTAATAACACTCTGCTGCGAGTTATATGAATAAGGGATTCCCAAGACACAAATTGCCAGAATACTGAATAAGAACCGACAAGCCGTATATATCCGGATATAGCACATTGAACAATATTGCTTCTACCATTTCCGTGGGCAGGCCAGGAGGAGGACAGGGACTTCGATAACGGATTTGCCAAAGTGGATAGCTTGACTTATACGACATACGCGGTTATCTTAGAGGAACGTTTGACCTCAAGACTGCACCGTCACTAATTATAATGTTCTTGAGGATATAAGCAAAAGCGCGATAAAGACGGATCTAAATCCATAATTATGTGTGGTAAAGAACTGGAATTACGATACACATGAGAGTACAATATGTACAGGTTTGATCTACTGGACCATCCCATTTGTTTATCTTCACCACGAAGAACGGTACCATTCTGGTCGTGGCGTCAACATACTCCTTTCGCGATGCTACTTGTAGATATTCTCAGACCAAGAATTCTTGTTGAACTGGGTACCCACTACGGAGACTCATATTGTGCCTTTTGTCAGGCTGTGGCTGACCTTCGGTTGACCACTGCATGCTATGCAGTGGATACATGGGAAGGTGATCCTCATGCGGGCTTGTACGGTCCTGAAGTTTTGGCTGATTTGACTGCGTACCATGATCCCCTGTATGGACACTTTTCACGCTTAATACAGAGCACTTTCGACGAAGCTTTGCCACATTTTACTGACGGAACAATCGATCTTCTACATATTGATGGATGTCACACGTACGAAGCAGTTAAGCACGACTTTGAATCATGGTTTCCAAAGCTGAGTCCACGTGGTGTGATCTTGCTCCATGATATCAATGTGAAGGAAAAGGATTTTGGGGTGTGGAAGTTTTGGGACGAGATTAAACAGCGATATCCGCATTTCGAATTTCTACACTGTTATGGTCTAGGTGTTCTAGCAGCTGGTGAAAAGTCACCTGAGGAGCTTCGTTGGCTGTTCGAGGCTAGTAATGAATACGTGACAGTAATCCGAAATCTCTTTTTCTGTCTTGGAGAGAGGCTGACTGCCAAGGCATCTTTTGTACAACAACTGGATACTCGAACGGCTGCTCTGCAGGCTGAGCTTGATGCAATCCGGTCCACTACTACTTGGATAGTTGCCAGGAAGCTCGATTCCGTGATAAATGCACTATTACCGTTAGGTACAGGAAGAAGGGGCCTTGCAAGGCGGACATTGCTGTGCTTCAATAGAATTTGGACATTCAGGTTCGGGCGAAAATGAGATACTCCTTCAAGGCGTATGCATGACAATACTCGTCCGGAAGGAGCAATGCTATACAAAGGAATCAGGGTAGACGGCCGAGTGCCGAAGAGAAGCTGAAGTCAGTGTAGAAGGGGAGGAAGGCAGGGATGCCGATCAGCGAGGTATGTCGGCGTCATCAGGTCAGCCACTCCCAGTTCTATCGCTGCGAAAGACTTGTCCAGTAAGTAGCTCTAGAAGCCCTGCGCCTTGAGGGATGAAGGTCAAACAGCGATAAAGCTGAGCAGCGTCTTCGGGATAAAGTTAATCGCCTGCCTACGGTAGTGGCATCTGAATTAGGGTGGTGAGCCTGAGTCTGGGAAAAGGGGTAAAATCTGACCACTGGCAGCAGCTCTAACTTAAAGAGTGGCACACTTGTTGGATGCAGGTCAAAGTTGGGGGGGCGCGAGTTGAGTAGGCATAAGGTGCTTCTAGTGTCTGGTTAAGAAAAGGTGGGTCTTGCAATGCTCAGCAGATGGAGGTAGGACTATGTGTCCAGAGGAACTACAACCTGCGTATGACCTTGAAAAGCTTCAAATCGGAACACCTCAAAAACGCGATTTTAGAATGGTGGTTGACCAGGAGCATGTCAACCACTACATCACAAATGCCTATGAAGATTTCTCCGCTGATTTGTTGCTGAATCTCTTCAAGGATGGAAGCCTATTCATAGATATCGGTGCTCATTACGGGTTTTATTCGCTCCTTATGGCAGCGAAATACAAGAACAGCCAGATCATGGCTTTTGAACCTGTGCCCGAGAACTGCGCAGTCCTGAAGAGAAGTCTGGAGCTGAATGATATTGGGAATGTAACCGTTTACAATCTGGCTGTATCAGACAAGTGTGAAACAAGAGATTTTCACGTAAGAGAGTTTTCCTCCCACGGCGGGTTTTACGACCACCTTATATCATCAAAGACTCTCAGAACCATAAAAGTAGAAACCGTTGCACTTGATAGCCTGCTTAGAGACGTATCTAAGGTCGGCATAGTGATAAAGATTAACACTGAAGGCCATGAGATATGTGTGCTTAGGGGGATGAGAAACCTACTGAGCAACACCAACGATGTAATACTCTTGGTTGAATTCAATCCTTTGATTCTAAGGAAAGCGGGGTACAAACCAGAAGATTTGCTGACAGAGCTAAGTCAATTGGATTTTGATGTTTACTTCATAGATGACGAGCGAAGGGAAACCTACAAGTTGGCTGAGAGCTCTATCAACAACTGGGACGACTATTTCCGTGATGGTAACTTTCCCAAAGAATATTGCAACATCCTCTGCATAAAAAAGAAGAAATCCCTAAGCGTATGTTTCTTTTCCCCTTCCGCCCAACTCGGCGGGGCCGAGAGGAGCTTGCTGGAGTTAACGACTGAATTGACAAGGTATCACGGCGCAGTTTGTTCGGTCGTCTTACCAGGGGATGGCCCATTGAAACAAAGACTCGAACTGACGGGAGTATCAACACTAATCGTGCCTTACGACTGGTGGTGTGATATCAGTAAGCCACCTATTGAAGAGATTAGCCACAGGTTCGGCGATTCCTACAATAGCCTCATCAACAAGTTCAAACATCAGTTGGACAAAGTCAATCCAGATGTCGTTGTCACCAATACAATAGTCATCCCGTGGGGGGCGCTGTTAGCCTCTCTGCTTGGTAAGCCCCATGTATGGTTTATTCGCGAATTTGGTGAATTAGATCACGGACTCGAGTTCTTTCTGCCCTTTCAAAGCATCTTAGATGTTGTGAGGAATTCCTCTAATCTAGTATTCACCAATTCAAACGCTGTAAAAAATGAACTCTTCAGAGACAGCTCTGACACAAACGTCATGGTTATCAGGACGCACGTAGATGAAACCCCTGTTGCTTCTCATGAGGATGATGAGGTCTACTTCACGAGAAGAACCGAAGCTAATTTGATTATCACCGGATTCATTAACCAAAACATGGGGCAGTGGGATGCTATCTTGGCAGTAAAGGAGCTAGTCCAAAGAGGAAGGGATGTCGAACTGATAATAATGGGAGGGGGCGATCCAGCATACTTGGAACGGTTAAGAGCAGCCGTTAGAGATTGGTGTTTAGAATCATACATAAAGTTCATGGGTTTTAGACCAGACCCCTATATCGTCGTCAATCAGGCAGATATCATCCTTGTGTGCTCCAGAAGCGAAGGTTTTGGCAGGGTAACATTGGAAGCGATGCTGTTGAGAAAACCCGTCATAGGTACTGCCTCGGGTGGAACGCCTGAATTAGTCAAGGAAGGGTTCAATGGCTTCCTATATGAACCGGGGAACCATGTGCAACTTGCCGACAAAATAGAGTATCTCATAGAACACAGAGAGAAGATGAAGGAATTGGGGGAAAACGGCTACAAACTTGCCAAGGAAGACTTTACGCGAGACGCGTACGCTGGGGAATTATTTCAGTTGCTTATGAATCTCAAGAACAAACCAAACCCTGCGACCAATACCTTTTCTCAATTTGTATCACAAGCCACGCTGGCTGGTCTATCAGCCCTCAGGCGTACGATGGAGGATAAGGATTCCCAAATTGGTGGGCTTGCCAATGCCCTGCAAGCTAGGGATGGTCAGATTGCGCAGCTTACTAATGCCCTGCAAGCTAGGGATGGTCAGATACAGCAAATGCAGCAGGGCATAACAATGCAACTGCTAGCCAGATATCAGAGAGTAGTCGAAAAGCTGCTGCGCTCAGGCTCGCGGAGGCGTCACTATTACGAGCTTTGGCTTGCTGGCTTCAGGATCATCCTAAACGAGGGCTGGCAGAGCTTCTGGAGGAAATTCAGAAGCTGGGGTCTTGGGCGGATGAGTGAAAGAGACGGATATGGGCAGAATCGAAGAATAGAGTATGCACGCAAATATATCAGAGGTATTGGTATCGAGATTGGCCCATTACATCGACGTTTAGAACTTCCTCCAAATGTGGTTGTACGTTATGTAGGTAGATTGAGCTGGAGAATTATCGGAGTATTATCCAGAATTACGAAAGGATACAAAGTTATATCTCCAGGCATTATGGATAATGTAACTAAGTTGGAAAAGATGAATGATGAATCTTATGATTTCTGTATCTGCAATCACCTGCTTGAACATATAGATAATCCTATTGAAGCTATTACCAATTGGTTGCGAGTTCTGAAGCCAGGAGGAATTCTCTATATCGCTGTTCCTGATGCTAGCAATCCTTTGGATACAGGGCAAGAGATCACAACAACAGAACACTTGGTTCAAGATCACCAGGCGGACATACCTTCATATGTTCAATCGATTGGTTTAGATAGTTTAGATATGAGAGTAATAGATTCTGCGGGAAACAAGATAAACGGCATTGAGGAATATATATATATCATAGAGAAAGCGAATTATGTTCCCAAAATCGTTGAGATGTTAGAGAAGACTCCTCAAATAATGGACACAAATGCCAAATATCTAGTCGACGTAGTTGTGCCAATATATAATGCGTATGAGGATTTTGAAAAATGTCTATACAGTTTATTTAAATATCAGGATATCTATAGAATTGTTCTGATAGATGATTGTTCCACAGACAAAAGAGTGAAGGAACTTTTGCACACTCTAAAGAAACACGAGTGTGAACGGTTTAGAGTAATAGAAAATGAAGAAAATGTAGGATTCGTACGAACAGTAAACAAAGGTATGAAAATGTCAAAAAGCGATATCATTCTATTAAATACGGATACAATCGTTACTAAGGGGTGGGCAGAGAAAATGAGAGCCTGCGCGCATTCATCTAGCAGCATAGCCACTGTCAACCCTTTCTCAAATAATTGCGTAGTATGTACTATCCCCGGTGGCATTCCTGAAGGTTTTACTATAGATTCTTTTGCAGAATGTGTGGAAATAGCTTCGTTCAAGCAATATCCGGAACTAGTTACAGCGTATGGATTCTGCATGTATATCAAGAGAGACGCCATTGATAAGCTAGGATATTTTGACGAAGAATCTTTCGGAAAAGGTTATGGTGAAGAGGCTGATTTCTGCCTTAGAGCTATTCAAAAAGGTTACAGAAATGTCTTGTGCGATAATACCTTAGTCTTTCATAAGGGGCAAGCATCTTTTCTCGATGCTGCAGGTGCTCTTAATCTAAACGCCAAGAAGGTTTTGTCAGAGAGGTACCCTGTCTTCTTCCCAATGATGACTCTATGGTGGCAGTTAAATCCCCTCAAAGAACTACATGATAATATTAAGCTACGAATGGCGACTTGGAATATTAGTGGCGGAAAGGGATAGTTTGATACTGGGTTTTCAGCGTACTTGGACTTTCAATTGTGGTGTATGTAGTCAACGGGGGCTGTTGCCGAAGTAATCAGGCAAGTGTAGCCGACGAGGAGGGTCTTAAAGAGAACAATTGGTGTAGTGCTTCATTGATTAACCACATAATATCGTTCATCTGGGAAGAATCTGGAGAGAATTTGTTACTAGATATAGCCGAATGAAAAGAGAATGGGAGAGTTAGAATGAAAGCTATAGAACCTATTGTACTGGTAAGCAAATTGCTGAATTCAATTCTGGGTTCAGTGGGATTAGAACTTCGTCTAAAAAGGACTCCAAGAAGTCAGACACAACGTCAGACACAACGTCAGACACTACGGGGGACATTGGAGCATGCGAAGCTATTAGGTTTTGAACCTAAAACGGTAATCGATGTGGGAGCTGGAATAGGGACATTTGAGCTATATGAGACTTTTCCAAAGGCAAGCCATATGCTAATTGAGCCACTGGAGGAGAATAGGCCTTATCTTGAGGCTATCGTTCATAAGCTGGAGAAGGCCGAGTATATTATTGCTGCTGCAACAAGGAATGCGGGAACGGTCACCATCAACATACATCGTGGTTTCTTTGGTTCATCCATCTATTCTGAGTACGAGGGACCCAGTGTTGATGGCCCCCCTAGGATTGTACCAGCAGTTACACTAGACGAAGTATGTCTACAACGAGGCTTGTATGGCCCATATCTTATTAAAGTAGACGTTCAGGGCGCAGAGCTGGATGTTATTTCGGGTGCAAGTGAAATCCTTAAGAATACAGAGTATGTTGTACTCGAGGTTTCTTTACTTGGTTTTCTTGTCACTGCACCTCAGTCATATGATGTTGTGGCATTTATGAAGGAGCGAGGATTTGTAGTATATGATTTACTAGATTATTCTCAGCGACCACTAGATGGAGCTATGTCAAGTCTGGATATGGCCTTTGTCAGGGAGTCAGGTATGTTCAGAAAAGACCATTCTTGGGGAACTAGGGGGCAACGAGATGCAGTGGAACAGATGTTCAACGAAGCGAGAAAGGGAGCTTTGCAGCAACTGCACGTAGGCCAGAAACGCTGATTCTGGTCACCTGAGCAAGCAAGATTTCCATGCGTACCTCTCCAACCTCATTTTAAGCCCCAATCACTTAATTGCATTTTTGACGCACATACCCGTAGCATCGCCCCACCAGCTTTGGATAGTCTGGAAAAGCGGAGAATCATTAAACGAAAAGGAACAGAAATAACTTTCAATCACAAGCTACATGAATGGCTTTAGAGTTACAGATTAGCAGAAGCACATCAAGAATTGAAACTGGAAGAGCAGATATTTTTCCACCCGCCTGAATACGATTCACATTTCAATCCTCAGCTTTATATTCTCTGTAGTGCTTCATGAAAAAGCTATACCACTTGAAGTGAAACGTTTTCTGAGGTACAAAGTGGCCATCAGGAGGAGAGATGGCCAAGCGCGGTCCCATTAATGCTGAGAATCTACGGTTTCACGCCTTCAATAACAAATGTCTCTAGCTCGTTGAAACCCATTGGTACATGTTCTCCATGGCGTTCAAGGTTTTGGAGGTTGATGTCATTGCTCTCGCCCACGTTGTGGGATGAGATGTTCCTGAATCCAACTTCCATCATTGCATCACGCAGCACTTCGAAATCATAGATGAACTTGTGGCCGAATTCCCTGAACCAGATGTTCATTACGAAAACATCTTGATGCGTCAATGTATTCGGGAAGAATCGGCCTGCAACGTCCGAGATATATCGGGTCTGCAATTCAGTCTTCTCTGAGTTGTACCACGAGATTAGGACACGGAGGTCAGGGGTTGCAATGCGTATCTTCCCCTTAGGTTTGAGAATCTGAAAGCATTCACGGAGCAGGTTCACGCCATCTCGATACTCCAAGTGTTCAATAAAGTGCTCACAGAATATGTACTGAAAGGAGCAGTCAGGAAAAGGAAGCCGTTCCCGAGCATCGAGCTGCACCACTCCCTTGCTTGGAACAAGGTCAGTGTTTAGCCAACCGTCCAAGGGATTAGGGCCACATCCAATCTGCAACTTTCTAATCGATGCCGTCCTGAGATAACGCTCAATCTGGTAGCTTGGTTGTTCGATATATTTTTGCAATTTCTGCAGCGAGCTACTTCGTGTTATTTCGTAATCATATCGTTTGAGTACTGAATTCAGAGCCTTGCCTAAATATATCTTCAATCCCACTTGAATCCCCCTTTCATTAGTGCCGCCATTCTGCTTAACAATCTCTTTCATGTTTCTGCAATAGTGGCGTAATCTTATCATGCAGTCGTGGAAGCCGTCAAGTGTGGGAAGTGACCCTCCAAACCAGGCCAGATGAAATGCTACCCTTTGGGTTGGCAGCGATGTCCACCCTTTTTGTCTGTCATGCAAGCAATCACCCCAACACCACCCAATAGCGCTTCATGCCGTCCTGCCGTGCTAACACCGTGCTAACAAATTTTTCGCTCTAACAGGCTAAATAATGTTATGTAATGCAAAAGGGGGCTTCTTTGAGGGCCTTTCAAATACGGGACAGTACCACACACCACGGCACGTCAGGAGACTAAGCACTTTTCAAGACCGCCACCAAAAACCGGTCGGACACCCCTCCATAGCTTCAAAATGGATGGTTTGGAGGTCCACAAAAAAATGCCGATTGGCACTAAATCGGCACTACTGAATATTCTGCAAGACACGGGTGTCATTATAAGTTTTGGTGAAAGCTTCGTTAAAGCGTTTAGGTGCTGCCTGCTGAAGTCCTGGTGTTACATGATAACACCTCGATGATTGGGTCGTCTAAATGGCGGTCACATTCCGCCCTAATCCACTCCTCTGTTATATTCCAATTTTGCTGCCCCGCCCCGCAATCCTTGTTTCTCTCACTCATTCTCGCCTTGCGTTCCATTCTTCTACGAAGTGCGATTGAGGGATCGGCCATCTGCCAATGTGCTCCTATGTAGAACTCGGGAGAAATCTGCACATCCCCCTCAATAAAATGCTGATCGTTTAGAAACCGGATCCTAGTTAATGGTCTGACTACAATGGGCTTGACATAGACGTAATTTTGAGATCGATTTGGCTCAGCGGGGTAGAGGGAGAACAAATCTGGGTCGCCGTGAATCCTCTGAGGGACGGGAGGTAAAGAGGGGTCTAAATCCTTGTCGGTTCTGTGTCTGTAAACCTGAAACATAGCTGCCCGAACCACGTCATAATACTGCCGTTTAAGGAAATCCTGAGAAGATTCATTGAATGGGAAAATGAACTCGTCAGGGTCTACAACGTACACCCAATCGGCTTTGATGCGATGCAGGGTATTGTTTATCAGTCTAAGCTTCTCAGTGTCGTCAAGTCCGCCTTCGATGTGGCATTTGTGAATGACAAGATTCTTGGCCTGATTCAGAATCTCTAGAGTCTCATCCGTGCTGTCCGTCTCATATAACACATGAATTTCATCAAGGTGTTCATAGTGGCGAAGAAAATAGGGCAAGATCAATGCTTCATTGTAAACCATCGTTACCGCGGCTATCTTTAGATTCTTTCTGCAAACACTATAGATGCAATTTCTGTTCTTATCAACTAGCGGATTTAACTGAGAGTAGAATGACAACATTCGTAGTTCCCGCTGTTGTTCGTCATACAGTCTCTCCAATTCCTGATATTGTCTCTGCAATTCCAGAAGCGAGCTACTTCGTATTATTTCGTAACCATATCGTTTGCGCACTGACTTCATAGCCTTGTCTAAATATGTCTTTATTCCCACTTGAATCCCGCTTTCATTAGTGCCGCCATTCTGCTTAACAATCTCTTTCACATTGCTGCCATAATGGCGTAATCTTATCATGCAGTTGTGGAAGACGTCAAGTGTGTATGTAGTCAACGGGGGGGCTGTTGCCGGAGTACGTCGGCTGAAAGATTGGCCTTGAATGCTGACACTGAATAGTGTAATTTATATTCGCCTGCCTCAAGTGGCCGGTTTTGAGTGAGCCGTGACAGGTTTTTGGGGGGAAAGGTCACTCTAACTTAAGAAGTGGTATAATCTTTGGATTCAGGTCGAATTGAAACATAGGATTTCTGGAACTATTGCAGCGAGACAAAAGGTAATGTCATACAGAATGGCAGCACTAATAAAAGGGGGATTCAAGTGGGATTGAAGACATATTTAGACAAGGCTCTGAATTCAGTACTCAAACGATATGGTTACGAAATAATACGAAGTAGCTCGCTGCAGGAATTGCAGAAATATCCCGAACAACCAAGCTACGAGCAGTCGACATTGCCTGAAGGAGCTACGGATTATTTACAACGGAACAATAGTAGACTTCAAGAGCTGGAGGCTAGATACGCCATCTTTGATAATAGGGTTACAGCTCCATTGTTTTGGACAGATGATTTCCGAAGACCGACTGATAGACCTGATGATATTCGTTACTTCCGAGGAGAGCACACTTTCCGAAAAGAGCACGGTTATTTGGAGCAACGGACGGGCGGAAACATGAGCATCATGGGTTATGCTTTGGCGAGCTTCTATGTTAAGTCAATAGATAAGCTCCAGCTTCTAGAACTGTTGGAAGAAGACGACTTCTTTGGTGTGGTCACTCTCAGAATCGACAATAGATTAGTATCCCGTGATTTACTAGATTCGATCATGGAGATCTACTTTCTTGAGAAATATCTAAGTCTCTCCCTTTCAAAAGATATGACTATTCTAGATATCGGCGCTGGTTATGGCAGGTTAGCACATAGAATGGTATGTGCTCTACCAAACATTCAAGACTATTTATGTACAGATGCGGTTGCTATTTCGTCCTTCATTTCAGAATATTATCTTCGATTCCGCGGCATAGAAGGTAGAGCCAAGGTTGTCCCCCTAGACGAAATCGAAAATATGCTAAGGAATAGAACTGTCGATATTGCGGTTAATATTCATAGTTTTCCAGAGTGTAGGGTGTCGGCTATAGACTGGTGGTTGTCTCTCTTGGAGGAACATAGGGTTAAATATCTGATGATTGTGCCGCATTTGGAACCCTTGCGAACAATTGATAGCCAAGATTTTGGTGAAATTATTGAAAAGCATGGATACAAATTAGTGGCCAAAGACCCCAAATATAGAGATCCGGTTGTGCAGCAATATGCGATAAGTCCCACATATCACTATTTATTCGAGCTTCAATAAGGTAAACCTGCATAACATGAATCTGGTTAAGTTATATCGCACCTCATAGAATAAAGCCGCAACTAAGCAAGCAATCCATCACATGATTTCATATCTAGACGCCCGGGCATCTTCATAGAACATCGTTACTGTATCCAAAGAAAGAATACGCAAATCTTTGCCTATATTCGGGATTTTTTTAATAATATCGTTGGTAACGGTAATAATGTGACATCCGCAAGATTCTGCCTGGAATATATTTAGCAGCTCACGAGAACTAGCCCATAATAATTCAGCGTTCTGTTTTGATTTAAGAATATCAACGGCTTCCTTCATATAGGGAACAGGATCCCTCCCGGTGTCAGCTATTCTCCCCGCAAAGACAGATATAATTATTTTCGAATTCGAAGAGATTACTCGCTCGACAGCTTTGACCTGTTCAACTGTTAGAATAGCTGTCACATTAAGAGAAATGCCCTCGTCTGAAAGTTTCTTAATTAGCGCTGTGGATAATTCCCCCCTTGTATTGGTAATTGGAATTTTTACGTTTGCATTAATTCCCCAGCTGGCAATTTTTTTTGCTTCCCTTTCCATGGTATCAAAGTCATCTGACAACACTTCAAAGGAAATAGGCAAATTCCGTATTTCTTTTAAAACATCCTTCACAAAACTTTCATAATTTGCAACATTAGCCTTTCTCATCAATGTGGGGTTTGTAGTAAAACCTTTGACTATGCCTTCCTTATACAACTTTTTCATTTCATTGATATCTGCGCCATCAGCAAATAGTTTAATTTTAAGATTATTTATTGATTCCATACTGCCTTCCTTTCTTTCAAACTATACCTGTTAAATAGATTAGGGTAATGTCTTGTTTTAGCCACTAAATTCGTATTTAGCTTCAATCTGGGATAGAATACAATCGATTTGGCCCTTCATCAAAAGCCTCCTATGATTGTACCTCCAGACATACCCTGCTGGGTAAAGCGGTAGCCTTTCCTGCCGTATACCACCTTTTGATGCTAGCATCCGCTTAGGATAGCTCCAGAAGCCTCTAAGTCCATTTATCTGATTACCTTGTCCACAGCTGTACTTCTGCTGTTCATGCTTCACCAGACAGTGCACATACACTTCGGCCGCTACACCAGGTGGGTACAACTGTCATTTTTTTGCAAGCGGGAGAGGTCTTTGTCTCATTCCATGACCAAGTCCAAAGAATGTAGCCCAATCTATTGCACGGTAACATAAAAGCTTTGATAGAAAAGTATTAGGAGCACGTGTATCTTTTATTAGACTGAGCATTGAAAGAAGTCTATAAAGACGGCTTTTTTGATATGGGCGGGTTTCAAACCAAAACACCTTCTTAAAACCCAGCCTCTTAAAATAAGATTTCATCACTCTTGTCGAAAAGAAGTGAATGTGACCAGCCCCCAATTATTGTACCACCTCAAAAGTTAGAGATTCCGGCACATAGAATGGCTGTATAGCTTCAGGGGCTGGAGGCCGGTATCCCAGAGAGCTATGAGGTCGGATATGATTATACTCCT